>BNJS01003286.1_pt1 | contig 299262 bp, 422 predicted proteins | sample 8540461 | NCBI WGS metagenome assembly BNJS01 (sample SAMD00202454, study PRJDB9452) | human saliva metagenome | isolation source: human saliva | place: Japan
GGGAAAAAGTGAAAGGGTGAAAGGGTGAAAGGGTGAAAGGAAAAGGTGAAAAGGGTGAAAAGGGTGAAAGGGTGAAAGGGTGAAAGGGTGAAAGGGTGAAAAAGGTGAAAGGGTGAAAAGGGTGAAAGGGTGAAAGGGTGAAAGGGTGAAAAGATGGCTAACGCCACCACTCTTGTTAACTTGTCCGACTTGTCCGACCTGTCTGACCAGTCCGACTAGAAGAACTAGATAAGATAAACTAGCCCCGCTAGCTTAATAAGCCAAATGCCCTTAAACTCTTTAACTCTGCCAGTTGCAGCCTTTATTTTTGTCTTCTTTTGTGTGCGAATTCTATCATTATGGCAGCCCTTTTATCCACCAAGCGTATGCTGGCGTGCAAAAACGATTCTCGTGAAGGTTTGTTTTTGATGCAAAAAAGGGTTGGCATGTGTATGAGGTAAAATGAATTTTTATTTAAAGAAGCCACTACTTGCACCTACTTTTGGGCTATTTTCTGCAAAATTCAGTGCGTTTTGGTGCTAAACGTAGTGTGTTTTGGTGCAAAATGGAGTGCGTTTTGCTGCTAAATGCAAGCTGTTTTGGTGCTAAAACGCAAGGCTAAATGCCACTAAATGCGAGGCAAAAGCATAAAACATCCACAGCATTTGTATAAATAAAAATCTTTTAGAACCATGAAATACATGGCTAAAAAGGACAAAAATAGCCATTAAAAAGTGGGTTTTTAGGGGTTAAAAGTGGGTATTTGGAGTTGAAAAATACGAGTTGGCAACCAAACTAGAAAGGCAAAATGGTGCAAAAATGCAGGTTCTAGGCTTAAAAATAGATAAGCTGCTAGGGCATGAAAGGTTAGAAATAGTGGATGTTTGCTCTACTTTTTAACCTATATTTTCGCTAGAACGGAGCGGAAATTAGAGCGATATTGAAAAATAAAAGATAATGATTTAAGATTTTGAATTGGTGAGTTTATGAGTTTGTGAGGGTGTCAGTTGATGTGTTTGTAAGTTTTTTAGTTCATAAGTTTATGAGGGTGTGAGTTGGCATGTTTGTAAGCTGAGGAGTTAGTAAATTGATGGGTTGGTGTGTTAGTGAGTTGTTGGGCCTTAGCGAGTTTATAAGTCAGTGCGACGACTTGTGCAGCACTCCTCTCAATTTGTAGAAATATTAAAGCCAAGATAGCCTCGTTGTGTAGGAACGTTATTTGTGCGAGGGGGTGTAAGGCAGCAGTGCCTGAAACCCTTTATCCCTTCTTTTTTGCAGGCAAAGTAGACCCCCTAACATTTAGTTTCCCATCTAGTACAATGGTCTCGATGGGTGTTGTGGCATCTGTCATCTGCCTGAGCAGGCGATGTGCAGCCACTCTACCCATCTCGAACGTGGGTTGCGATACGCTGGTAAGTTCCATAATACGGCCAATGGGCGACTCGGAAAAACCTGCTACGGCCATGTCTTGCGGAACGCGTAAGCCTCGTTTGCGCAATTCGAGCATACATCCCACGGCAATAGGGTCGTTAACGGTGAAGATGGCATCGGGGCGTTCTTTAAGGCTAAGCAGATAGTCTATGCCCACTTTGGCGCGATCTTGCTGCACGCCAACGTGCATGATGTATTTTTCTTTGATGGGAATGCCGTGCAGTGAGAGGGCATCGAGATAACCTTGCAACCGTTCTTTGGTGATGGAAAGATGTTCGTTGCCCGCCAAGTGGGCGATGTTGCGGTAGCCGCAACGCACCAAATGGTCGACAACCTTAAATGCCCATTTGCGATCGTCGATAACCACTTGTGTGGCGTGGAGCTCAGGAAGCACACGGTTGACAAACACAACTGGGGTACCTTCGCCAATGATGCGGTGGTAGAGAGCGGTGTTTTGGGCGTCTTTGGTTACTGAAACGATAAGCCCTTCAACCATACTGGATTCTAGCATCTCGATGTTACGCCGTTCGAGTGTGGCCGATTCGCTTGACTGGCAAATCAACACCTGATAGCCTTCGGCATTCAACACCTCTTGAATGCCGATGATAATTTCGGGGAAAAAGAACGTGGTGAACTCTGGAACCACCACGCCAACCATGTTGTTTCACGGCGTTTCAATAGGTTTCGCGCATGGATGTTTGGCTAGTAACTCAATCTCGCGAGCCTTGCTCAACACACGCATGCGCGTTTCTTCGCTTTACCTCGTGACTGCTGTTTAGCGAACGCGAAACGGTGGCAACAGATAGCCCTAAGGCCTTGGCAATGTCTTTAATAGTGGTTTTGGGCGACGTCATTCCTGATACTTCTATGGGGTGGTGCTATTGCGTAGCTAGTTTTTTTGTTGGGTAGGCCGAACAGGTCACCCGCTATGCAAAGGTAACGGATATTTTTGAAGCGCGGTTGGTTTGGCGCTAAAAAGTGATATTGGGGTTATGGCTCGCTAGGTACTCGCTGGTAGTTGATGCGCCAACGCTCAACTTGCTAACCCGCCCACTTCTTTTGCGCGTTGCCCTGTTTGTTTGTCCGCTCGTTGTTTTGTTTGCTTATTCACGCATTTGCTTGTCTACTCTTTCGCTTATCACCAGGCGAAACGCGCTTTGGGAGTCTTCAATAGTGGATTTTTCTTTGCTGTTCATAATGGCATATTTATTGGTCTTAAACTATCTAAATTATTCTGTATTAGATATTTTTACGTCAAAAATGTTTTGTTAGCGTGGATAAATTTCGTATATTAGCATCGTAAAAAGAAGACCGTTTCAGATTGGCTTTAACGGTGGCGCCGCATGCTTGTGCGCTATTCGGTGGCTGGGGCGGTTTCGCGAACGGCTCATGTTGCTAATCCCAGCATCATTGCAATGTTGGTTTTTGCAAGTGTGGCGCACTGCTAAGGCATGGTGGCCTGATTGTGGTTGTTGATGTGCGCCGCGCAAGCTCCCGCGTTGGAACAAGGCCTGATGGCTCTCTGCAAGGGAACGTGGCTGGATAATCGCACTTTTTACGGTGAACGCGTGATGTGTGTGAATGCAACTATTCGTTCATCAGCTATCTCTCTCTATTGTTTAATTAGCCCCAGGAGTTAACATGTTACTTCTGGGGCACACTTTTCTTTAAAGGTGAAAAATTGAAAAGGTGAAAAGATGGCTAACGCCCTTTAAAGGTGGAAAGGTGAAAGGGTGAAAAGATGAAAGGGTGAAAAGATGAAAGGGTGAAAAGATGGCTAACGCCCTTTAGAGTTGTCTGTCGATTTCTAGATTTCTACTTCGGTCTAGCTTGATAAGTCCGACAAGTCTGACAATTCGGACTTGTCTGACTTGTCCTATTAGCCTAACGCCCCCTATACATTTGGCTTAACTCCTTAACTTCTTAAAGGTGAAAATTATATTTAGGCGTTAATGAGATATGTGCGGCGTAAATACGCCTGTGATATTGGGGCTTTGCAGGGTGTTGGCTGGCACAATTTGAGGCGTTGGTCACAGGTTATGCGTTGCTCTTACGTGCTGTTAGCCCATTAGAGGGGATAAATATGTGTCGTCGGCTTTGCTTTTTCATGGCCGATGCTGTTTACTTCATTAATGCAAAGTTCGTTATTATTCTTGATACTTGGGCTACTTTTTTACAAAAATGATGTTAAATGCAGTGGCAATAAGTGGGTGAGACGGCATGGAGACGGAGGGAACGCGACGAGATATGGGTCTACATGCAAGACATCCCGAACAGAAAAGACTGTTCGGGATGTCTGCATGCAAAGGCGTTGATGCGCCAAAGGAGAAACGAATATGCGGAGTTCGACGGCAAATCAATGGCGCATTGTGTTCAATTTGACAGGTTGTTGCAATCGAACTGATGGCGCATGGCTATCAAGTTGATTGACTGCTGCTACCGAACTGATGGCGCATGGCCATTAAACTAGCTGACTACTGCTGTTGAATGAATGCGCCACATCGGCCTATTGACTGTCGAACTGCTATTGCATCGATGCCACAGTACATACACTGCGCCCTATCGGCCAGTGGCTTTAAGATAGGCGGTGCGGGCATTTAGGTAAGCCACAACGGCCTCGCTGTGCTGGTTACGCGCCTTTTGGTCTTGCGTTTGGGCATCAAGCAAGTTGCTCATTGTGCCCGTACCTGCCTCGTAGAAGTCTTGGTTTAGGCGTAAGTTTTCGGCAGCTGCTCCATACTTAGCTTGGCCAGTTGTATTTGTTTGGTAGGCCGTTTCAAAGCGTTGTTGTATGCGTTTTGCATCTGGATGAGCAGCAGTTGTCTGCTGTCTTCCTTTTCTTCAACGGCAATTTGTTCGGCTATTTTCTGGCGTTTCAAACCGCGGTTGCCCCACCAATTGCTGATGGGCACGCTCAGTGTGGCCAGTCCTACCACGTTGGTGCGACCCTTATTCGTTAGCGTCGGTACATGCCAGCCACGCCAATGGCCAGTGTTGAGCATCATTTCGCCACGCTTAACGCGCGTCAGCAGGTGGTTGGCCTCCACCTTTTTGTCGAGCAAACGCATTTCGGTGCGTTGCTCTAAAGGCCGAGGCGTGGTTCACCGAAAGCTGCCGTGGGTCGGGCAACTCGGTGGTAAGGGTGCGGTCGATGTCGATTTCTTCGCCTTGTTTGCCGATATACTGCGCCAACACCATCTTGCAAAAGCGAGATGCCGTTGTTGAGTTTCGAGCGGTTCACCGCCATTTCGTTTTGTTTCAACTTCACGCTCAACACGTCGTTCTTGTTGGCAACGCCTGCTTCGTAGGCATTGCTGGCATCTTTAAGAATGTTCTCCAACTGCTTGTCGGCAGCGTCTAATGTCTTTTCTTGTTCGTAAAGTGCAAGCAGCTGGTTGTAGTAAACCTCTGTTGTTTGTGCCACTTCGTCTGCGTTTTGTTCAAGCATCAGCTCTTTCACTTGCGTTTGCACGGTAGCTAGCTTGTTGGCATTGATGATGCGCCCGCCTACAAAATACGGGTTGCATAGCCACGAGTGATGCCAACGTACCATGCTTAATGGCCTGAAAGGTGTAGCTGGTGGGCAATGCGGCTAGTATGGCGGGGTTCAGTCCTGCGCCTTTTACGATGGCTGCCAGCTTTTGTTGGTCGGCAGCGGAGAGTGAAAACTCTTCTTGCATCAGGTAATCGGGCGAGTGAAAATAGGTTGCGTTGGCCGTAACCGTTGGCAGATATTTGGCTCGCGCCTCTTTCTGTTGTTCCTTGGCGGCAGTTATTTCCAGTCGTGCCCGTTTCAGTTTCAAGTTGTTTTCTTTGGCCAACGTTTTGCATTGGTCTAACGAATATGTTGTCTGCGCGTTGGCAACTATGGGCAAGCATAAGGCCAAGAGCAGGGGAAGTTTATTGATGTTCATGAGTTTATGAGTTTATGAGGAGTTAAAGGAGTTAAGGAGTTATGGAGTTAAGCCGTATGCCTAGTTGCAGAGTGGCAAACTTTTGAGGAGTTAAGGGGTTAAGGAGTTAGGGGTTGGGAGTTAAGCCGTATGTCTAGTTGCAGAGTGGCAAACTTTTGAGGAGTTAAGGGGTTAAGGAGTTAAGCCGTATGTCTAGTTGCAGAGTGGCAAACTTTTGAGGAGTTAAGGAGTTATGGAGTTAAGGAGTTAAGCCGTATGTGATGGAGTTAAGAAGTTAAACCGTATGTATAGCGGCTAAGCTAATGGCTTAACTCCTTAACTCCATAACTCCTTAACTCCTAGACGATGCCTCCATCTTCAACGTTCTTTTTCTGTCTTCCCACCTGAAAATCATCCAATAACCGATAGGTATCATGGTGACGATGAACAGCAACGAGACGATTGTGCCGAAACAAACCACCACGCCCATTGGTCCCCACAGCGGTGTGTTGGCAATAACCATCAGGGATAACACCCAGATGCGGCCGCACTTGCGAGGAATATGGGGCGCATACGGCGTTGGGCTGCTTGCAGGGCGGCGCGCTTTGCCGATAGGCGATGGTCTACGCGCAGTTCTTCGGCGTAGTCTATCATGATGATTCCGTTACGCACGATGATACCCATCAGCGAGATAATGCCCAGTATGCCTGTGATACCCACTTCTTGTCCCATGATAAAGCACACCCGTAGCTGCGCCCAACAGCGAGAACAACAACGACAGCATGATAACCAACGACATGCGAATGTCTTTGAAATGGAACAGCAATATGGCGAAGATGATAACGATAGAAATGGCCAAACCGCTGTATATCTGTGGCTCGGTTTCTAGGTCTTTCTCCTTGACCTCCAACAGTCATGGTCACTCCTTGTGGAAGTTTAATCTTATTCACCTCACTAATCACCTTGTCTGTAACGCTGTTGAGGTTCAGTCCGCGTTTGGCATCGGCCATAACCGACATCGAACGAACGCCATTGCGGTGGTGGATAGAGGTGTAAGTCCAGTCGGGCGACACCTTTAGCCCACTTGTCTTAGCGGCACGTTAACGCCAGGTAGCAGTCCGCTAACAGTGGCGTTTTCAGGTCTTCGGGCGTTTGATGACCCGCATGACTATCTTTTAGCATAACCTTTACGGGATAATCGGCCTCCCAAACGCGGTGGTGAGTGGCACGCCATCGCCAAAGCGCGTGGCCAGGGTTTAAGGCCAAAAGACTCTTGCTCGTGCCCAGTCGCGAGGCCTCACGATCGTCTATTTGCACATCAGCCCCGCCGTTGCACCATCGAAGTTGTTGCGAACCAGCAGCAATTCGGGCATGGCACGCATGCGACGAGGTGGCACTATCTACGGCTTGATGAATGGCCTTGAGGTCGTCGCCGCTGAACCTTATCTCCACAGGCGAACTGCGCATCGCTGTAATCAAGCTGCTTGATGCGCACCTGTGCCTCGGCAAAAGATGGTCGGTATATCGCGTGGTGAAACTGTCAACGAGGGGCCATTGTGGCGGCATCGTTTTCGGTGTTCACAATGAATTGCGCATAGTTGGTGCCACCCAGTTGGGGCGCATACGAGGTTTGAAACCGGGGCGACGACATGCCGTAGAACGTGGATATGTTGCGTATGCGCTTGTCAGTTTGCATCATATTGCGCAAACTGTCGGCCACGGAAGCCGTGCGTTCGATGCTCGTTCCTTGTGGTAAGTATATCTCTACGGCAAATTGGTTGCGTTCGGCACGAGGCATAAGTTTCTGTGGCATGCTGGCAAAGAGCACGGCACCAACAACAACCGATAGTGCACCGACGCCTAGGGTGATGAACGGATGGGCAAAGCAACGTTCGATAAGGCGGTCGTAATAGCTCTGCATGATGTCGAGGAAGGTACGTCGCTGTTTGCCCTCGCCTTTGTTGTCTTTCTTCAAGCCTTTGCGTATAAAGGTGAACTGCATCCAAGGAACAACCAGCACGGCAACAAGGAGTGACGCGCCCAACACCACGCTGATGCCCTAGCGGGAACCACTTTACGAAGTCTTTCATCATGCCTTTCATCGTGAGCAACAGCGGGAAGAAGGTGATGGAAATGGCCAGTGTGGCGCTGAAAAATAGACGAGAAGAACTCTTTTGGTCGAGTAGGGTGGCGGCGTGCCAGCGGCTCATGCCCTCGTCGATCTTCTCGATATACGAGTCGATAATAACGATGGAGTTGTCTACAATCATACCCAAAGCCACGATAAGCGAGGCAAGGGTTACGGTGTTAAGCTCTATTCCAGCGTAGAACAGCCCAAGGGTTATAAATATGGTGATGGGGATGGTGCTTGCTGCCACGCTGGCCACGCGCATGGGCAGCAAAAGCATGATGACCACCACCACCGAGGCAATGGCGATGAGCAGTTCTTTAAGGAAATCCACCACCGAAGAGTTCACCACTTCGCTTTGATCGGTGATGTGCATAGATGCTAACGTCTTTGCGGCAGCGATGCTGCGAACCGCCCCAATATGTCTTTACCTTGTTTCCGAACTGCACGATGTTGCTGCCTTCGTTCATTTCTACCGACAGAACGATGCACTTTTGCCCGTTGTTCTTTACGTATTTGTCGGCATGTGGGTATTCGCGCTTGATGGTTGCGATGTCTCGCAGGCGTATAACGTTACCGCGCGGGTCCGAATAGACGATGCGGTTGGCCACATCGTTCTCGGTATTCATTTGCGAACGCAGGTGTATGAGAGCGCGTTGTCTGTCCGTCGTCCACCTTTCCGCTCACCATCGTCATGCCTTGTGCCGAAAGGTTGGCTAAGAGTGTGGCCGAATTGATGCCGTAATCCGACAGCTTGTCGCGGTCTACATACACGCCAATCTCTTCTCCCTGTTCGCCGCTCACGCGCAGATTGGCCAGTTCGGGGATGGTTCGCAGACGGTCTTTCAGCGTGTTCATATACTCGTGCAACTCGCGATAAGTCTTGGTTTTACTCTCCAATGTGATGAGCATAGCCGACGTGTCGCCAAAGTCGTCGTTGGCTATTAGGGCCAAAACACCCTGTGGCAACGACACCTTAAACTGTTGCAGCTTAATCTTAAACTTGCTCCAAAACTCGTCTTTGTTAGTTACGTCGTCGTTCAGTTCAACGAGGATGTAGGCAATTCCGTCTTTTTGTTTGCGAGCGCGTTTTATCTTTCTTTATCTCCTAAAAACTCCAAAGGAATGTTTCCAATGGCTTCGTTACCTGCTCTTCCACTTTCGGCGGAGGTGGCGCGCGGATAAACGGCAGCCACCACGCCCTTGACGAATAGTGAAAGAAGGAAACTCGTTTTTGGGCATGTTGATAAGCGCGAACACACCGAAACCGATGAGCACCACCATCAACAAGAGCATGATGCTGTTGTAGTGCATCACACTTTCTATGATATTTCTTTTGCGTTTAGACATAAATCTGTGTGTTTGTATATTTTATCTTTAGGAGTTAAGGAGTTATGGGGTTAAGGAGTTAAGCCAAATGTATAGGTGGCGTTAGCCTTCTTTTCACCCCTTCACTCTTTCATCTTTTAGGAGTTATGGGGTTAAGGAGTTAAAGCCAAATGTATAGGTGGCGTTAGGCTTTCGGACAAGTCAGACAAGTCAGACTTGTCGGACTTGTCCGAAAGCTAGACTGAACTAGAAATCTAGGAATCGACAGACAATTTTAAAGGGCGTTAGCCATCTTTTCACCTTTTCACCCTCTCACCCTTTCACCTTTTCACCCTTTCACCTTTTCAAATTTTCACATTCACTCCTTCACTCACTTTGTTTTGTCCGTTTACGATAACCTTGTCGCCCTTGCGAAAGGCCGCCATTAACCACCACACCGCTTTGGCATACGCCACCTTGCGATATGTCTCGGCGATGCGCAGTGCCGTCTTCCACCACCCAAACATATGGTTTGCTACCGTCTATCAGCACCGCCTCTTGCGGCACAACAATGCCCTGCGCCCCACCTGTGCTGGCCAATTGCAGCACTGCAAACCATGCCTGGCAACAGCTGATGGCCTGCGTTGGGAAGACTAACGATAACATCATACGTATGATAGCAGGTTGGCTTGTATGCCTTTCTCGGTAACTTTGCCCACAAAGGTCTTTCCGCCCAAGGCAGAGACCGTGAAAGGAACTGTCTGACCTTTGCTGATGCCCGATATTTCGTTTTTCGGGAACGGCGATTTTCATCTCAACGCGGTCTAGTTTCACCAGCTTAAACAGCCCAATCCAGGTGCCATATTGTTGCCCGTGTCTACCATTCGTTGCGAGATAAAGCCGTCGAACGGTGCGCGCAACTCGCAGTTTTTGCAACGTTTCGGGCAATTCGCTCGGCTGCCTCGGCCTCGGCCAACTTCGTTTGCACGTCAACAAAGCGTATTTCAGGCAGACTTCCTTTCTTATATAGCTGCTCTAAGCGTTTAAAAGCGTCGCGCGCCTGCGATAGTGTACTCATCGCCATGTCGTGTGCGCTTTGCGCCGAGGTCTTGTCTATCACGGCCAGCAGTTGCCCCTTTGCGTACAGCCTGACCCTCGTCGGCCAGCACCTGCGACACCGTTCCCAGCGTGGCAAAACTTAATGTAGAACCATAACTCTCTTGAATAACGCCCACATAGGTGCGGCTGCCGTCCACGTTGCCCGTTTGCACGGCCATCGTTTTCACCTTAATCGGTGCAACGGCTTGCTCTTCTTTCTTACTGTTGCAACCGCTCAGCACCACTATGAGCGCAGTTGCGGCCATAAACTTGATTTTTGTCATATTTCCTTTTTTTTTACCTTATCCGTATTAAATGCCAGTTAAATAGTTTTGAGTTGAAATAACAACTCCTGCACATTAAAAATGGCTTGTTTATGTTTGACGGTGCAAAATTAAGGATATAAAATGCTTCTCGCAAGGTTGAAAATGGCTCAAAAATGTTCTATTTTATATATTAACAAAGAAAATGGCTTGTTTTGCCATCTTATTTACCAGAAAAGTAGTACATTTGCAATAAATAAATACAAAAACATGGAACAACGATTGCAACTTCCTTTCACACTTCGCGGCTTTTACTTCGGCAGACATCGAGACCGAAACAGGGCACCGTTTGTCTTCTTCCTATCGTATTTTCGCCTTGGTTCTGTGCACGCAAGGCAACATCAGCATGAACATCGATGATAAGACTTACCATGTTAATAAGGGCGACACGCTTTTTATCCCACCGGCGATACATTCCAACACCGTATCGTTCAGCAACGACCTGCGCGGCATAGTGTTGTATGTTGACTACGACTTCATTATGGCTATTGTGAACAAGACGATGGACATCACCACGGGATTGTATTTCAGCGAGCATCCGTTCCTTTCGCTCTCTGTGAGCCAGTACGACCGCATCTTAACGCAGATGCAGACGCTTATGGCGCGCGAAGCGCACGAAAACGAGAGTTATGCCAACTCGCCTAACCCACAGGTAATTGCCGAACTGTTGTCGTCGATGTGCCGAACGCTTGTCTACGAGATTGTTAACTGCTACATGTTGAGCCACCATTTGCAAGTAGGAACGTGGAATGTTACCGATAAGTTGGGCTCAAAACTTTATCGTGTGAGTGTATAACAACTACCGCAAGCTATCCGCGAAGTGGCTCACTATGCCGACTTGCTTTGCGTTACGCCCAGCTATCTGTCGGTGGTCTGTGAAAGAGAAAACGGGTAAAACGGCCCTGCAATGGATTAACGATGTGGTGATGAGCGATGCCCGTCAGCTGTTGCTTTACAGCGACCAGAGCATCAAAGAGATTGTTGCAACGCTGGGTTTTCAACCAATCGTTCCTTTGCAAGTACTTTCAAACAGCATGCGGCAAGTCGCCCAAACGGTTTAGACTTGAGAGGAGGGAAGAAGGAGTGCAAAAAGGCTTTTAAAGGTGAAAAGGCGCAAAAGCGAAAAGTGAAAAAGTGAAAAGGGGTGAAAGAGGAAAAGATGGTCTGCGCCCACCAGTTTTGTTAACTCGTCAGACTTGTCCGACCAGTCCGACTAGTCCGACTAGAAGAACTCGTAAGGCTAGATAAAACAACCCTAGCCCCATCAGCAGCCGCCACATCTTTTTGTCTTCTTTTTGCACAGATTTTAACACTATGGCTGCCATTTTATCCACCAATCGCTAAGTTGGCCGCAAACTAATCGATTCTCGCGGAGGTTTGTTTTGTGGTGCCAAAAGGCTAGCCTGCTAACGCGGCAAAATGAATATTTATTTCAAGCATCCCAATTGCACCTGTTTTGGGGGCTATTTTCAGCAAAATATAGTGTAATATGTGATTGCAAAAATGCGGTGCTGATATGCCGCTAAACGCAATGCGTTTTGGTGCAAAATGCGGTGTGTTTTGGTGCTAAACGCAGGTAAAATGGTGCAAAATGCCGTGCAAAATGCTGCTAAATGCGAGGCGAAAGGCATAAATATACGCTGCACAGTATAAACATAACCTTCTCGAACCATGAGACACATGCGCCTGTGAAAGCAAATGGCACATTAAAAGAAGTGGGATTTTAGTCTAAATGGGGGTGTTGGCATCGAAAACACGATGTGGATGCCATCTAGAAAGGCTAAATGGTGCAAAACGCACACGAAAACGCTTAAATTGGACAAAACGACGCCCAAAGCTGAAATTAAGCGGCTAAAAGCATGCTTTTTGGGTCTTTTGTTTTCCTGCTGAGAGGGTGGCCGAAGTGTATTTTGTGAAAATATTACAACATGGCTTTAACGTTGGTTGGGCTGCTAAAAACAGATTGAAAGAAGGACTTTAACAAACCGATTAGGTTTAACCCCAATCGGCCATTATGCCACTTATCAACCATTTTACGTCGTTTCCATTGCTTCCTATCCATCTCTGGTTTGCTTGTCCGGCATCTTACCCGGCACATATTCTCTTGACGCGTAGCGTGCGTTGCTACCTTCAAGAATAAAGGCAAGCAAAGGTTCTCTGCAATACATGCAAAACGTGTACAGGCTCTTAATTAACCGATTGGGGTTAAAAGCAACTTTGTTCACCGCTTTTCTTATTGCGTGTCGCCTTTGAAATCGCTGTCAAAACAGCATTTCTCAGGTTCTGCTCCAAAGCATTCTCTTCTTCTTGATATACAGCACGGTGTAAACGATGAGAGATGGCAATGCCTAACGCCACACATATAATCGAGGCCTTCATGTGGCACGCTCCAATCGGATAATATGTCTGCGCTCATCCTTGGGAGGGTAATGAGCGCAGGTAACCCGAGTGGCGTACCCGATTACGGCATATTGGCTGAAACGCCTTCCACGAATGGTTCCATGCAGTGTACGCACGATGGGCACCCATATCGCTCGCGGTAGGCGTGGAAGGCCATCTCGAAAAAGCCAGCCCGAGGTGGGGCTATGGCCAACGCTTTGCACTGGCGTGGCTCCGCTTTCCAGATGTGCCAGTCCAAAGAGCAGACGACGTCGCAAGGCGCGGCATTATGTTCCACTTGTCGGTTATGAGCCCGAAAAGAATGCCGCGGAAAATAACTCATCCACCACGCTCCACCAACAAGAAAAAGCGATAGCCAACTGAGCTGACTGGCTGTACATCGAATTAACGGTCAAGCAATACGATAATATCTGCATAGGAATAAGTACACGATTATCGCTAAGAAGTATATGGCAGAAACTGCCCAACCAATGCCCATCATCTGTATCTGGCTCCCCTAAAAGACAAGTTTTCACGATCCTCCGCATACCAGCGCTTAAATACTTTTTAAAGGTAATAGCGTAACAACCGTCCTATTGTGATAAGGGCATTTAAGGTCATAGGGCTGGAAATGTTGAGCAACAACATACCAAGTCATTACAAATAATGGTAATGCCAAACGCCTAAGACAAGATAGTTGCCCCAATGCTGTTGTCGTCTTTAGGATATGAGGAGTATAAACTTTAAATGTTTAGTGTTGTTATGCGCGAATACTGGCGCAACATCTTCCCTGTTTTAATTTCGCGTTTTCTTAAAATATAGAATGGTAAACCACGGATATGGCAACGCCAACTGCTGTGGGATATATGAATAGAAACCTCCGTGTCGAACTCTATATACCGTTAGGGAAACTTTACCCCATTCGAAGCCAATATGAGAATGGGGAAAAGCGTTTAGCGCACTTCCTGGCACGTTATGCTCGAAAATGTTGTTTGATCGTAGTTCCAAGCCCATGGATACCGATGGGAAACCCATAGCGTCTCGGATGGTAAGTGTAGGTTGTGGCACAGTCATCCTCCCACCATATCTTAAACAAGACAATGCAGTGGCGTTAGTTAAATAGGTACAAGACCAAAGTATTACCAGAGGACACCACCGTCCCAACAACGTTCCACTTATCAGTTATGAAACCTAAACAGATGCCGCGGGCTGTACTTTTCGATAACGGCAGCCAGTGGCAAATTGAGAACCACCCCAACTGATTGATTAAGTTGAAATTAAACACGCTACTGAGTAGTGTTTGGCTACAGTTACAAATTAAAGTTAGTGAAAGATAAAGCGTGACACCAAACAGCCTATACAAACTTATGTATTTGGCCAAAGACCGATAGGCGTGCGTCATCTTCTATATACCAGCCTTTAAAGTACTTTTGAAGGCGTATAGGTAGCTCCTGACGCCAATAATAGTGGAAACTTGATGAGGGAAGAGAAGTTGTTATTCAACAGTATAAGACATATACCTGGAAGAAACCAAAATCCCAAATAGCCAATCATCAGATATGCTCCATTCAAGTGTTGTCTTTTTTGATATGGCGATTGCTGTTTGGTAAACTAGTTCAATTTACTTGTTTCTGACATGAACGCTAAAACATTAATGTTATTTCATTGTCGTATTTTTAGATTTGACTTTCATCTTTTTAAAGTACACAGCATTGTGTACGTAGCAGGTACTGCCCTAAAAGTGTGTGTTTCATTTTTCTTATCTTTATTATTCATTTTCTTTCTTTGATTTTCCAGAATTTCCATTGATAAATCTTCCTAGCATATGTTGTTTTCGTTTCTTCCATAGCAAACACTTACAAGTAGGAAAAGTATCGACATGATTGATGGCATTGATGTTCTCATTTTATTGTTCTCTTTATATTTTCTATTATCTCTCAATCCAATTAGTCGTATATATGCACCTTTGCACTTGCACAGGGAAGTCCATATATGCAAAGTAAGCAATGTTTCGGTCTGCTTTGTACTCTTTGAATATTGGATATTTCTTTTCCCATCTGGATACAAAAGTAATAAATTGTGCATACCCCAACAAAGATTCCATCTCTTTGTTTTCTAGATCAAAGACCTTATTGAGTTCTTCAGCCAACTGAGGTTTGTCTTTGTGTAATACACAATTTAAGATTTATCGCTTGATATGAGCTACGTCAAACTGATGGGATGCCAGCGGAAAAGCTACACAGACAGCATTTCTGGTTCGGCTCCAAGCTTTTTCTTCTTCTTGATACACAGCACGGTGTAAAACGATAGAGATGGTGAATGCTTCAACGCCACATTACAGTAATCGAGGCCTCCGCCCAAACGCTCCACCAGATAATACGCGTCGGGAGCTGATATTGATGGCGGGAGAAGTGGATGCTGGGTTATAAACGCAGGCGGCTCTTGATTTTAGATTCCGAATGACAGCGCAACCACTTACGCAACTAAGACAAGCTAAGGGAGCGTTTTAATTACTTCCGTCCGAAAATTTTGTACGGAAGTACACCCTTTAAGAAAACTTGATGAGTTTTGTTTTTCAGGTATCTTCGTGCAAGAAGTCGACAACTTATTTAAATGTTATAAACTAAAAAACAACAAATGATAAGATTAATTTAATTGTCCTCTGAGCGAGGTCGAAATGAAAGAAACTTATGGAGGCAGAATCCTGGTTTGCTGTGCGCTTGGAAATGGATTAAAGACCACTTTTTTCGCAAGAACAAATAATGACCCTGAATTGTAGAAATCGGGGGCACCATCCCCCCGATTAAACAAATGATAAAGGGTTGTTCTATAGCAATGGCAACCCTTATTTTAAGGAATAATGGGTAATGGTCATGATGAAAGAAGTTTATCGCTAAACGGGATTTGCTGCGCCTTGTTGTAGGCTGGCTTGTTTGCTTCCAAACTACATCAAGTTATTGCGCACCGCAAATCACAATAAAAACAACTTGATGTATGTAGATGTGACTGTTCACAATTTGCCGCAGCACAATCCACGAAACGACTATTGATACTGGTGTTTGCATGTGCCATTGATTCCACATATGTTGACTCGCCAAATTAAAGGCGAACGTGAGTAAATGCAGGTGGGGGAATACAATGGTAAAAGACGTTAATTCATCTTATGTGTATCTAGACAGTATCAGTATCGGTGGGCGGTTAATACACCAATGTGAGATGCTATTTAGTGATTTAGCTGAGACCAAAATACTTTTCCTAAGTTTATCATTGGTGGCGAGTTTTAAAAAGAGATTTGTGGTGTTATGACTTGAAGAGAAATACGCTTCAGCGATATAAGGCGTGTGCCTAAGAATGTTGTTGTGTTACCGATAAATGGAAAAAATATGCCGATGCAGCCTTTGAACCTCATCTATTTTGAAGGAAAATTGGAGGCAAAGCACACGGATATTTTTCGATGAAGAAATGCTACTAAATGCAGTGTGCCTCTAATTTTGACATAATCCCCAAACCGATAAGGCAAGCTACCTGGTGCTAACATCGCTGATAAATTAACCCACAAAAGGTAGATGTAAAACGTACCTGTAGAAATATCGGGAATCTCAATTATAATTTGACTTTGTTGTCGGTGAGTAGTGCTTCAAAAATATCCTCGCATAAACGCAGACTTCCTTCAAGGCAAGAAATGGATGTTGGATTATAAACGTAGTCGCTATTGATTCTAGGTTCTGATGAGGCCTCCCACTATTTTCCCATCAGGTAGAGTGCATGTTATAAAGATTGGTTAGGGGAACTTTATAGCAAGTCTGATTAAAAGGTGACATTCTGTACAAATGCGTTGCATAGAACACCCCATGTTCTGCAACCAACGAGTCCACAACCAAGAATACCGATATCTCTTGCTCTCCAAGATAGCTTACCTTAATCTCCATATCCAACTTAAAATTGTTGATAACAAAATGAACGTTTGCGCTCTGTCGTAACACATCTGCGCACCCATCTTTTTTTAATTCTCGAGGATATAGTACAGCTCACTGGAGACACAAAATATTGCGTGGCCAATTTTCAGGAGAGCCCGTGTTCTGCCCGCTGATTAATTCATGTATTTTCCGTGGTCGTTTCAAGTCTTCTATAAAGTTCATCTTTGTTCATGTTAACTTTCGCTGTTTAATCTCTTCACGAGCTTAACGCTTTGTTAACTCACATACTAAGAAATTAAAATTCGTATTAAAATATGCCCCACCCTATATTATATAAGGAGTGGGCAGGCGTTGTTGCGCGTTAGTGCGTTTCGTTATACCGTTGCGGCTTCCAACGCGCGTCCTTTTTGGGTTTTACCCAAGGTGAGGAAGGCGATGGGGGCAGCGATGAAGATAGACGAGAGCGTACCGAAGATAACACCAAGGCTCATGGCGAAGGCGGAACTCGATGTTTTCGCCACCCAAGAACAAGATGCAGAGCAACACGATAAGCGTTGAGAACGACGCGATGGTTCGAGCCAACGTTTGCTGATACTGTCGTTGAACAAGCTGCGGAAATCTGCTTTGGGATGCAACTTCATGTTTTCGCGAATACGGTCGAACACCACCACCTTATCGTTGATGGAGTAACCGATAACCGTTAGGATGGCACCGATAAACGTTTGGTCGATTTCCAAAGAGAAGGGCATGAAACCCCACAACAGTGAGTAAAGACCGATGACGAAGGTGGTGTCGATGGCCAAAGCCACGGTAGAACCAACAGAGAAGGCCACGTTGCGGAAACGTACAAGGATGTAAACGAAGATGGCGAAGATGGCCAACAGCACGCTGATGATGGCGCCGTAGGTGATGTCTTTCTGCCACCGAAGGACCAACCTTGGTGCTGCTGACGATGGAACCGCCTTGACGGATGTCGGGGTTTTTAAAGGCATCGACGTTCTTTTGCGAAACCAGTCCAGCCTTCTTCAAGGCGTTATACAGTATAGTTTCTGCCTCATCGTCTACCGTGGGGCTGTTGCTTTCTATCTTATAGTTGGTTGATATGCGGATGGTTTTGTGGTCGGTGCCTAGCGCAAGGGCGCCAGTGGTGCAGCCGGGGAATGCGTTGACCAGTATGCCGCGCACTTGTTCGGGTTGCACTTGCTTTTCGAACGTAACCACATAGTTGCGCCCACCGGTGAAGTCGATGCTGCGACTGAGTCCGCGAGTTACAAAACCGCCTATGAACACGGGCCAAAAGGTAACTACCAGCACAAGGTCTTTTTGTAAACGCCCGCGAAGGAAGTAGTACGTTGCGCAGGATTCTTCGAGAAACGCGTGGTGAAGGTGAGCTTTGTCCAGCGGTCCTTGTTCAGTTGATACTCGTAAACCAAGCGAGTGAGGAACACGGCGGTGAAGAACGAACAAACGATACCGATGATAAGCGTTGTGGCGAAACCGCGGATGGGGCCCGTACCGAACGAATAGAGGATGATACCCGTGATGATGAGAGGTTAGGGTTAGAGTCGAAGATGGCCGAGAACGTTGCCGTAGCCTCTCCTTCAGCGCCTGTTTAAGGCCTTTGCCTGCTGCCAGTTCTTCCTTGGTTCGTTCGTAGATAAGCACGTTGGCATCCACGGCCGTACCTAACGACAGCACCATACCCGCAATACCTGAGAGCGTTAGCGCGGCTTGGAACGAGGTTAAGATGCCTAGCGTGAAGAACAGGTTGACGATGAGGGCCGTGTTAGCCATCATACCCGGCGTGAAGCCGTACATCAACACCATGTAAACCATGAGCACCACGAAGGCGATGGCAAACGACTGGATGCCTTGTTGGATGGATTGTGCACCGAGCGTGGGGCCAACCACTTCTTCTTGAACGATGCGTGCGGGTGCGGGCATACGTCCACTCTTCAGCGTATTGGCAAGGTCTTTGGTGTCTTCGATGGTGAAGTTGCCGCTGATAGACGACGAGCCGCCGTCGATTTCATTGGTTACGCGGGGCGCGCTGTACACAGCATTGTCCAAAACGATGGCAATGGCCTTGCCAACGTTGGCCTTTGTGAGTGCAGCCCAACGGCGTGCACCGTCGCTGTTCATGCGCATGCTCACTTGGGGTGCGCCAGTTGTGTGGTTAAACTCGTCGCTGGCATCGGTAACAACGTCGCCTTCGATTGGCGCACGGCCATTGGTGGAGGTTACTTTGATGGCATGAGCTCGTAGATGTTCTTCATCTTTGCCTGGTCGGCGGGCTTTGCACTCCACAGCAGTTTAGCGTCAGGGAGGTAGAACCTGTTTGGCAACGGGGCCACAAATATGTTTGATTGATGGCAGCAGTGTCGCGAATGTTGGCATATCCCACAATGTAGCGAGTTTCCGCCAGTGGGCTGCAGGCGCGAGAACAGCGGATTGGCCTTGATGGCGGCAGCCGTTTGGGCATCGTTGGCGCGTTGTGCCACGTCGGTTTTCTTGTCGTCGCCCGTGTTGGCTTTAAACTTAGGCTGCTCGTTTTTGGCCTTAGCCACCTCTTGTTCGGCCTTAGCCCTGGCGTTGGCGGTGTCTACGGCAGCGGTGTCGGTGCCGTTTTGTTCGCTGGCCAGTCGTGCATTAAGCTGTGTAAGGTAAGGAACAATCTCGGATGCGTTGAATGTTTCCCAGAATTCGAGGTTGGCCGAGCCCTGCAAAAGCTTACGAACGCGTTCGGGTTCGCGCACGCCAGGCATTTCAACCATGATGCGGCCTTCTTGTCCTTCGAGTTTCTGTATGTTGGGTTGCACCACTCCGAACTTGTCGATACGCGTACGCACCACGTTGAACGAGTTGTCGATGGCCGCTTGCACTTCCGTCCTCAGCACTTTCTTTACTTCGGCATCGCTGCTTGCGGCGAGACCTTGCCTTGTAGTTGTTGCGTGGCGAAGAGTTCGGCGAGTTTGTGGCGGGTGCGTTTTGTTTGTAGTACTTGATGAAAAGCGAAATAAAGTCGCTCTGGCTGGTTTCTTCTTCTTTCTTAGCTCGTTCTGAGCGACTTGGTGAAAGCCGCGTCGGTCTTGTGGTCTGCCAGTGTCTCGATAACGTCGGGCACGCTGATTTCAAGAATAACGTTCATACCTCCTTTGAGGTCCAAGCCCAAACCAATTTGTGTTTCCAAACACCTTTGGTAGCTCGTAGATGCCAAGATACTTCACGGAGTCCTTGTAATCTTGTTGGGCAATGGGGGTCTCTCAGCTCGGCTGCCTTCCCGTCGTAGTAACGGGTAGCCACACGAAAAGACAGGTAGAAGATACTTGCAAGCGTCAGCAAGACGGCAGTTACAATTACGATACCTTTGTTTTGCATTGTTATTTATTTTTGTTTTATTGTTTTTCTGTTGCCATACAACCCTGCAAAGTTACTGATTTTTCTTAGATTAGTAAACAGTTAGCTCTGTATATTATCATTTTTGCCTATTTGCGAAGTTTTTGCGGCAGACAAAAGATGGGATAGTGGTCGGATGTTTTCACTTTACCTCTACTACGCATTTTAAGCGGTTGCCAGTTGTCGCTGCACATGATGTTGTCTATGCGCACGTAGAAGGCGTTGCGGTGATAGCTTATGCGGGGCCGTTTCCGCTGGCAACATAGCAGTCGGTTAGCTCTTTTTGCCATGCAACGGCGCGCGTAAGAGATGCGGGAGCTGTCGTTGAAGTCGCCGCAGAGAATGATGCTTTGCCCTTGTGCTTGCGCACGAGGTGGGCCACGCATTCCACTTGCGGAGCGCGAATTTTGGCGTATTCGCCCAGCTTGTGCATCAGGCTTTTCCCAAGTTCGGGCATTTGTTTGGTGCGCAAATCGCCTTTGAGCATGCTCTTAAATTCTTTTCGTTGGGCTTCGGTTAGGCCTGTTGTGGCGAAATGGTTGTTGACAACCAGCACCGTGTCGCCAGGCATGGCCGCAACAAGCCTGACTGAAATCTTCGCTTTCGGGAGTACATCACGCGTTCCGACCGCACACTAGGGGTACTTGCTGTATGTGGCCAGGCGGTCGTAGATGGTGGTTTTCTCCTTTATGTCGTGATAAGGGTAGATGCTGTTGAGCAAAGAGTCGATGGTTGCTTGGAACTTTCCGCCAAAATTTGCTTCTTGTAGGCATAGTATGTCGGCGTCTTTCTCCTTTACATAGTTCAGCATTTCCCAGCGTTGTGGCTCTGTGGCCTCAATACCGCCCCACATAAAGGTGTTGTAGGATAGCACTAAGGCAGCTGTCTGTGGGGTTGCTGTTTACATTTAATGGTATGTACGTGCGCACAGGACCGAAACAAGCCACGAAACCAACCAGCGGGATGAGCGTTCGGCGCAGTTTGAAGAAAGCCCAAAACACTAAGAAGGCGGCATTGATGGCTAGGAACACGGGGAAGGTGAGGCCCAGCGTGGCCATCAATGGATGGTTGGCGGGGTTAAGCCTGTCGCTGTATCCTACGGCTAGCATTACCAAGATGGTGGCCACGTTGGCGCCACTGGCAAGCTGAACAATCCATTTTTTTACTTTTGCCTGCATCTCGGTGTTGCTTATTGGCGTTTGCTTTGGTCGAAGAGTCGTTGCTTTTCTTCGCGCGTAAGGCTGTCGTAACCGCTTTTGCGTATCTTGTCCAGTATGCGGTCCACCTCGTCTTGTTCCGCCTTTCGGCGCGCGTTGTAGTCCCAGTCGCTCTCGGCCCGCGTTTCTCCGCGTGGGTTTTCGGGTGTGGGTTGGCGGTGTTTTTCGTAGAAATTCTTCATCCGTTCGAAGGCGTTGGTGCCCCTTCGCTGCGAGAAGTCGTGCGAAGGGTGTCGTTGCCAGTAGCGTATCATGAAGAAACCGAACTATCATTCCGCCCGAGTGCGCCAAGTGCGCCACGTTTCCACCGTTCCGGCCATAGCCTGACAGCTAGCTCTAATGCGGCATCAACCGCACAACAAACCACTTGGCTTTGATGGGGATGGGGATGGGAAAGATGAATATTTTGTTTTCGGGAATATCATGCCGAAGGCTAAGAGGGATGGCGTAGATGGCTCCGATGCGCCAACGGTGGTGAGTCCGTTAAGCTGGTTGGGCCAATTGCCCCATTACCATGAAGGCCTCGCCCCACGCCCAAAGGAGCCTGCGCGTTGAGTTGCAGGTAAATCTCCCACAAACTGCGCCAATTCTTGCATCAAGCCCGCACCGATGCCACAGGCTATATAATAGAATAGGAACTTGCGCGGTCCCCATACGCCTTCGACCACCACGCCGAACATCCACAACGCAAACATGTTGAAGAACAAGTGCGCGAAACCGCCATGCATGAACATGTAGGTTACGAGTTGGTAAATGCGAAATTCGGACGCCCGGAAAAAGTGGAGGCCGAGTATGTTGTTGAGATCAATGCCTGAACTGCTCTGGATGACTAACGTGGCCAGAAAGCTACAGCACGTTGATGATAAGCAAAATTCTTGGTTATTGTTGGTATATTGCCCATTAATGATATGCTTTGAATGAAATGTTATAACATGGGCAAAAGTACTAAAAATATCTGTTAATGCGCATAAAAAGCCCTACGGAACGACAATTTTTCAAAAAAAACTTCACTTTTTTTTCCTTTTCGTTTGATTTTTGAAAGTAAAGGTCTATATTTGTTCCCAGTTCTGAGATAACGCATATACATTTTATCACTTTTATAATTCAAAGTTATATGAACAAAAACAGATTTGATTGACAAAATCAGCAGGCTCTGGCTTGAGCAAAGCTGACTCGAAGAAGGCGTTAGACGCAACAGTTGCAGCAATTAAGGAAGCTCTTGTGAAGGGTGACAGGGTGCAGTTAGTGAGCTTCGGCACATTCAGCGTTAACGAACGTCCCGCACATGGTGGTGTTAACCCCGCAACGAAAGAAAATTACTATCGCTGCCAAGAAGGTTGCCAAGTTTAAGGCTGGTGCCGAACTGACGGAAGCTATTCAGTAACTACTTCTTGTAAGAAGAGAAGATAAAATCGCCGCCCTCGCTTATTGTGAGGGCGGCGTTTTAGTGAAAGTGAAAAGATGGCTAACGCCTTTTAAAGGGCGTAGCTATCTTTTCACCATTTAGAGTTAAGCCAAATGTATAGGTGGCGTTAGGCTACATAGGCAAGTCGGACGAGGTCGGACAAGTCGGACTTGTCCGAAAGCTAGACTGAACTAGAAATCTAGGAACCGAGCAGACACCTTTAAAGGGCGTTAGCCATCTTATCACCTTATTAGAGTTAAGGAGTTATGGAGTTAAGGAGTTAAGCCAAATGTATAGTTGGTGCAGCCATCTTTTCACCTTATTAGGAGTTAAGGAGTTATGGAGTTAAGCCAAATGTATAGTTGGTGTGCTTCATCTTTCACCTTTTTCACTTTTTCACCTTTAAAGGCGTTAGCCATCTTTTCACCTTTTCACCCTTTCACCTTTAAAGGGCGTTAGCCATCTTTTCACCTGTTTCACCTTTTCACCTTTTCACTTTTTCACCTTTTCACTTTTTCACCTTTTATACTCCCTTCCAATCCCTAGCAAAAACATCTTCTTATCCAAGCCACGCCCGCATAACCCGTTAGTGTGCCATCTGCCCCAATTACGCGGTGACAAGGAATGATGATGCTGATGGGATTGCCCAACGGCTTGCCCCACGGCCTGTGCCGACATGCGCCCAGAGGCGTTATGCGCTGCAAGGTGCGCGGCCAAAGCACCATAAGTGGTGGTGGAGCCATAGGGAATGGTAAGCAAACGCTGCCAAACGGACTGCTGAAAAGGCGTGCCTTGCGGACGAACGGGCGGTGGCACGCCTGGATCGTGGCCTTCAAAATAACGCGAAAGCCATGCGCGGGCAGCAACAAATATGGGTAGTTGGGGTGCCTCTTGCAGCGTAACGCCATTGGGATGCGTGGCTTTCTCGCCCTCATACAGCACGCAGGTAAGGGCCTCGCCGTCGCTTTCGAGGTGGAGTGTGCCCAAGGGAGAAGGCAGTTTGAGGAAAAATGCGTGCGTTTTAGGCACAGCCTGCTTGCCATAGTCCAAGGCAGGCGTGGCTCCTAGCTCTTCTCCAATGGGAAAGGCCTCACTCTCTAACCCCTTTCCAAGGGGAGAGGCGACTGGTATGTCTTGCGACTTATAGGATTTATTAGTCTTTGCATTGTGGTTTTGATTAAGAAACGATTATTTTAAACTACTACCGACCTCGTCTCACGAGTTGTCTTCCCAAGGAGAGAGGGACGTGAAATGCTTTGGCTATATCATTGTTTCTTGTATTTTTATGTTTAGAAACCGCAAGGCACATTACTCCACTCTCCCCTTGGAGAGGGGTTGGGGGTGAGGCCGTTTTGTGTCTTTTTATTTCACTTCCACCCTAAACGTAGAAGCAGGAAGGTCATCGCCATTCACCAAATTGGCTCTTGTGAAAGGTTGCCAGCCATAGCGAACGAAGGAGGGATGTGGCACTTGCGGACAGGTAAGCCTTACTTCGCGGTCCTTGATGTTGGCTACGGCAGGATAGAACACCTCATCGTAACCCGCCACTTCGAACGTGCGAAGGGCCTTTCACCATCGGCCGTTTTCAGTCCATCGGCCCAATTAAAGCACACTTGCACCTCGCCGTTGGGCTGTTTGGTGGCACTTTCCACACTAGGGCCGCAGGGTGTTAGCTGCTTAAAATCGTACTGATGGTAAAGGGCGAGGCGTGCCAATCGCTTGCCAACAGGGTATTTCTTGCGCGGATGAACGTCGAGCGAATCGCCCACGTCGCTGCTCACAGCCATGTAAACATGTGGCAGGGAGTTGGCCATCAGCCGCTGACTGTTGCGGAACCACGGCCAAGAAGGGCGGTTGATGCCAGACAGATTGCACCATGTAAACGGGCAATTGTGGCTCGTTCCAGTTGGTTCGCCACGAACTTAACAGCAGTGGGAACAGCCGTTCGTGTATCTCCATGTTCTCGGCATTCGACTCGCCTTGATACCAAATAACGCCGTTGATGGGGAATTTGGCCAAGGGACGGATGGCCGCATCGTAGAGATAGGTGGGTTGATAGGGGTGCATCTGCAACTTATCCGTAGTGCGCGCGATGTTTTTTCGCATGCGCTGCACCACCCACGGCATAAACCATTACGTTGTCTCTTTAAAGCGGTGCGTTCAGCAGTTCGGGATATTCATCTTCGGCGTTTGACGATTCATCCATGCCCTCGGTGGGACTTCCACCCACAGCGTTGACAATGATACCGACGGGCACCCCCAGACAGCTGCGCACACCTTAGCAAAAATAATAGGCCACGGCTGACACCTCGCCCTGTTCTTAGACGTGGCTTGCTGCCAGCCATTACAGCGCATGTACTGCAAGTTGTTGGTAGAATCGAGTGCCGATTGCGACCATTCCGTGTTGTCGGTATCCCATCTTGGCAAGAAGTTTAGCACGCGCAGGTTGGGGTCGTCTACTATTGTCAGTGCCTCTTTGCCCAGTTCGTCGTTGGCTATGGAAACGCCATATTGCTCTGTCCGAGCAAAAGCCACACCTCGCCCGCAACGATATTCTTAAAGCGGAGCGTTCGTTGCTGGCTCGTTACGGTGAGGGTATAGGGTTTTTCGCATGCGGGCACAGCAAAAACAATACGCCACGTGCCATCGTTTTGCACCACGGTGCTACTCGTTATTAAACGTAGCCACTACACGCTGCCCTGCGTTGGCCGTTCCATAGACTTCGAAGTTGCGGTTGCGACTAACCACCATGTTATCAGAAAACACAAGGGCATTTGCAGTCCGCCATAGTAGCCCGTTAGTGCCTCGTACACCACGCGTGCAAGCACTCCTGCCCCTGCTTTGTTGGGGTGCAGTCCATCGGGAAACATCTGTGGGAAGGGCAACAGCGGCGTGTAGAAGTCGATAAGGCGCGCGCCTGTGGCCTTTGCCACCCGTTCGATGGCGGCTTGTATCAGCTTATGCCAATCGCGCGTGCCTGCCAAAAAGCGGTTATGGCGATGCGATATGGGGCTCATCTTGGCGATGTAGAAGGCGGACTTGGGGTTAGCGGCCTTGAACGAACGGACGAGTGCGATGTAATCTTTGGTAAAATCGTCGCGGAAGAACGGCCAGTTGCGCGGGTCGGTATCGTTGATGCCGAGGTGTATCACCACGATGTCGGGCTTAAAGGCCAAGGCATTCTTGTACGCCTCTTGCTCGATGTAGGGGCGATGACCGCGCGAAAGTAGCGTTGTCCCTGAGTGACCGAAGTTGCGCACGTCGTAAGCTTTGCCCAACTTCTGCTTGTAATTGTGCGGGATAAGAATCGGTTTCGGGGTTGGGAAGTCCGTGACCGTAAGTGATACTGTTGCCTACGCAGGCTACGCGAATGGGTTCGGCGGCGAAAGTTGCTAAGGCAAGGGCGAATAATAAAAGGGTGACGAGGGGTCTTCGCATCGTTTATGGGTAAGAGGGGGAAAAGAAAAGGGAGTGAGGTGAACTCACTCCCAACCCCTCTCCAAGGAGGAGAGGGGAGTGAATAGCATGATGTGTATGTGGAGTTTAGCAACAAGTTTGAGAGCAATTGGGTGCAAGTGGAAGCGTGATAAGTGTATGAGTTAACAAAACTGTTAGCCACAAAAGGTGAAAGGGTGAAAAGGTGAAAAGGTGAAAAAATGGCTAACGCCACCACACTTCTAACTTAACTCCTTAACTCCTTTAACTCCTCAAAACTTACTACTTACTACTCTACTCCTTTGCTCCTCAAAACTTATCATACTCCAAGTGGAAGTTAACAACAGCCTCGATACCCTTGCGGAACATACTTAGCGGCATGTTTTCGTTGGGCGAGTGGATGGCGTTAGACTCTAAGCCAAAGCCCATGAGGATGGTTTTAACACCCAAAATTTGCTCGAAAGTAGAGATGATTGGAATACTTCCACCCAAACGAGCAGCCAAAGGACGCTTGCCAAACACCATTTCTACACCACGCTCGGCAGCCTTGTAGGCAGGCATGTCAATGGGGCATACATAACCCTGACCACCATGCAGGAACTTGATGTCTACCTTAACCGACTTGGGTGCAACACGTTTGAAGTAGTCGCTTACCAGTTGGCCAATCTCCTTATAGTCTTGATGCGGTACCAGCGGCACGAAAAGCTTGGCGTAAGCCTTAGAGTGATAACCGTTTTGTTTGCACCATCGCCCGTGTATCCACCCCAAATACCGCACACGTCGAACGAAGGACGGAAACCCGTACGTTCGAGCGTTGAGTAGCCTTTCTCGCCAAACAGCTCGTCTACTTCGATGGATTTCTTATAGCCTTCGAGGTCTAGCGGTATGCTGGCGAGCATCTTTCTTTCGTCCTCGCTGGCCTCTTCCACCTTGTCGTAGAAACCTGGGAAGAGTATTCGGCCGTCTTCGTTGGTTGCATCGGCGATGAGTTTGCACAACACGTTGATGGGGTTGGCGATGGCTCCACCATAATGTCCCGAGTGAACATCGCGGTTTGGACCCGTCACTTCAATCTGCCAGTAGGCAATACCGCGAAGTCCGGTGGTAAGCGTAGGTATGTCTTCGGCAATCATGCTGGTGTCCGAAACCAGTATCACGTCGCATTTCAGCAGTTCCTTATGCTTCTCGATGAAGGCGCCAAGACTGGGCGAGCCCACTTCTTCTTCGCCTTCGAGGATGAACTTGATATTATGTTTCAGCAGGTTGTTCTTCACAACATACTCGAATGCCTTAGCTTGGATGAACGATTGTCCTTTATCGTCGTCGGCTCCACGCGCCCAAATGCGCCCATCGCGTACCTCTGGCTCGAATGGTTCGCTTTTCCAAAGCTCGAAAGGTTCTGCGGGCATAACGTCGTAGTGGCCGTAGATAAGCACCGTTTTTGCATTGGGGTCTACCATCTTTTCACCGTAAAACCATCGGGTTTCCGTCGGAAGGCATCACCTCGGCGCGGTCTACTCCGCCATCAACAGCAGCTCTTTCCACCTTTTCGGCGCAACGTTGCATGTCGGGTTTGTGCGCTTGTTGCGCGCTAACACTGGGTATGCGGATAAGGCTGAAAAAGCTCATCGAGCATGCGTTCTTCGTTCTCTGAATATACTTCTTAATCATCTTATTAGTTATTTAGGGATACATATTGCCTAGGTTGCGGTTCGTAGTGCAAGCAGGTGTTTGGGGTTGGCGTAGGTACACAGCAACTTGTCGCAGCTGTATCGCAGTTTTTAAGCCTTGTATCGCCTGCTCGCCGTGCTTTTTGTTTCGAACGCGTGGTGTGGATTATTGGTGGTTACTCCTCTTCGTTTTCCGATGGCCTTTCCAGCCATTCTTGGCGAAAACAAGTGTTGTTTTTTTTGCTTGTTTTCTCTTGCTTACGATGGTTTGATTGCATCATTTGCGCGCAAAAAGAGAGGAGAAGGAGCGAAACAACAGACTTTTAGGTTTGTAAAAAGTAAGTTGTAGGCCCTGCCTTAAACCCACATTGCCCCAAAGATACGCCTTTTCTTTGTGTTTTGAGCTATTTATATATTTATTAACAAAGCACGTTGGTGTTGGCCTTGTGTTCTGGAAACAGCGGAAACAACCAAATATGGGTAACCCCAAGGGGCCGTATGTGGCTGAACAAGACTGAGGTTCTAGGCTTATTACGTGTTTATAGTTCAGCGGGTTCGTCTTCTTGTTCGACAGGTAGGGGCTTTGAAATCACCGAACGGACGTTCAACACCGCCCAAACGATTCCCAAGAAAGCCGATCCGCCCGTTGCGATGAGCATCGTTAAATTCTCGACTCCAGTATTATATAAGAGGAATCCTGTAGCTTCCTAAACAAAACTATCGCCGCAATAATGGCGCAGACGATTGATGCCTGGAACTTCTTTTCTCGTACAACTGGGGCTACGCCAACCATCGCCACAACAAACACGCAATACTTCATGGCCATGAATAGGCTGTTAATGACTATGGCTACACCGCCATTAGGGTCGAAGTTTGAAAGCATTTTGTTGAACACTAACCCGTAGGCAAGCTGCACAAGAAGAATTGCGAGAAATCCTATCGGCAACATTAAGACCCATCTAAGGGCGGGATGTAGCTTGCTTACTAATCGCAATTCGTAGCTGTCGTCAATCTCCAGCTTGCTCTTCTTTTTCTTTTTAGTCTCCATTCTCGGTATTTTATTATTGGTTAAACATCATTTTGCGTTGGTTTTCGGTACTCAAAAGAACCTCTTGCGCATGGTTCTGCGGCGTAGGACACCTTATTATATAAGGTCGGTGCTACCCGGAAGTGAGCTGTTCTGCGTGGTCGAGAATCTGAATTTGTTACGCATAGGCTGTTGTTCCCTACCAGCAATGAAGCATCATGCGCTAACTAACAATCACTTTACAACGCCATCCAATCGCGCAGGAAAGATGTCTGGCACGTTCCATGTAGGCTCAGCGAACCATTGTTTGGGGGTAGATGGCGATGGCCGATGAACCTTTGAAAGGTAAGCGCCCCCAAAAAGCTGAACGTGGAATTGGCGATGATGTGCCCCTTGCAGAGCGACATAAGATAGAGATCGGCGTGGTCGGGTTGTGCCTGAGCATGCTCCACGAACACGCAATTAGGCAAGTTGAGGTTCTCTTTGGCCCATTCGATGTCGTCGGAGAAGACGAAGAAACGTGCCTCGGGATGGCGTTCGCGCACGGCAACAGCGGCCGAAAGGTAATAGTGAACCGAGCAAACGCCGAAGTTACTTTTGTTGGCTGGCAGCAATAGTCGCCTCTGCGCACGCATGAACGCTTACGGCAAAGGCAGCCTGTATCTCATCGGCATAGTCGAGCTGCTCGAACGGGCGGAATTTCAGTATCTCGGCGGCGTTGGTTGCGTGCTGTTTGTGCTGCGAATAGTCGTCGATGAGAACGGCTCGTGGGTCTTCTTCGCGATAAAGTCGCTTGAAAAGATGTAGCCTGCGCAACGTTTTTAGCATCAAAACCAGCAGTTTTACGCCCAACGGCTCGTTGGGCAAGGTTATTTGGAAGGCCTTATCGAGCCAAACGCCGCCATGTTGCTTGGTTCGGCGACGGTCGTAGTGCAGGTAAACACCATGATTATTGTGCTGCCTTAGCAAACCATGATAGCGACAATATTCGAAAAGTTGGTTGCCCAACCCACCTTTAATACATACAATTATCATCCTTAGTGGCAGATGTTTTAGTTCCCTCGCTCGGCCCAATCGCCCCTATCGAGGTTTCTGTAACTGATGGCCTCGGCCAGATGTTGCGACTTAACGGTTTCGCTTTGTTCGAGATCGGCAATGGTCCGCGCCACTTTTAAGATGCGGCTGATAGTCATTCTCCCTATCCCTTGATGCTCTGCCGATCTCGGTTTGTCATTCTCGTAGCATATTTTATGTGCTGTATACTCTTTAATACTTCCAACACATGTCATACGACCCTCCTCAAGCGGCGGCCAACATCTGGTTTAGCGTATTCATTCTTTTATGTGATTATAGTAAAAAGTTGTTGTCAGCATTAGCCACTTCGAGTGTGCGAAGCTCGAATGTCTTAAAGCCTGAGGCAATAAAAGGATCGCTTTCGGCTATTCTTAAAGCTTCATCTTCAGTGTCGGCTCTGAAAACAACCATACCATACCAGGATAGTCGGCAAAAGGTCCGCAGAGCACCAAACGCCCGTTTTGATCCAAAGAGCGCAGATGTTCAACATGTTCTTGAACCACTTGGAGGTTCAAATCCTTCTTATTATTCATTAAATACACAAAAACCATTACTCATTGATTATTATTGTAACTAAGCCCCTCGTTCGGCCCAGTCGCCCCTATCGAGGTTTCTGTAACTGATGGCCTCGGCCAGATGTTGCGACTTAACGGTTTCGCTTTTGTTCGAGATCGGCAATGGTTCGCGCCACTTTTAAGATGCGGTTGTAGGCTCGTGCCGACAGACTTAGGCGTTCCATCGCCGTGCGTAGCAGCTCAATGCCCTCCGCATCGGGTTCGGCAAACTGGTGAATCATGCGCTCGCTCATCTGCGCATTGCTGTAAACGCCCTTTACTTCCTTAAATCGCTGCTCTTGCATGTGGCGTGCACAGATAACACGTTCGCGTATTACGGAGCTAGACTCGCCTTGGGAGGCCTGCGAAATGTCTTTAAACGGAACGGGCGTTATTTCTACTTGAATGTCGATTCGGTCGAGTAGCGGTCCGCTTATCTTGTTCATGTAGCGTTGTATCTGGCCCGGCATGCACACGCAATGGTGCGTTGGATCGCCATAATAGCCGCACGGACAAGGGTTCATCGAGGCAACGAACATGAAAGAGCAGGGATATTCGATGGTATATTTGGCGCGTGAGATGGTTATCTTGCGGTCTTCTAGTGGCTGTCGCAGTACTTCGAGGGTGGTTTTATTGAACTCTGGCAACTCGTCGGCAAACAAAACGCCATTGTGTGCCAAAGATATTTCGCCCGGTTGGGGCGTTGCGCCACCGCCAACAAGGGCTACCTCGGAGATGGTATGGTGCGGCGCACGGAACGGACGTTGCGAAATGAGCGACATTCCCTTGCCCAACTTGCCTGCAATGCTGTGTATCTGCGTGGTTTCTAGACTCTCGCCTAACGACAGTGGGGGCAAGATAGAGGGCAGGCGCTTGGCCATCATCGACTTACCTGAACCTGGCGGCCCCACCATACATCAGGTTTAGTGCGAACTCGCCGCGCCACTTCCATAGCGCGTTTAACGTTCTCTTGACCGCGAACATCAGCAAAATCGAGATCGAAACGGTATTGTTGTTCGTAAAACTCCTTGCGTGTGTCGATGACGGTAGGCTCGAATTGCGCCTTCCCCGAAAGGAAATTTACCACATCGACGATGTTTTCCATGCCATAAACATTGAGGGTTGTTCACCACAGCAGCCTCGCGAACGTTGGGCTTTTTGGCACCAAAAGTCCCTTTAAATTTCTCGGCTCTGGCCCTAATGGCAATGGGCAACGCGCCTTTGATGGGCTGCAATGTGCCGTCCAAACTCAGTTCGCCCACCATCATAAAGTCGCCTAAATTGTCGGTTGGCAGCTGACTGTCGGCGGCCAAGATGGCGATAGCCAAGGGCAAGTCAAAGCTGCTGCCTTCCTTGCGGAGGTCGGCAGGCGCCATGTTTACGGTGATGTCTGCCCGCGGGAAGCGCATGTTGTTGTATTGAATGGCCGACGAAATGCGGTCGCGCCCTTCGCGTACGGCCTCGTCTCCAAGGCCAGTGAAATGGTACAACATGCCCTTCACGAGGTTCACCTCCACAGTAACGGTGGTAACGTTCAGTCCGTTTACCGCCGCGCAGTAGGTTTTGACAAGCATAGGTGGTTATGTTTTCAGAGCAATTTGTCGAGTTGTTCTTTCAATTGGTTGGCATCAAGGTCTTTGGCTACTATCTTTCCGTTCTTCAATACGATGTTGAACGGCACGCTGTACACGCTTCACTTTCTTGGCAACGTCGCCCCTCGAACATCGCGCCGTCGCAAATGTTGGGCCACGAAATGCTGTCGCGTTCCAAGATGTCTTTGCATTCGCGCTGAATGGGGTCGATGCAAAGCGCCCACCACTTTCAGGCTTGCCTTTGGCGTTGCGCACCTTTTGGCTGGAGCATGCGTTGCATTTCCATGCTGCTGCATGTTGGTGCTGCTCCACACGCTGAACACGGCAACGGGGGCTTTATTGCATAGCTGTTCGCTAACCTTTTCGCCTTTTGTAGAACGGGCTTGAAAAGGCGGCAGCGGTGCGCCCACAGCGGTTTTGGCAAGAACAGTGATAAGCGACTGCATGCGGTTAAGTTCTCCATTCTTAGGCTGTTCGGCCAGCAACTCTCAACAAGCGTGCCGCCTCTTTATAATTAGGTGTAGGCGTTGTGATGAAATAACGCCTTTACAAGGTATGCTGCAACAGGCGATGTGGGGTTGTCGGCCGCAAAAAGAGCCGCCGTCTTAGCGACTTGCGGTGGCGAAGCGTTGGCAATGGCCTCGCGGAACTGGTTCATCAGCTTGTTGTCTTTCGTTCCTTTTACGGTTAGTTCCTTCAAGTGAGAGGCATCGCCCTCCATCGTCACGCTCTTACCAGGCTGTGCAAAGATGGGTTGTTCAGAGAAATTGGGGAACACCATGACCAGCGTTCCTTCTCGTTCGCAAGGAATTTCGTAGACGAAACGGCCCGCTTCCAGTTTTATCGTGTCTATCCCGTCTATCAGTCCATTGGTGCTATACACATAAAACTCGCCGCGATTGATTTTAAGGAAATGGCCTTCCACCTGAAAGCGGTTGCCTTCCACCCCACAGGCGGTGAGCAAAAGTGCGAGCACAGCCGTGGCAAGCGTGGCCTTGGCTGTTTTAAAAGGCGAAGGGTTAACAACTTGCCAAACCATCTTCGCAAACTTTATTAGCGTTGTACACTTAAAAAGTCGTTGTCATAGTGGTTTATGCAAATTGTTAACCCTTTCATTCATCGTTCCCAGATGATGGGGTGCGATGTGTAATTATTGCTTGTTCAGTTTTGCAAACTCAAGGTCTACGGCAGCGCGTTGAGCCAAACGAGCGTCCTTAGCGGTTGCCGCTTGCAGGGCAGTGGCTGCGGCTGCATTGTCGCCTTGGCGTGCATAAGTCACGGCCATGAGGTAATCGGTAACGGCATCGGGGTGCTTCACGTTCTTCAACGTGGCGAGTGCGCCTTCGTAATTCTTGTTCATCAACTTAGCAAGAGCCGCCATGTTGCTCTCATAGCTTCCTAGGGTAGACTCGGCAAGCGGGTAATTGCCCTTAGCGATGTTGAGTGCGCCCACGGCCTTGTTGATGTCGTTAGCTTGTTGAGCCTTAGCAATGAGTGTTTCGGCCTCAGAGATATTGCCCTCGTAGAGTGCAACCATACCCAAGTTAGCGTTTGCCTCGGCAGCATCTGGCGAGGTAGCCAATGCCTTTTGGAAGTAGGTGCGAGCCTCAGCCAAGTTACCTGCCTGCATAGCCAGTACGCCTAGGTTGTTGTAAGCGCGATAGTCTTGGTCGTACAGTTCGGCAGCCTTCTTGTAGATATTGTTCTTTTCGGCGGCATTGTCGGTGAGGGTTGCGCTGTAAAGTATTTCTTCCGAGCTGAGTTGCGTTGGGTCGGCGGCAAACTGTTCTTTTATTTGCTCGTCGCTGCGGCCAACAACCTCGTAGTTGATGGTAAGGCGTGCGCGGCGCAATTCGGGCAGGATGCCAGTAGCCAGTTCGCGGAAACCTTCGCTCATGTTGCGGATTTGGCGTTCGCGTTCTTCGGGATCCTTGTACATAGAGAGTACGCGCAAGATAACATCCTTGTCTTGGAGGTTAGAAGCTTGTACCAACTCTTGGAAGCCATCCCAGTCTTGTGCCGTGTAACGAGCCTCGACAGCAGTTTCCATCTTGTTCTGCTTGAGTTGTCCCTTAACATAGCCTTCACCCGTGGTCTGACGTTTTGCAGCCAGCTTATCGTTGATAACGAAACCGCCTTCGGGCGATGCGTAGGCGTTAACTTCCACGTTGCGCAAGTTCAGTTTTTCGCGGTCGGCGTTGATTTTCTTCAACATCTTCACGAATTCGGTCAAACCGAATTGTTCTTCAGTTCTGGTTTTGCGCGTTAGCTTTGGTTGATAAGGAACTTGATGTTAGCCTCTTGCTTCTGCGCCTTTACACGTTGGAAGCTGTCGGGAGCGATGCAAAGTCCGTCGTTGGCCATAGCCTCGCGATAGAGTTGCGATGTGGCTACCACGCCGTAAGAAACCTTAACGGCAGGCAAATCCACCTTTTTCTTTCCCATTCTAGCATCGAAAGTGAGGTAGAGATCGCTCTTAATCGCTGTCTGGGACATAATTAAAGTCGGTTTTCATGGAATAGCGTCCGCCCAATTTGTAGGGCACTTGCTGTCCGTTTGCCGTGGCTTTTCGCCTTGAAGGTAGCACCTTCGCGGTTGCCACTTGACCACCCGCGTAACGTAGTTCGGGGATGATCTTCACTACTGCTTTCTCTTCATGTACTTGGCTGGGAAGTTGGCATCGATTGTTGCAGATACCAAACCGCCATTTGCTTCCAACGGAGTCGGTGTGACTTGGAAATTGTCGGCTGAGAGCGGCCCAAGCTTTGAGCACGATGTCATTGCCAACGAAGAAAGCACTGATAACGTAAGGATTAGATTCTTATTCATAATAGATAAAGTGTTTAGAAGGTGTGCCGCGAGCGGGACTCGAACCCGCACAGCCATTACTGGCCAAGGGATTTTAAGTCCCTCGTGTCTACCAATTCCACCATTGCGGCATTATTAGGCGGCCGTTTTGGGTTTGAGCGGAAAACGAGACTGAGACTCGCGACCCCAACCTTGGCAAGGTTGTGCTCTACCAACTGAGCTATTCCCGCATAATAGATGGGTGCAAAGTTAGGCTTTTAGGTTGTAACAACCAAAGGATTTTACACAATTTAATACAATAGTACTTTCTGCCATTCGTCACAAAAGACATAAACAGAACATTTTTTCGCGTTCCTTCTATTGCCGTTTTCTTTTACAAGGGTATAAAAGATGGGCTTTAAGAGGCAAATCTCTAATTATTAATTAAGGTGAAGGAATGGTGCTGTATTAGAAAAACAGAATAATTGCTCGGTAAGGAGCAATTCTCTGTTTAACACAAAAAGAAGGAAACTTGTAAAGGTGAAAAGGCTTTTGGAAAGGTGAAAGGGTGAAAAGGTGAAAAGGTGAAAAGATGGAAAAGTGAAAAGGTGAAAGGGTGAAAAGGTGAAAAGATGGCTGCGCCCTTTAAAGGTGAAAGAGTGAAAAGGGTGAAAAGGTGAAAGGATGGCTGCGCCCTTTAAAGGTGAAAGGGTGAAGGGGCGGAAGGATGGCTAACGCCCTTTAAAGTTGTCTGTCGGTTCCTAGATTTCTAGTTCTGTCTAGCTTTCGGACAAGTCCGACAAGTCTGACTTGTCCTATTAGTCTAACGCCACCTATACATTTGGCTTAACTCCTTAACTCCTTTAACTCCTGAAGATGAAAAGATTACTGCGATTATTAACATGTTGGCAGTCTAATCCAGAGAAGTCCCATTGATTCGCTTTATGGCCCTTATGGTCTTAGTGTCAAATGGTAGGGCAGAGTTTGTATCAAAGCAGGGCATAAGAACTTGTAAGCCCATCAGATTTTGTCTTCTTTTTAGTGCGAATTTTAACATTATGAGTGCCCTTTTTCTCCACCAATCGCCTTCCTTGCCGCAAATAATCGATTCTCGCGAAGGTTGGTTTTGATGCTAAAAGGAGATAGTATGCGGATGCAGCAAAATGAATATTTATTTCATGAAACTGCTATTTGCACCAATTTTTTGGGGCCTATTTGTAGCTAAATGGCCTGCAATATGCCGCTAAACGCAGTGCGTTTTGGTGCTAAATGCAGTGCGTTTTGCCGCTAAATGCAAGGTGTTTTGATGCTAAACGCAGGGTAAAATGCCACTAAATACAGTATGAAAAACACATAAATATACGCTGTAATGGTATAAACATAACCTGTTATAAACCATGAAACACATGGGGCTAGAGGGCAAAATTGCTGCTAAAAAGTGGGTTTTTAGGGGCGAAATGCAGGTAATTGGAGTCAAAAAGATACGGGTTGGCAAACCAAACTAGAAAGGCAAAAATGGTGCAAAACGCAGGTGGTTTTCTTAAAAATGGACTAAGTGCGAGGGGTGTGTGTGCTGAAAATATCGGCTAATTGCCTCACTTTTTAGGGCTTAATTTTCGCTAGAATGAAGCAAAATTTAGAGCGGTATTGTAAAATAAAAGGTAATAATTTAAGATTTTGAGTTGTTTGAGTTTCTAAGTTGTTTGAGTTGATGAGTTTGTAAGTTGATGAGTTAGAAACTCACGAGCCAGCCATAAGGATAAGCTAACGACGTTACATCTATTATACAACGAAAACGCAGTTTAGTGCACACTTAACGCAAGGTGGGCTCCAAGATGCACATTAAATGTACTTGGAACCCACCTTCGTTAAGATTACGACAAGCCTTCGATTACGCCGTTAACGACGTCGATGCGTTCGGCTTGCGGACTCTTTGGCAAGCCAGGCATGCGCATGATGTCGCCTGCAACGGCCACAATCATTTCCGAACCCGTGTTGATAACAAAGTCGCGGATGGTGATGTCGAAGTTAGTAGGCAGTCCGTAGGCCTTCGCATCCTCCGAAAACGAGTATTGCGTCTTAGCAACACACACGGGGAAATACTCCAAGCCCAGTTCCTTGATGCGTGCCAACTTCTTCTTGGCGGCAGGTTTCAGCACCACGTCGTTTGCTCCCATATATGCTTTGGGCAATCTTACGCACCTTCGTTTCGATGTCGTCGGCATCATCGTAGAGCATACGCAGCGGCTTAGAGGGTTCTTCTCGATGGTTTCAACCACCAATCGTGCGATGTCTTCCGCCCTTTCCGCGCCCTCGCCGAAGGCCGTGTTGAGGGCAAAGCCCACGCCAAGTTCCTCGCAATGACGGCGAACGATGTCCAACTCCTCATCGGTGTCGGTAGCAAAGCGGTTCAGGCACACCACAACCGTTTGGCCAAAGGCCTGCATGTTGGCGATGTGCTTGTCCATATTGGCCAATCCGCGGCGCACACCCTCCACGTTGGGTGTCTTTATTTTCCTTCTCGTTCACGCCGCCGTGCATCTTCAACGCCTGCGCGGTGGCCACCAAAACGGTGAGCTTTTGGCGAGATGCCCGCCTTTCGGCACTTAATGTCGAAGAACTTTTCTGCGCCTAAGTCGGCACCGAACCCCCGCCTCGGTGATGGCGTAGTCGCCAGGTCATGGCCATTTTGGTGGCCATCACGCTGTTACAGCCGTGTGCGATGTTGGCAAAGGACCGCCGTGGATAAAGGCCGGCGTATTCTCGATGGTCTGAACCATATTGGGATGGATGGCATCGTGCAGGGATGGCCACGATTGCACCGCCCACACCCAGGTCTTTAACCGTGAAGGGTTTGCTCTTGCAGTGTTACGCCCAGCAGCACGTTGTCGATGCGGCGGCGCAGGTCTTCTTCGCTAGTGGCAAGGCAGAAAATGGCCATTATCTCCGATGCGGGCGTGATGTCGAAGCCCCCTTCGGTAACAATTCCGTCGGTTTTTCCGCCCAATCCCCGTAACGATGTTGCGCAGGTTGCGGTCGTTCACGTCGAGAACGCGCCGCCACAACACCTCTTTCATGCCGAAACCATCGTCTTGGTGTTGGTAAATATAGTTGTCTAGTAGGGCGGCAATCATGTTGTTGGCCGAAGTGATGGCGTGGAAGTCGCCCGTAAAGTGCAAGTTAATCTTCTCCATTGGCAACACCTGTGCATATCCGCCGCCAGCAGCTCCACCCTTCATGCCAAAGCATGGGCCGAGCGAAGGTTCGCGCAAAAGCCACCACGGCGTTCTTTCCAATGCGGTTCATGCCTAAGGCGCAGGCCTACGCTGACGGTGGTTTTACCGTTTCCGCTTTTGGTGGGCGTAATGGATGTAACCAAGATGAGGTTGCATTTCTTCACGCGTTCTTCGTCGATGAGCGTGTAGGGAACTTTGGCAATGTACTTGCCATAGGGTTCTAACTCAGCGGCGGAAATGCCAGCCTTTGCGGCAATGTCGTTAATAGGCAACAGCGTGGCCTCGCGAGCTATCTCGAAATCTGTCTTCATAGATGTGTAAAGCGTTAGTTTAGTAACAATCTTATTGACGTAACTCTGGGTCAAATTTAGGTTATTTTTGCAACAGCCAAGCGTTTTGCCAATAAAAAGACTGCCGAAGTTAGATTTTGTGCATGCAGGGCATGCAAACGAGGCTGTGAAGACCGTGGGGAAGAGAGCAATTGGCGAGTTGACGGGTGGGGAGTTGGGGAGGGACGGCAGGGGCAAGCGCATCACTTTCTGCCCTTCGGCCTACCTTATTTCCCTCGAAAAATGTAGTACCTTTGCACCACGATAACAACGGTTAGGCATAGCCCAACACACTTTTCCTACAACAAAAAGTAATGAAAAAGCTATATATTGAGACCCTACGGCTGCCAGATGAACGTGGCCGATAGCGAGGTGGTGGCTGCGGTAATGCAGATGGCCGGATACGAGATGTGCCAAGACGAGGCCGAGGCCGATGCCATTTTTATGAACACTTGCAGCGTGAGAGAGAATGCGGAGAACAAGATTTATAACCGACTTGACACGCTGCACGCCGAACAGAAGAAGGGACGAAAGGTGATTTTGGGCGTGCTGGGCTGCATGGCTGAACGCGTGAAAGACGACCTGATTGAGAACCATCACGCACAGTTGGTGGCGGGACCAGACTCGTATCTGAACCTGCCCGACATGATTGCGCAGGCAGAGGCGGGCAATAAGGCCATCGACATCGCCCTATCGAAGACCGAGACGTATAAGGATGTGGTTCCGAAACGCGTGGCACTGGCCAAGATTAGCGGCTTTGTGAGCATCATGCGCGGCTGCGACAACTTCTGCCACTATTGCATTGTGCCTTATACACGCGGCAGAGAGCGGTCGCGCGATGTGGACAGCATCCTTAACGAGGTGCGAAACCTGCAACAACAAGGCTACAAAGAGGTTACGTTGTTGGGGCAGAACGTTAACAGCTACCGATTTGTGAACGAAAAAGAGGCAAACAATAGACTTCCCCCAACTGTTGCGACTGGTGGCCGAGGCGGTTCCCACAATGCGCATTCGCTTTTCTACGCCCCATCCCAAGGACATGAGTGATGCCACACTGCGCGTTATCGCCGAGGTTCCGAACGTTTGCAGGCACATACACTTGCCCATACAAAGCGGTAGCGACAAAGTGCTGAAACTGATGAACCGCAAATATACCGTGGAATGGTATCTTAGTAGGGTAAAGGCCATTCGCGAGCTAGTGCCCGACTGCGGTTTGTCGACCGACATCTTTGTGGGCTATCACGGCGAGACGGAGGCCGACCACGAGGAGTCGCTCCGCATCATGCGCGAAGTGGGTTACGACTCGGCCTTTATGTTTAAGTACAGCGAACGCCCCGGCACTTATGCCTCGAAACATCTGCCCGACGATGTTCCCGAAGACGTGAAGATACGTCGCCTGAACGAGTTGATTATGGTTCAGAACGAGAACTCGGCTCGCGCCAACCACGCCGAGGTGGGAAACGTTCGCGAAGTGTTGGTTGAAGGTCCGTCGAAACGCAGTCGCGAACAGCTTTGCGGTCGAACCGAACAAAACAAGATGGTGGTGTTCGACAAGGGTAACCACCATATTGGCGAGTATGTAAAGGTGCGAATAACGGCAGCACCAGTGCCACGCTGTTTGGAGAAGGGTAGGATGAACAAGGATTGATCATTCTGAAAGCTGCCAGACAAAGAAGCATAGCACCTAAAACATCACATTATAAATTGAAATCATCCTATTTTTAACACAATGGTTATTGGAAACGAGAATGTTTTTGAAAAACATTTTACAAGCGAGAGACTATATCCTTAAGCACGAGGAGGAAGTATTAGCTAATGATAAAACAAGGCAAAAAGCCCTTATTTGTTGTCCCTTTTCAGACTTTTACCAAACTATTTGAGGAGCAAAAGCATCTGCATTATCCCACCGGATAGTCTTGAATATCCATGTGCTGCATACTTTAATGATGCAGACGACAGCAAGTTTATTATGAACAAGCTTTATGTCTGGTCGATATGCTCTCAAACCAAATCTGCGAAATCATAAGTTCCTGTTCAGAGGTGAGACAGAATTTCACAGCCCCTGTAAACCAAGTTTGTTTAGAGATCCAAAGAAGAAATATTTTTAGACTATATGATTCATGGAGATGAGATGTTCTACTTAATATTATCTCATCCTCTAGTGCAACTTTTGATTTAGGGTGTTGTGCTTTAATGGCGAACTTGTTCGTTTTGAAATGAATCTATATGGTTTAATTCAACACTATTATAATAAATCGGCATTATTAGACTTGACCAGCGATATGAATGTGGCTTTATTCTTTGCCACTCAAAAATATGATTGGAAAACAGACTCATATTCGCCTTTAACAGACGAAAGCCACGAGCCTGGGGTATTGTATTTTTACGACATAGATCCCTTTCGAGACTTCCAAATGCAACCCAATGAAGAATTACTCTCTACAATAGGCTTACAAGTTTTTCCTCGAAGCGGCAGACAACGTGGTTTTATCTATCGGTGTACTATGGATACGAACTTCAACAACCTCTCACAAGTAAAAGCTGTCCGTTTCAAACACAACGCAAAAATCGCTCAAACAATACATGAGTCAATGAATGGCGGGGAAAAACTTTTCCCGCATGACGTTTTGCAAGCCCATTGGAAAGATGTTACAAGAGATGAAAACAAAGTGTCATTGAAAGCAATACATTTTAACCTAACCAGAAATGAGGAAGAAAACTTGGATAGTATACGTACAAAGCTTGAAAAAGACTGCCACATAAGCGTAGAAGACTATGAGCCAGTTCTGACAAAAGACGAACTTCATGAGTATTATAAAGCCGTTAAAGACGAAAACCTTTGGGAGGATTTCTGTAATCAGATATACATCCCTGGTGACACAAATGGGAAAATGATGGCTGACTTGCTAGATGTTCCAAATAAACCAGAATACGAATGGGCTTTCAAAGAGGGGATAGAGCATGAGATAGATTATGACAAAGGGTTTCTCTTGAAAGAATATAAGCATATTCTTCAATAAATGGACGAACATTAATCGTAAGAGATGTAACTACTAGATCGGGTTAGAAGGCAGAGTAGATGGCCTAGACAAAGTTGACTATAATGCCATACTCAGTTATCAAGCTGATGTCGCAGAATTTTAGTCCTGTCGTTTCAGCCATTAAAGTATCCTAACGCCCTAAACAGAGATACAGGCGTAGCTCTGAAAAGAGAAGACTAAGGAGAAGGACATCGTGCCAATTTCCCGACTTATAAATCCTGTGCAGCAGCTTGTTGTACAGGATTTATTGTTTATATGTGCGGCGAATAGTGTGGCAAGCATTGGCAGACTCTGTGTTTGGTTTGCTTTATAGATGTGTAGCATGCTGCTTTCACGCTGCGCCACTCCTTATATATATGACACGATTTGTGCTAAGGACAAGGTTTGTGGGATGGTTCTAAATCACCTGTTCTTAGAGGAAGCAGACCTTTGCAGTGTTAAAAAATGGGCGAGAAGCGTAATTTTAACGCGCAATCCATTGCGGTGTCAATGAAAAGAACTAACTTTGCTGCGTAAGATGAAATGCACTTCGCAGGCAAACAATGTGCTGTGGAGAATTCTGGATGCCCCGTTCTAGGGTGTTTCTATCATCAATAAATAACGCTACCTAACCCAATGGATTATATTTCAACATATATTCTTTAACAATTAAAAGTACTAACAAATGAGTAAAAGCAATTTCTTAATGAGCTGCGCGAAGCATATCTTCGTGTTCTCAGCAGTGTTGATGGCAAGCGTTGCCTTGTCTAGTTGTTCAAAAGACGATAAGGATGACGTCCAAAACGTTCCAGAGCAAAGTGCCGTTATTGACGGGAAAGTGTACAACCTGACCACTCCCAAGTATTCAGCCATAGCTGAACGAGACCAAAGCTATATCCTTTATCTATACCTTGGAGATAAAGGTTGTTGGATAAGGATTGAGGGAGATGCCGAAAAGTACAATGGAAAGATTATAGACCTTACGAAAACCGAGGAGAGATTTGAGGATGATGCATCAAACTGGGATATTACATGTTGCAACCCGGATGGGGAAGGTTGGCTATTCGAAGGTAAAGCACTTGAAGAAGATGAAGATGAAGTGGGAATACATAAATACGTAGGGTTCTCAAGCGAACAATGAAAATAGACTTTTAATTCCAAAAAGCAGGAATTTAATGTTGAAATTAGAAACGCCCAAATTAAAGACCCCCACCATGGTGACAAACAAACTCATACGCTAGAATTGAAGTGGAAGGGAAAGCATCTCAAATCAAATCCTAGGGTACAAACACAAATGGGCATAGGGTAGACTGCACCCCTTTGCTGCCATTTTATACCTAACACAAAAAGAGCCATATTGGAACTCATTGTCAGCGTTCAATATGGCTCTTTTGGGATTAAGGCATGTTCGTTATCGCTTTTTTCCTTAACCCGCCGCATTTATCCTTGTCATGGGTGGATAAATGGATGTTGAGAGTTAGATGCACGCACATCGTTGCACGATACGCTCTGCAACTTGCATGGAACACATGTGCCTTCCAAGGCCGTTCCCTGCCTTCATCAAAGTTTCTTTCCCACATTCATCACGGTTTCTTTTCCTGCTTTTATCAAGGTTTCTTCCCCACCTTCACCGAAGTTTTCTTTCCCCACCTTCACCGAAGTTTCTTCCCTACTTCAACCCAAGTTTCTTTCCCCTTCTCCAAGAGAAACATGTTCCCTATTTCAATGGGAACGTGAAATGTTTCTTGTCTTTTCCTTTCAGTCCCACGTAGTCCACCTCCATTTTACCATTTGCGATGCGGCAAAGCAGATAGGTGTTGTTGCTGTTTACTCAGATTGGGGAAGAAGTCATCTAGACTTTTCCTCTTTCTTATCTTTTCAGAAAAATCAGTATAAATGCGATATAGTTCCATCCCTCCCAACTGGTTTGCGTGGTGTCGAACCTGTTGAGCACGCTCCTGTATGAGTCCATCCACGCATTGGTCCTTTCAATGCTGTATCTCTCCTTGTAAAGCAGTTCATCAAGTAACTCGTCATCTCTGCGCATTCCTCTCCGCTTATTGAAGGCGACGTTTGGGAACACCTCCTGCCGATGGCAATCCCGCCTGAATTGTGCAGAGTCAAAACCGGCATCTGCATTGAGAAAGAGCCCCGATACGGACAAGCCAGAGTCCTCAATACCTGCGAACAAGCCCTGAAGTACCTCGGAGATGCAGTGAAGGTCGTTGTGGGAACCCGAAACAGGCGTGGACATGGCAAGCGGTATGCCTTGCCGGTCTGTGACATAGATGGCATTGGTGGTCGTTCTTTTCTTGCGTCCTTGGTATCCACAGCACTCCCCGCCGCGAAGCGTGGTGGTGTGGCTGCCGTCCAAATCCACACTGGACATGTCCAAGAAAGACCTGTGACGGCTCAACATCATGGCCCAAACCTTTTTCCATTCGCCGTTCCTCGACCACTTGCGGAAATGGGCATACACGCTCTTGTAGCTCAAAACCCTCCCCGTGAAGATGGCTGAAACGGGAAGCATGTGCCACTGACAGCCCGTTTTCAACTTGTAGAGAATGCACTGAATGACCTCCACCAGGTCACTTTTTGTAACATAACCGCGTTTTGCCACCGACAAATATGGCAAGATCTCAGATTTTATTGTATCTTTGTCCAGTACTTCGGAGGCATGAGAGGAGTGTTTATCTTGGTTTTTACAGTACAAAGATAATAAACTCCTCTCAATTTGTAGAGATTTTTAAAAGTCTAGATGACTTCGAAATTAATAACCTCATTCGGTTCCTGATAGCCAAAGGCGTGAAGATGGGCAGAAAGCATCACCGACACGTTCATCTTATTGAGTTCGGGCATCAAAGTCTTCTGCAAATGATAAGGGCCGTGCCACTTTTGTAACGTCGGCGGAATGTGAGAAAACACAATTAAGGGATATTTCCCCACTTGTTTACTTTCACGAAGACCACGCAACCACCTAGCCTCTTCCTCACGATACTGGTCGTAGTTCACGATACCGCTGTATTCAATATCCTCGTCGGGCTTATCCTCGCCCGTATCAATAAACAAGAAGTCTATGCCTGCCACATGCTGCACGCGATAGTACTCTGCTATTGTTCGTGGGAAAGTAGCGATAAAGGTAATCGGCAAACTGTCCGCGCAGCTCATGGTTCCCGCGATTAAAAATAAAGGCGTATGCGTTGCAAACATACGTACGCAGGTGTCCAAATAAGCCTCCATCGACACAATCAATATAAAATGATGGATAAGCGGTCTAACGAGTGATTTGGACTCATTTTTGTCTGAATATTTTTTTGTATATCTGCAGAGGACCAATAGTTGTCTTGTGCACCAGGAGATAGTAGAGGTCATCTAATGACTCTCTACCTCCTAAGGTTTTAAGGGTTGACTAAACTTTATAGAAAATTAAGGCTGCTTCAATAAAAATTTTTCGTCCCTGTCACTTAATAGTAAAAATAAAAACATTAATTTTTGCAGAGTGTTTCTTTCAGAGACACAAGACATATTTGCTCAATAGCCTCACAATCACCCACACGAGAATAGAGCAAAACCAACTGTTATTGGGACTTTGCACAATACTGGTGCAGGTTTTTCCCATATACAGTTGTGGTTTGTGGTGAACCGTGAGGCGTATGGCGAAAGCCTGCGCCTTTTTTGTTGGCACAGGAAAAACTGATTTACTTAACTTAATTCAAATAAAGATGAGAAAATTATTTTTGTGTGCCGTTATGCTCTTATCGGCTATCGTGGTAAATGCCCAGCTCATGCGAGCAGAAGAGCTGGAGAAGTACGCCAAAGAAAAGTTTGGTGAGAAATGGAACGATGCAGCAAAGGCCATTGCCAACCAGTTGCAATTGGACAAGAACAATGCACTGACCTACACACAAGTTATTGAAGCACCAGGCAAGACGAAAACGCAGCTCTATGTCATTCTTAACTACTGGTATAGCAATACCTTCAGTAGTGGAAAGTCTGTCATTCAGTTAAACGATAAAGATGCTGGCGTTATTATCGCTAAAGGAAATGTCAACGCCATTGCTACTCATATGGGAGGAGCAAACTCGTACACGGTAAACCTGACACCGATTATCAAGACCGACATAAAGGACAACAAGGTACGAGTAACATACACAATTCCTTTCTATGACGTAGACAAAATGGCAGGAGGAGGTATTCTTGGTGCTATGGGCGGTTCACGTGGAGAGTTAGTACAAGAGAATTGGCCCATTGAAAAATGCTATCCATTTGCCGAAAGGGACAGTCACAAAAAAATCTCGGCAAAAGCTCTTGTTATGGCTCACGCTTATTCCAATGTGATTATGGATAAGATTGAAGAAGCCGTCAGAAATGGTGTGTCTGGCAATGAAAATGACAACTGGTAGTTGAAAACAAAGTCCATCATTCAATAGAGAAATCAATTTTTGTATTACCAATAGGGTGCGCCAAAACGTAAAACTTTTGCACACCCTATTGAATAGTTAAAAAGTGTGCCGATAACTTTTGGCACACATTCTGTATTGTCAGCATGGGCTGCCAAGTGGGCTGCAAGTGTTGGCAGGCGCACACGTTATTGCACGATACGCTCTACAACTAGCATGGAACACATGTGCCTTCCAAGGCCGTTCACTGCCTTCATCAAAGTTTCTTTCCCACATTCATCACAATTTCTGTCCTGCTTTTATCAAGGTTTCCTCCCCACCTTCATCACAATTTCTTCCTTACTTTAACCAAAAGCTTGTTTTTCTTCGTCAAGAGAAACATGTTCCCTATTTCAATGGGAAGGTGAAATGTTTCTTGTCTTTTCCTTTAAGTCCCACATAGTCCACCTCCATTTTACCATTAGCGATGCGGCAAAGCAGATAAGTGTTGTTACTGTTTACCAAGTTGGGGAAATTAATAACCTCATTCGGTTCCTGATAGCCAAAGGCGTGAAGATGGGCAGAGAGCATCACCGACACGTTCATCTTATTGAGTTCGGGCGTCAAAGTCTTCTGCAAATGATAAGGTCCGTGCCATTTTTGTAGCGTCGGTGGAATGTGAGAAAACACAATTAAGGGATGTTTCCCAACCTGTTTACTTTCACGAAGACCACGCAACCATCTGGCCTCTTCCTCACGATACTGGTCGTAATTAACGATACCGCTGTATTCAATATCCTCATCGGGTTTGTCCTCTCCCGAATCAATAAACAAGAAATCTATACCCGCCACATGTTGCAAGCGATAGTACTTGCCATTGTTTGTGGGAAAATAGCGATAGAGATAATCGGCAAACTGTCCGCGTAGTTCATGATTACCGCGATTAAAAAATAAAGGCGTGTGCGTTGCAAACATACGTACGCAGGTGTCCAAATAAGCCTCCATCATGTGTTGTTGGTTCCTCAAACGGTTAGACATGTCGCCATTGAGCAACACAAAGTCGAGTTTCTTAAAGTCTACATTCTTACACAAATCTTTCATAAACTGAGCGCGTTCGTGAATGTCGTTCAACACAAGGAACGTCACTTCGCGCGGTTTTGCAGGGAAAGTCTTAAACTCGTGCGGCTTTCCACGCCACACATCGGTGCATGCCGTCTTTCCCAATGTAACCCAATCGTCGTAGCGCCATTCGGCAACCTCTTGCGTAAACACCTGATAACGATATTTCGTATCAGGTTTCAAGCCCTCGATACGCACGCGATGCACACTATCCGTCAGCACCTTTCTTCCGGCCAACACATCGTAATAGCGTTGCCGCGCCCTTCCATAGAAATGGTCTGTGGAGTCGGGAGCAATCTCAACCCACGACATTCCAGGAACGTCGGTTACCCAAACAATTGTAGTACCCGTGCTGTCCATGTCGCAAAATCCAAGGGCCATGCGTCACTTTAATGGCTTTTGGCACCGACAGCAAAACAGCAACATTAAGCTAAACAATAAATATCTCATGTGCTTATTTAAATATCGTCCAACATTCATCTTCAAGAAAGCCCTATAAATCATACGAAAGACATGGCAGATGGTACCATTCACTGACTTATATAGGCATGTTCTAACAATTCCCCGCAAAGGTTCAATGGTTATTCCTTGTATTGCTCTTCACTGTCTTTTTGCTTTTATCTGGCATCTTTCGCTTATTTTTCTTTCAGTCGCATAGTAGCCTATGCTCCTTCAATCCGTAAGCAAAACCTGCTCAGCTAAAAGCTAAAAATACAGCAAAGGTAATTTTTAGAACCTGCCTATAATTACGGTGTACGGCTGCCGCCCTTCCACGTCGCCTCTTTCTTTTGCAAGTCCTCACTATTCTTTTCCCACCATTATTTCAAACGTTCCAGGTTCAACAACATATTGCATCGTGTTGTCCCAAAATCCCAAATCATGGGCATGTAGCACGAAGTCAACGCGCTTTGTCTGCCCCTTAGGGATGAAAACCTTTTGAAAACCCTTCAACTCCTTCACCGGTCTAACCATCGAGGCCACCTTGTCGGCCACATAAAGTTGCACAATTTCCTCACCGTCAAAGCGGCCCGTATTGGTTACTTCGACAGACACTTGCAGCGAACCATCGGCAGCAAACTGCTGCGGACATTGCATTTCACCATACGAGAACGTGGTGTAACTTAACCCATAACCAAAAGGATACAGGTTTTTATTGGGCACATCAATATGGCGAACGGTCGAGCTATGGGGCATATCGCCAGGCCTTCCAGAGCGTTTATAGTTGTAATAATTGGGTATTTGCCCTTCGGTAAGCGGAAAAGAAGTGGTTAACTTGGCCGAAGGTACGGCATCGCCAAAGAGAATATCGGCCACGGCATTACCGCATTGCGTACCTGGGAACCAAGCCTCCAGCAGTGCATCCGACTGCTCATCCACTTTCTCTAAACATAAGGGTCGCCCATTCATCAGTACAACCACAAGTGGTTTGCCTGCCTTACGCAGCGTATCGAGCAACGCTTGTTGCTGACCCGGCAAGCGAAGCACGGCCCTACTGCGCGACTCTCCACTCATCAAAGCCTTCTCTCCCACAACGGCTATCACCACATCGCTATGCTTGGCAGCCTCGAAAGCCGCCGAAAACTCGTGCATTGAAGGGGCTAAGAAGTCGCAACCCTGCACGTAGTTAAGCACAACATCCTTGCCCAACTTATTCTTAATGCCGTCCATCACAGTTACCACATCTTTTTCTTCACCCCGCGCTTCCACGAGCCCATCACCTCAGAGCGATTGTTAGCCAGCGGACCGACAAGTGCGATACGTCTTGTTTGTTTAGACAACGGAAGTGTGGCATTGGCATTTTTCAACAACACCATTGAGGCCGTAGCAGCTTTTCGAGCCAACGCCATGACAGACTCAGAGCGCACTTCACGGCGTTCGCGCTTAGCATCAAGAAAGCGATAGGGGTCGTCAAAGAGTCCTAAAACATATTTTGCTCGTAATATGCGCTCAACAGAGGCATCTATAACATGCACATCCAGTTGCCCTTCACGCACAGCCTGCTCCAAACAACGGTTATATAGCCCATCGGTCATATCCATATCCACCCCCGCCCGAAAAGCCATCAGGGCCGCATCCTTATCTGTTTCGGCCACGCCATGCGCCTTCAACTCTTGCACGGCATTCCAATCGCTCACCACAAACCCTTGAAAATTCCACCGATTACGCAGTAGGTCGGTCATCAACCAACGATTTCCGGTAGCAGGAATGCCATTAACGCTGTTGAAAGCAGACATGAAAGTCTTTACGCCAGCATCTACACAGGCCTTGAAGGGTGGCAGATAAACCTCGGCTAAGGTAGACAAGGAGAGGTCTACCGGGGCATAATCTCGCCCTGCTTGCGGTGCTCCATAGGCCACAAAATGCTTGGCGCAGGCATATACAGAATTTGTTTCCCCTAAATTCCATTGAAAACCTTGCACTCGCGCCGCTGCAATTTTGCTTGCTAGATAGGTCATCTTCGCCTGCCCCTTCAACAATTCTCCCCATCTGGGGTCTCGCGCAATGTCCACCATCGGGGCAAAGGTCCAATGGATGCCCGATGCAGCGGCCTCAATAGCGGCGGCCTTGGCCGTTTCGAACATGAGATTGACGTCCCAAGAGCACGACTCGGCCAAGGGTGTAGGGAATATGGTTTTGTAACCATGTACGACATCGAAGCCAAACAGAATGGGAATTTTTAATCGCGACAACCGCATATTCTTCTCTTGCAATTGCCGTAGCTTGTCAACACCGCCTACATTAAGTATAGAACCCACCATACCACGAGCAAAGAGCGAGTCGGAAAGGGCCCGCTCTGCGGTCCTGTCAGCAAAGAACCCCTCTACATATTGAGAAATCTGCCCAATCTTCTCGGCCAATGTCATCTTTTGCATGAGCGACGTCACAAATTGGGTTTCTTTATCTGCTGCGCTTAGTTCTTTCTTCACCAGCTTTCGCGGTTGTTTAGCATGGGCATGTTGCGCATTCCCAACAAGTAGGCTACCCACTATACAGGTAACGGCTAGGACACTTCGTTTCATATTCTTCGAGATTGTTGTTTTTTTATTTCGTTCAGATGTTATGCCCTCCGCTCCAACCGAAACGCCTTTTTACAAGCATCGTAGCGGCACAAAATGGAGGGACTTTATGTTAGCGCGCATCAACCGTGTTGATTTCAATGGTTTGTGGGCTAAATCCACAGCCTTTGCGGTAAGCTCGAACGGCAGAAGGCGACTGCCTGCCTGCACCACCACCAAGCATTTGCCGAAGAAAGCGCGCCGCTCGTGAGCTTGAAAACGTTCCAACGAAAACGGACTTCCATTGTCAACGCCTGCAATTTTGGCCTCTCCCGTCAATGAAAACAAGATGTTGTTTTCTGCCCAAGGGCACAGATTGCCGTCTTTATCCACCACTTCTACCGTAACAAACGACAGACTTCGGCCATTAGCTTTTATCACTTGCCGATTAGGAGTTAGCCGAATATGATGGGGCGCACCAGCCGTTTTCAACGACTTCTGGCCACAACCTTTCCGTTTTTCCTCGCAACCACACGCACCTCCCCAGGTTCAAAGGTTACGCGCCAGGCCACATGGTACTCGTGTTCGTTGCGTTTTTGGCGCACGCCTTGCGACTTTCCATTGACAAACAGTTCCACTTATCGGCCTGATTATAATAACACCACATGTCTATGGGCTGCCCTTCTATCCAATTCCAATGCGGAAAGAGGTGCAAAACAGCACGCTTTGTCCACTCACTCTGATATAGATAGTAAGCATTTTTGGGGAAACCGCCAAGTCTACCAGTCCAAAATAACTGCTCTGAGCAGGGAAATTAAATGGTGTTGGTCTGCCAATATAATCAAAACCCGTCCAAATAAACTGCCCCGCACAATAAGCAGTGTGTTTCACTACGTCTAACGTTGCCTCGTGAGTGGAGCCCCAATGTGCACAAGAATTGTCGTAAGCCGAGCAAAGGAACGTGGGGTCGGTGAACGGGCGCTTACGCCCAGGGTAAGCGAAAAACCGGAGTCGCTCGGCATTTTATAATAGCCCCGTGTCTGCAAAAGCCGATACTGTTTCGGTCATCAAGAAAGGCTTTTCGGGGAAATTCTGCGGCACATCTTTCACCTTTTTCTGATGATAGTTAAAGCCAATCACATCTAATGCCCCGCTTTTAAACAAGTTATTGTCGGGCGACACCTCATTGCACCCTGCCGTAATAAGTCGCGTTGAATCATAACGGCGCACAATGGCGGCCAACGCTTGGGTGAGTTTTGCTTTAACATTAAGTGTGTCGCTCTTCGCCAATGCGGCCTTATCCCTGCTGTTGTTCAGCAAAATGTTCACATCCTCTAATGCCATTCGGCGTTGTCCACCTTGTTCCATTGTTCCAAAACCCTCGTTACCAATGCTCCAAAGAATGATAGAAGGGTGGTTGCGGTCGTGCAAACCATATCTCTTAAATCGCGTTCAAACCATGTTTTAAAATGCAACGAATAGTCGAAAGGCGTTTTTCCGTGCAGCCAACTGTCGAAAGCCCTCGTCAACAACTAGCATCCCTAGGCTGTCGCAAAGGTTCGAAGTTCGGGTGCCGGCGGGTTATGCGAACACCTTATGGCATTTGCGCCCATCGCCTTCCATCATCGAAACTTCGCTGGATAAAGGGCGTCTCGTTAATGGCTGCGCCTAAACAACCTAAGTCGCCATGCAGACAAACGCCGTTAATCTTCATGTTCTTGCCATTTAAGAAAAAGCCTTGTTTAGCATCAAACGCCACCGTTCGCATGCCCATCCTTATGGTATCGCCATCTAGTACACGCCCATTCTCTATAATTTCGGTTGTTATGGTGTAGAGGTTAGGCGAAGCGGGCGACCACAATTGCGGTTTAGGCACACGCATTTGCTGTTTTACCGTTGTTCCCGAAACAGCAACATCACAGGTTTTCGATGCCTGCATAACCAGCCGGCGGGCCTTATTCCATAGCTTTTTGGTGCACCGTAACCCTACGACTGCGGCCACTGAAATTATCAATCTGCGTGTTGAGCGTTACATGTCCTACACCTTTCTTCACCTCAGAAATGGCTTGCACACCCCATTCTGCCACGCGCACATCTGTTGATTTCGACAAAGATACGTGGCGATACACACCACATCCCGTGTACCAACGGCTGTTAGGCTGCCGCGAATTGTCTACCTTCACGGCCACAACATTGTCGCCTTGCTTGTTAAGATGGGGCGTAATGTCGAAACTAAAACTGATAAAGCCATAAGGGCGCGTGCCCAAAAGCGTGCCGTTTACATACACCGAAGTGTTCATATATGCGCCATCGAAGTGAAGAACATAACGAGAAGTGGCATCGCTGTCGTGCAAAGCCAAATGCTTTCTGTACCACCCTATGCCGCCAGGCAATGCCCCGCCGTTGGCCCCCGATGGGTTTTGGACATAGAAGTCGCCTTCAATTGCCCAGTCGTGCGGCAAGTCCAACAGGCGCCAAGCATCGTCTTTAAAGTCAGGCTGCAGCGGGGCGTCGTCTGGATGTAAGGCAAATCGCCAGCCTTCGTCCCACAAATGCCGCTCGGCCGCATGGCATACCACCATGCAAAACCACAGCAATGACACCGCTATTACATAGGGAGGTTTGAGAAAAGAATTGGTAAATGTTCTCATCTTTGAATGGAGATGGTTATGATTTTTTTGTTATCAACTTATGGCATGTTCTAAAAATTCCTCGCAAAGGTTCATTTGTTGTTCCTTGTGTTGCTCTTCACTGTCTTATCAGTACAAAGCTGTTTGTAGTGTGGCTACAAGCGTCTTGTAGTCACGCTACAAGCATCTTGCAAAAGCCAGATGTTGTCTTGTAGTGTCAGTACAAGCCGCGTTGTACTGATGTTTAAGCTCTGTAATGTGCAAGTTTACTCATAAGAAATGAACTCCCAACTCTAAGGCAAGAAAGCCCACGGCGTATAGGAGGAAACAATCTTTTACCTTATTTTACGATTACTTTACGCCCCCTACGATATAGATGCCGCGCGGAAGTGTGCCTCCTGCCAGCGTTCGGCTCACCTTTGCGGCCGTCGATGGTGTAGACGGCTGCGTCGGTTTGGGCGTGAGTTTCTACCTTATTCACAGCCGTATTCTTCTTTTCGCCAACAATTCGCACACTTCGCAAGTAACATCCCTTGCCCGTTACGGCCAGTCCGTGTTGCTTTAACTCCTTTACGGCTTGCGCGTTGAGGGTAAACGTGTAGGTGTTTTCGTCACGCCCAGCCTTTTAATGGCAAAACGTTTCCTGCGGCTTTATCGGCCGAAAGGTCGGCCTTTGTTCTTGCCTGCATCTGATTTCTTAAATTGTTGTAGGCAAAGCGTTCCTCCGGCAGCAACGTCTCGCACCATCACTTCTATTTGTTGGCCTTTCTCTATGTCTGCAAACATGGTGGCGGGAATAAGCACCTCGCCATTTGCCATTTGTTTGAAACCCACCCACTTGGCACTGTCTCTTTGCGAACGGCAAACGGAGAACAAGCGGATGTTTTCACCTTTCATCACGCCCCCTTGGGCTTTCAGTTTCTTGCAGAGCTCGTCTGTAACAATAAAGGTTACTTGTGCATCGCGTTGTGCAAGTTCGGGTTTCAGTGTTGTAATGGCATTGCCGTTGTAGTCGTAGATGTCGAGTTTCAGCTTTCCCACTTTTCGATATTCAGAGTTGCTGAGCGTGTCGATGTCCATTAGCAAGCTGATCGCCCACTTGCAAGCCCTTAAACTGCGTTGCAGACATTTCTAGTGCCACGTTTTTTGTTTTCCAATCCGAGCCCTTGGGCATAGAGCCAAGCCACAATGCCTTATTGGTTCGCTTAAAAACGCGCAGCCAATCAATATCCATTTCATAATTGCGAGGCACTTTATTGAGATTTCCGCCATACTTTGGGTCCATTTCAGGGTACAACACGCCACCGCCTTGGCCGTCGGGTTTGCCGCCAACCTGTCCCGGGTTATCGCCACATCCCAAATATGGTCGATGTTGCCTTTAATGTATTTGTCTTTCAACAACTCATTGAAACGATATTCAGAAGAGCCGCCTACCTTATCCGTTTTGGTTGTAAATACCGACCTTACCCTTCCATCTAACAAGAAACTAACGGCCAGATGAACAGAAGAGTCGCCCGGCAGCGGGTCCATTTGCGCCCCGTACACATGGAAATCTTCTGCCGGATTGAAGTCAATCTCCCTTATGCGGTCGGCAAAATCGTTATGGTTATAGGTTGTTTTATATTTGGTTTCGCCCGTGTTTTGGGTCCTTATACGCCTTAGCGCGGTCTAGTCCGTGTACGGATTGGTGAATGGTTCTTTTCCCTTTAAAATGGTAGGTGTGCCCTTCCCAGTTATGTGTTATATCCTTATCGTCGTCGTTTACGAAGAATTCTTCGAGGTCTATTTCAAAAGTTCCCGCACCTCCATAGCGGTGGCGCAACCATAATGCCATCCAAACACCGATGTTATAAGGTATCTTTGCCTTTACTTCGATACGCGAATAAAGCGGATAATACCTGCCGCCACCCTCGGCATCTCGGCTAGACAACGCACCCGACCACCACCCAATTGTGGTATAATTGTGGTTAGGTTTTAGCGGATAACGCAAAATTGGGCCATAGTCTACATCGGGGTCGGGCGGTGAAGGACGGCGAATGCCCGTCTGAATAGCATCTCGCGTGGCACGAACTGTTAGGATGCCGTTCTTTACCGTAACCATTTTGTCGCGGTAAACCTGCGCCATACCTTGGCCCGTGTTATTGCCATAGTAATCGTTGGCGTAGTTTTTTGTGGCATCTCCATAGAGTCCCCAAAGCTTTTTATCGACAGACGAGCCGTTAAACTCGTCGCCTTTCAAGCTGCTCCAACCGGGTAACGCGTGCGTTTTAGGCACATTGGGCTGTGCGCTTATGCCGATGTAGCCCATACTTAGGGCACAAATGGTTGCAATGATTGTTTTCATACTTCCTGTATTTTTTGTCGTATTGTAAGTCTGGCGCTATCGCTTGGCGACGTTATGTGATGGCACTCGCCACACGATAGGACAGACCTTACAACACCAGATGATTAGAATAGCCGTGCAATACGATAGCGATTGCAAAGTTGCTCGATAGAACTTTTTAAGGCAGGTTCTAAAAATTGCTTTTTGCTGTATAGCTTTTAGCTGAGCAGGTTTTGCTTTACTTTTGAAGGAGCATAGTGCACTATGCGACTGAAAGAGAAAGCAAAAAGATGCCAGATAAAAAGCAAAAAGACAGTGAAGAGCAATACAAGGAACAACGATTGAACCTTTGCGGGGAATTTTTAGAACATGCCTTGAGGTTCTTCGATTGTTGCTTTCTTCGAAACAAAGTCTATCGTTATCTTTGTTCCTGCCTTCCACACATAGTCTTTGTTGGGTTCGCCTTCGCCATTTTTGCGATACAAGAAGGCCTTAGACACTGGGTCGACGTAGACTTCTGCGTTTCCACGAGCCAAACTTCTTCACTTTTTAAAAGGCAGGTATGTTGGGATAGATGCGCTGCGGCCTCCACTGGCAAGCGTTGCGCTCATGGTTCGCCCATCGGCATTGGTTGTAAACTGTACCGCAGAGCCGCCACAATCGCCCGAAAGTTCTAGCGGCTGGATGGCAATTTCGCGCGAATCCAACCCCACATAGATAAGATAGATACCATCGCTAGGTACAACAGCCCCATCGTTTACAACGTTATAATCTGTTGCTGTTTTCAGTTTGGCAAAGTTTCCTTTACCAAAAGCTTTCTCTGTTGAGAACTCCAATGCCGTTCCGCCACGCAGATACGTAATGTAAAACCAACGAGCGGCACCAGCATAGCCATTCTCAAACGATGCTATTTCGGGAGCATTCCAATCCCATTTTTCCAAAGTCATCGCCTGTCATATAAAAGCTGTTGAACCCTTCTGGTATAAGGTTCTCAGGAGTGGTTCCGCCAAAATCGGCAGTATTGTCGGCCATATTGAGCGTAACTGTTGTTCCTTTTGCCACAGGCAACGCAGGCATTTCGCTCACAGCTGCGCCTGGATAAACCACCTTGCCGTTGCGAATGGTGAACTGCATCGTTGACCAATCGCGTGCGTTTTGGTTGGAAAAAGCAAAGAGATTAAGGTTTCCCGTCTCGGTTGTTTCTACCTGCAAGCGGCTGCCGTTGGATGTTAAGGGCAGTTCTTTATTGCCCAACGCCTCTCCTGCGGCATACGCCTTTGGCGTTTCAAAGGCAATTAATTTGCGGTCTAAGTTTACATAAACCAAATACAGTCCGGTAGTGTTCACCGTGGCTTTTTCCATTTCCATCCAAAGTAACGCCCTGCATCGTGGCTAACGAAGAAAAAGGCTTGCGAACCATCTTTTGCCGTTGCCCATTCCACCGTTTTCCCTGCTTGTAAATGGCATAACCGCCAAAATTCGCCATTGCCAACAGCGCCAACAGGTGCCATCTTCACCACATCGTTGGTATTCCATGCCCCAAAATTGGTGCGCCCTATGTAGAGTTCGTTGTGCAAGTCCCGTTACTTCAACGCCCTTTTCCACCCATGCGCGCAGCAAATTTTCCTGTTAAGACATTATATTGCACCTGCACATTGTACTGTCCTTTCAAAGGGAATTTAAGCTTATACGGCAGACTGGTTGGTGAGTTCTTGATAAACTTCGGTGAGTTGGTTGGTGCGACTCTGCCAGTGCTGTCCCCGTGAAGACAGTCGACAGCGTGTCGTTCTCTGTATCGCTGTCGCGCAGATAAAGCGGAACGCCATTGTTCATGTTGAACACATACTTATTGGGCAATAGCTGTTGGGTAGAGTCGGCATTGCTCCAAGTTACGATGTGCGTAAGCTTGTCGTAAGCCACGTTGCTAAGCGCAACAGCCGTGTTTCCGTCTGAGGTAAGCGCACCATCGGCTTGCATGGCGAACTGCATGGGGATGAGGGTCAACTCTTTTCGTTGCTTGTTAACAACCACTTGGTAAAGCCCTTCGGCAGGAACAGAGAAACCTTCGGCATCCGCTGATAAGCTAAACGTATTGACGTAGTTATTGGCAAGCGTCATTTCACTTCCCTTGCCATAGGCCACAGGCTGTCCGTCGGTGCCAACATACGAGATTTTAAAATGGCCATCTTTCTTCAACCAAGCGCGAAGACTCAACATGTTGGCACGCGAGCTGGCTGTTAATCGCCCAGCCTCTATGGGCAAAGAGAACTCGGACGAGGGGCCAGAAAGGTAAACGCCTTCGGGGACATCCACCACTTCATCGTAGGCTATGTTATTTTTCGGTGCAAAGCCATCGCGCCTAAGAGGGACAGCATTGCCACTATATTCTTCAACTTTATCATGATAAGATTGTTTAATTACCAGCCATTATTTTGTTTCCATTGCTTTAATTTGAGCACTTCCGACTGAGGTATCGGATACCAATACATCTTGGGTTGAAACACCCTTTGTTCCACTTTTACAGGCATGTAGGTGTATCCGCCCAAAGGCTTTCGCTCAATTTGTACGCCCATGAGGGGTGCTCCGAGCGTAGAAGAGGCAATCTTCCAGCGACGAACATCCCAAGAGCGGTGCTCCTCAAAGGCCAATTCAACACGGCGTTCGTGCTGAATAACAGCACGCATCTGCTCTGTGAAAGTGCCGATACGTTAGGGAGTGATGCCCGATTACGAACCTTGTTGAGATAAAGGGCTATATCGGGATTAGTTGGGTCGCATTCGTTAAGTGCCTCGGCATAATTCAAATAGATTTCTGCCAAGCGAAACAGCGGAACAACATGGCCACTGCTACTGCCTCCCGTTTGGATGTTCACATCTTCATTGAGGAATTTGCGCAGATAATAGCCTGTTTTCGTGGCGTTTGGGTTAGGACTTGCATCTGCTCCTTCTGGATAAGTGGCAACCTTTTTGCCTTTAAATGGCGCCATGTTCATTAAGATGGTGGCCCCTAAGCGTGCATCCCTATTCTCAAAAGGCTGCGCAGCCTCGGCCGGGTCGTTCCAATCGAAAGGCGTTCCATCAAGCATTTCGTAGTCGTCCACTAAGTTTTGCGAGGGGTTTGTGCCACCCTTTCCACCAAAACTTACGGGGAAATTACTTTTTTCAAAATCGGAATTGGCAGCATATCTACGTACAAAGATATACTCTTTGTTTTGAAAAATCATTCTTAAACAAGTCGGCATAAGACGATGCCAGCTCATATTGATTGAGGTCGATAACCGCTTTTGCGGCATCGGCCGCCGATTTCCACAGCGCAACATCCGTAGGTTTGTTGGCTTCGTTTGTATCACCGAAGTCAACATAAAGCGGACTTGCCGCATAGAGCAACAAACGACTCTTTAAGGCTAAGGCTGCACCTTTCGTTGCACGGCCAAGGCATCGTTTACGTTTCTCCACGGCGTGAGTTCAAGCGTGTCGGCAGCTATGTCACATTCCTTGGCAATGAAGTCCACAACTTCTTTCATCGTTGGGCGCGGCGTGCTTTCATAATTCCCGTTAATGCTAAGCGTAGAGGTGACAATGGGGATTGGACCATAGCGTTTGAGCAATTCGAAATGAAAGTAAGCGCGAAGGAAACGCGCCTCGGCACGCCACATGCGGATGTCTTTCAGGCTGTTGGCATACTCCACTTGCTTGTCGGGGTCTAGGCGAGAAATGTCGAGATTTACATGATTTGTGTTCTCCAACAACGTACAACACTTGGAAATACCCGAATAGTAGCGGTTCCACACATCGTCCGGATTGTTTAAAGCATTCCATGAGCCATTGTTGAACTGCTGAATTTCCGCCGATTCGATGGCAAACTCGGCATCGTCTGTTGCCGAGGCCAGCAACGCCTCTCTCGAAAAACGGTTCAATCCTTCTGGAAGTAATGAGTAAGCACAGGTAAGATACTGCTTTGTTCGATTGTAAGAATCGAACGTTGCAGTTTTATCTATAAAGGAATCTTCCTCACGATCCAGAAATCCATTACACGAACTGAGGGTGAAAGCAATGCTTATCGCCGCAGAAATGTAGATATATGAAAAGAACTTTGCGTTCATAAGAATAGGTTTTAATGGAAAATAAATTAGAATGCGAGTTTCAGACCCACACTAACAGTACGCATGAGCGGGTAGCTTAAGAGGTTGTCTTGCTCGGCATCACCCAACTTTCCAAGGTGGTCGAGCGTAAACAAGTTGGTTGCATTGATGTAGAAATACACGCAACTTAGGCGTAATGCACGCGAAACGCGCTCGGCAAGTTCGTAACCCACCCGCACATTGCGCAGCCTTAGGAAACTTCCATTGCGCCGCCAGAAGGTAGAAGTGCGGTAGTTGTTGCTGAAATCAACTGTCGACAAACGCGGATAAGTGGCATCGGTATGCGTGGGTGTCCAACTGTCTAAGGCTAAGTTAGAGGCCGTTCCGTTGTTTTGGAAAGAGTAAATACTGGCTCCCCGCAAATAAATGTCGCGCTGTGCAACCCCTTGGAACAGTACACTAACATCAAAACCCTTGTACCTAATGCCTCCACTCAGCATATAGTTCCATGCAGGAACAGTTGCATTGCCAACGGGGTGTGCATCGTTCTCGTCGATGATTTGGTCGCCATTATAATCCTTATACTTAATGTCGCCAGGTGCAACATGCCCGAATTGAGGTTGTGGCAAGGCAGCTTTTAATTTGCCGTCGCCGTCAAAGTCGTTGGCCGTATAGAACCCGTCGGCCTCCAATACAATGGGTTTCCACACGGGGTTGCCTTTCCTATAAAGGTAGCTTTCGGCTTTTACGTCTTCTCCTTGTTCGTCAACTCTACTCATGGCATACCATGTTCCGGCCTCAGCAAAGTAAGATATTTTGTCGCTAACCTTACCTTGATAGCGCGCTTTGAATTCGAAAACCATGATTTGTTACCTTACCCACATTCATCAAAGGCAGTATGCCTCCATAGGAGGCGCCTACGATGCCCAGCACTTGGGCGTTAGGATAAGTTAGAATTTCCGATTGGGTTTCGTGGAAGACATCTAAATTAACAGACAGGTTTTTTCCACAACGTGGCGTCGATTCCACATTAAAGATACGTTTCTTCTCCCACGTTACAGAGGGATTGTGCCAGGGTTCTCTCGGTAAAGCCAGAAGATTGTGAACTTCCCTACACCGAAAAGATAACTGCCATTGCCGCCATAAGTCTCGTCGCAGATATAGCGGGCCGACGTTTGGTTGTTGCCCGTAAGGCTACAAGAGGAACGCAACTTCAAGAAATCGACCCACGATGCCGCTTTCATAAATGGCTCGTTGCTTACTATCCATGCCGCAGACAACGCAGGAAGACACCAAAACGCTGACCGCGTGCGTAATTATCGGTTCCCATATAAGATGCAACCAGCTCGGCAACATATCGTTTGTCAAAGTCATAGGTCAAAACGTCCTGCGAAGTTTACATAGCGTTCGTCGTCGCGCACATTATATAATTGGTAGCGATCGTTGAGCATCAGCAACATGGAGTGAATGCCATGCTTGCCGAAACGCCGCTGATAATCTATCTGTGCCTGCAAACCCACACGCGTTTGGCTGGTTCGAAACCCCTCTGTGGCTGTTAGTGCAGCATCAGAACCATATTGCATGTAGCTATAAATCGGATTGTTTTGCGCGTCAACACCTGTTTGTGTAAGAGCATAACGTGCATAATCGCGTGTCTTGGGCGATGTTTCTGCCATAAAATTATGATAACCAAACGTCACCTTGGCACTCAATCCGCGCACAAAAGCACTAAAATCATACTGTAACCCAAAGATAACTTGCAGCGAGCGCGAGTTTTCTTTGTACAAACCGCGATTTAAAAGGTTTGCCACGGGATTGGTATAAAGCGAAGTTCCACCAATACTTCCATTTGGATTGTATACGGGGAAAGCATTAGGGGAGTGGCCCATATAGATTTTAGGTAATCGTCTGCGCCACCTCCGCCTGGCGTTGTCTTCTCTGCAAGACTCACGCCAGAATAAAGCGATGCTCGGAGATAGCGGGTGATGTCAACATCCAAGTTGGCTCTGAAATTATAACGCGAATAATCTACATTGGCACTTTCACGCCCCTTAGAGTCGGTTCCACGATAAAGGCCGTCGTTTTGCAATAGGCCAGCCATGACATAATAGTTCAAGCCACCACCGCCTCCGCGAAAGGAAAGCTCGCCCATCGTCAGAGGCGCGGTGCTTTTATACTTGCTTTTTCCAATCTACATTGGGAAATAGATAACCATTACTGCCCGACTGATAGGCCGACAGGGCCTCGTCTGTATACAAAGGGGCCTTCCGTCATTGGCAAGTGCCTGATTATAGAGGCTTGCATAATGGTAAGCGTCCATCGGCGAGTCCATGATTGTAGGCATCTGAATGCCCGTTTGCATGCGGAACCCTATCTTCGGAGCAGAGATGAAAGCCTTTCTTCGTTGTGATGAGCAACACACCATTGGCTCCTCGCGAACCATAGATGGCCAATGCCGCGGCATCTTTCAGCAAAGAAACCGACTCTATCTCTTCTGTGGAGATGTTATCCAGCGGCGTTTCAAAGCCGTCGACGAAGACAAGCATTTGCTGTTTGCCGTTGAACGAGCTCACTCCACGCGTGAACATGTTCTCCATATAAAAGTCGTAACCAGGCTCGCCCGACTTTTTGGAGCATCGACAATCCGGCAACAATCCCTTTAAGGCATTGCCCACCGTTGGCGATGTAATCTCCATTAGGCGTTCGCCCCTACTGCTGAGATGGCAGCCGTTTGTGCCCACGAGGGTTGTGCGCCGTATGCAATTTGTGTTGCCGCCGTATCTGCGGCATTTTGTGCATTTACAGGCGAACAGAACAGCATGAGCGCGCATCCTATATTAATATAATCTCTGTATTTCATTGTTCTATCTTTTGCATTAAAGGCATACTATAACGTACCATTTATTTACCATATATTTACCATCCTGGGTTTTGGATGAGGTAGCCTTTATTTACTTCCTTTTGGTCAATGGCATATAAATAACAATTATCATTCCAAAAGCGATGCTCAAACACATACGGCTCATAGTGGATATGGGTCTTGTTTCCATCCGTGGAATGAATTTTCAAGCCGTAAAACTTACCCTTCATCACGCCTTCTTCGCCAGCGATGCGCCATCTCCGAATATCCCAAAAGCGATGATCTTCGAATGCCAACTCTACCGAACGCTCGTTACGGAGTTTCGTTCGGAAGGCTTCTTTCGTCATTCCCGCAGGGAAATCGGGCATGCCCGCACGCGACCGAATAAGGTTCACAGCACCATAAGCTGCCTGTGGTGGTACACTCTCGTATTCGTTAAGTGCCTCAGCATAGTTTAAGTATAGTTCTGCCAACCTAAACACTGGCCATTGCACATTGGCTGTGTTGCTGCCATTTACATGTAGTAATGCGGGGAACCCACTTGTGGAGCAAATGGCATGTGCGGTCCATCTTTGATTTCTCGGCTCCGCCTTCAAGGAGTTGATAAACGGAATTTCATCGTTCCAACTACTGCTGTGATAAGCAACGGTTTTGCTTAAATCGAGGGTCAAGACTGTTATAGATGTCAATAAGGTTGTCGCCTCCGTTCATATTCCAATCTGCGGATTCGCCATCAGCACGTTTCTCATAATGCCGAACAAAGTTGAATGTCACATACAGTCCGGCATCGCCCCAAGCCTTATTCATCGCCCATGTAGGCAGATTTGCAACCAAAGGGCGACTCGTTGTCTTGAAGTTTCTGTACTTCATGTTACCCAAAATAATTTCTTCATTATCTGGAATGGTCCACACGTCCTCATAGTCTTTATCGGGATTGCCCGTATTGTACAGCCGATAATGCCCCGAATTAAGCGCGGCATCGATAGTGGCTTTGGCTGCATCGGCGGCCTTTTTCCAACGTTCCTTGTCATAATTGCCATAACCAATAAGCTCTTCGTGACCAGGGAATGCCATGTAAGGCGTATTGGTATTGAACAGCGGACTTGCTGCATAAAGCAACACCCGTGCCTTCAAAGCCAAGGCGGCAATGCGCGTAACGCGCCCAAGCTTAGTGTTATCGGTATAGTAATCGGGTAGATAACGTGTGGCGCGGTCGCAATCTACAAGAATAGAATCGATGCAATCGGCAAAAGAACTGCGAGAACGTTGTGAGAAGTCGGTTGGGTCAATCACTTCTCTTACAATCGGCATACCGCCATAACGATACACACCTTCCCACAGCAACATGGCTCTCATGAAGTAGGCCTCGCCCGTTGCGCGTTTATTAAAATCGGGGTCTCCTTCATCGAAAGGCACTTCATGAATGCGTTTCAATATAAGGTTTGCCACACGTGTAGTGTGGTTTCGCAAATAAAGCGGCAGTCTTCGTCCCAAGTAAAGTTGCTGTTCGTATGGTTACCTGCATTCCATGCGGCATTACCCATTGCCCAAGTAGCAACATCCTCGCCTTCGTCGCAGGCGGAGGCCAACGTAGAAGACGACAGCAGCCTGCGGTCGGTGTTAGAACTGCTCATACAAAAGCCATAAGGCATGCCCTCGGCATAAAGCGTTGTCAACAATTTCTCTGCATCTGCACGTGTTGCAAACACCTCGTTCTCTCCATAATCAACAGAAGGCGGAGTTTCAAGGAAGTCGGAACAGGCAACCAACAATACGGGAGCAAATATCCATGCTATATATAATGATTTCTTTTTCATAAGGAAAGTTTTTTTAGAATTGAACATTTATGCCGACATTGTAGATTTTCTGCAACGGATAGGTGTTGATTTCTGTTGCACCGCCTTTTGAAGGTGCCTCTGGGTCTAAGTCTATAACGTCTGTCCAAGTAAACAGGTTAGTGCCACTAACATAAAGCCTTAAACTCTCTAAGCCCAAGGCTTTGAGTTGGCCTTTGCGAAAAGTGTAACCTATCTCAACGTTCTTCAAACGCAGATAGTCGGCATTGCGAATCCAAAAATTAGAGTCTTGATAGTTATTGTCGGTATCTCGCGAGGGGCTCATCGACAAGCGAGGGAAGTTAATGGCCTCTCCCCTTTCATAGCGTTCCTGTGTCCAACGCTCCAATATTAAGGTCTTCGCGCTGTTGTGCGCGTTGATAAACAGCCACAACGCACGCCCAAAGTAGTTGATTGAAACATGGGATGCGCCCTGAAAGAGGGCGGAGAAGTCGATGCCGCGCCAACTACAACCAACCGAGAAACCATAGATTATCTCCGGAGTTGGCGAATATCCGATGGGCACCATGTCGTACATGTCTATCTTTCCATCCTTGTTCACATCCACATAGCGCATGTCGCCGGGCTGTAAGCGATTGCCGTTCCAACTGCTTACTGGGCGGTCCAGCGCGTTTATCTCTTCCCACGAGTTATAGAACCCATCGAAAAAGCAGACCATAGAACTGCCCTACGCGCCTACCTGTACGCATTTGATAAGCGTACTTCTCTGGCACTTCGTCTTGAAAAAGAATTTTATTGCGCGCAAAAGAATAGTTGAAACGGCCCCAATAGTTAAAGTCGCGAATGTTATTGCGGTAGTTCACGTCTAATTCAAAGCCAGCGTTTTCCATTTCGCCCATGTTATAAGCCGGCAACGATGCCCCAATCAGCATGGGTGCGCTGTTTCTGTTTGAGAGAATGTTGTTACGGCGTTCCTTAAAATAGTCGAACGACACCGTGAGGTGATTTTTCAAGAAGTTCATGTCGACACCTCAAATTAAGCTTACGCGCTTTCTCCCATGTCAGCAACGGGTTGCCTAGGCGTTTCTCTTCTATCATCTGCGAATAAACGGGGTTTGCAGACGAACCGAAGTTGTAGCCCGTAAGCTTTCCGCTTGTTTCGCCATAGACAGAGGGCAGGTACAAAAAGCGGTCGCCACCAATCTTATCATTACCTACCTCGCCATAGGTTGCCCTTAACTTCATGTAAACCACCCAGTTGTTCTTAGGAAAGAAAGGCTCTTCGCTAACAACCCAACCGGCCGACACTGCTGGGAAGAAACCAAACCGACGGCCAGCGGCGAAATTCTCCGTGCCGTTATAACCCATGTTGAACTCTGCCAAATACCGATTGGCATAGCCATAAGTAACACGCCCGACAATTCCTTGATAGGCATTGGGAACATGGTAAAGCCAACTGCGGGGCATAATATTTACTTTGGTTGTAAAGCAAGAGTGCCGTGGTCTGATGCTTTCCAAATGTTCGGTCGAAGTGAATACCGGTTTCAAAATACACCTTCCTGTTTTTGTCATACTCGAAACCACCGCCCCACGTTCCTGCCTCATTTTGGGAACAAGGATAATATAGGTGGGGTCGTTCGAGGTCTCTTTCGGTACAAAGGTCTGCATGGTTTTCACCGAAAGACGCCTACTATTATAATAACTGTCGTAAGAGGTGCTGGCATGGACCGACAACCCTTTCAGCAACAGCCGCGACAGGTCGTACTCAAAGCGCAGCGTTGTATTGATGGTATTGGCAAAGGTGTTTTTATAGCCATTGTTCAACAAGGCTTGCCAAGGGTTTTCGTCGTCGATGGTGTTTTCAAGGCGAACCAATTTTCCATCCACCATGCCGGGAGTACCCAACGGGTGGCCAAGATATTTCTTTTCCACAGATTGCTGTGCCAAGGCCCGGCGTACGGATGTCGTTTATCTGGGTAGACAATTGCACAACGGCCTTGAAGTCTTGTGTGATGTTAAAGTCGAGATTTGAACGGAAGTTATAACGTGTGTCCGAGGCATTCACATCATGGTCGCGGTCTATTTTGGTGTATTTGTACATGCCACCCTGATTAAAAAAGCCGGCCGAGATAAAATACTTCACGCGGTCTGTGCCGCCCGATATGTTGAAGTTGTGTTGCGTGCGCAACGAGGCTTTACGCAAGAACGTTCCCACCCAGTCGGTATTAGGGTGCATAATGGGGTCGGTTCCGTCGCGATAGAGCTTAATGTCTTCGTCGGAAAAACGTGGAACGTAGGCCGTTCCCTTTGTGTAGGCATCGTTCTTCAACGCCTCGTTATACATCTCGCAGTATTGTGCGCTGTTCAGATAATGAGGCAAGGCGGTAGGCGACTGAACGGCTACATTGCCCGAATAGCTTAAATGGGGTTTGCCCTTCTGCCCTTTCCGCGTAGTAATTAAAGATAACACCATTTGCACCACGAACACCATAAATGGCGGTAGCCGAGGCATCTTTAAGTATGCTTACCGATTCAATTTCGTTGGGGTCAAGTCCGTTATAATTGGGACGTTCCACTCCGTCAATCATCACCAACGGCGCCGTATTGTCGGAAAACGTACTCACGCCGCGAATTAACAGCGTAGAATTGTCTTCGCCAGGCGCGCCACTTCGCTGCATGGCAATCAGTCCGGGCATCTTACCCACCAGCATGTTACTGATGTTGGCCTGTGGGGTCTGCACCAAATCTTTTGTCGTTACCGATGCGATAGCCCCCGTTACCGACGCTTTCTTTTGTGTGCCATAGCCCACAACCACCACTTCGTTGAGGTTTTGCGCCTCGTCTTCGTTTAAAGTAATCTTTAAGTTCGAATTGTTTTTGATGGGAACTTCGCGTGTGGCAAAGCCCATATGAAATTACGAGCATGCCACTGGCAGGAACATCCAACGAGAACTCGCCCTCCGCGTTGGTAACCGTGCCCACCTTCGTGCCTTTTACTAAAACGCTGGCACCAATAATCGGTTCGCCGCTTTCGTCGCGAACAATGCCCGATAGTTTCTTCTTGTCCATTGTGTCAGTGTTCTTTCCTTCTGCTGATTTCGTTCCCTTCTGCTCAGCATTCTCAACCTTTCCCTTCACCAATACGATGGTATTGTTGTTGAAAGCGTATTGAATGCCCAACGAAGCGAACATGCGCAAGTGCTTTTCTCCAACGGCCAATCCTTACACACGCACGTAACTTTCGTCTTGGGTTGAAGTACGTTGTTGCGATACACAAACGTATATTTTGTTTGTTTCTCTACTTGCCGAATAAATTGGCTCACTTCTTCGTTTTGAAGATTAAGACTAACCTTGCCGCGCTGGGCCGACAACATTGTTGGTACAAGCAGCAATACCATCATCAACAAGAAACGAAGAAGGCCCCTCCTTCTACTTTTTAGATTGCCTGCCATCTGATATGGGTTTTTTTAGGTTTTGTTTATTCAATAACTACATAACCACGATTTACACGATACTTAAAGCCATATTGCATGCTCAACGAGTGGAGCACACTTTCTAATGTTTCATGATAAAACGAACCTGTAAGCAGGTCGTTTTGCCGTCATCGATTTGCGAAGTTGGATGGTTACGCCATACCAATTCTCGATTTCGTGTAGCACTTCGCCGAGCGGTTTGCTGCTAAACGCCAAATAGCCGTCTTTCCATCTTCCGTCGCTGGCGCCATCATTGTCGCAAATCTCGATGTTATGCGATGCGGGTTGATAAATAGACTTCTTACCGGGCAGCAGTTGATAAGCCTGCCGAAGGCCTTTGGCGAAAGACGAACCGCCCCTGAAAACAAAGCCGTCTCTATTTCGCCCGAGTGGCACCGCACATTAAACGTTGTGCCCAACACTTCTATTTGCATGTCGTTTACATGCACCCGAAAAGGGCAGTTGGCATCTTTGGCAACATCAAAGTAGGCCTCACCTTTCATCAACACCACTTCGCGATGTGCTTTGGGTACCACGTTGTAACGCAACTGACTGTTTCCGTTAAGGCTGACGTGGGTTCCGTCGGGCAACGTTATCACGCTCTTGCTGCCGGCCTTCACGTTTACATAGGTGTAGACGGGCGTTGCCGAGTTCAGCGAACGAAGTCCCCAATAACCGCCACCAAGCAGGGATAGCACCACCGCTACCACCGCTGCATAGCGCAAAAGCGTGTGCATGAGCTTGCGTCGTCGCCCCTTTTGCATCTCATCATGAATGCGTTGCCATATCCTTTGGTGCGACTCATCGCTCATTTCAGCCAATTCAGACGACATGGAAAAGTCTTCACACATCAAGTTCCACAGCTCCTCATCGGTGGCTCGTGAACCTTGCGTTGCAACTCCTCAAAATCTTCTTGCGATAGTTGCCCCGATAAGTATTGCTGATATAATTCTTCGATACGTTTGTCCATATTCTGTTAACTTCTAATATATATACGCGAATACGCAAAAACGATACTTGTATATAACTTTCGTTAACTTTTAAAGGTGAAAAGGTGAAAAGGTGAAAAGGTGAAAAAATGGCTAACGCCCTTTAAAGGTGAAAGGGTGGAAAGGTGAAAGAATGGCTGCGCCTTTAAAAGGTGAAAAGGGTGAAAGAGTGATGGCTAACGCCCTTTAAAGTTGTCTGTCGGTTCCTAGATTTCTAGTTCAGTCTAGCTTTCGGACAAGTCGGACAAGTCGGACTCGTCCGACTTACCTATTAGCCTAACGCCACCTAGGCATTTGGCTTAACTCCTTAACTCCTTTAACTCCTAATAAGGTGCGGCTATTAGTGTGTTGGCTATCTAATCCAGAAAAATCCCATGGATTAGCCTTATGTCCCTTATGTTCTTATGTCAAGTATAGGGCAGCATTTGTGTCAAAGCAAGATATAAGAACTTGCCAGCTACTCCCTCATCAACCTCTTTCTGAAAATCTTTAAGGTTGATGTCAGATAGTTCTTAACCGTTTGCGAGGATAGGTTCAACGATTCTGCAAATCTCTGGATAGGCATATTCTCTTCTCTGCTCATCTCGTATATCGACAAGCACGCTTAGACAGCAGACCTTTCGTCTGTTGCAAACGGTTTATAAACTCGTTGTAATCAAGTTGTTCTTCGGGCGTAGGCAATAAAGAAAGCTTATTGCACGATTGGCGATAGTCCTCAAAATCAATCTGCCTTATTTGTTTTCTGAAACCATCAATTATCAGATTTCTGGCGATGGTGAATAACAAAGGCATGCACATTTCCATAACAATCCAATTGTCCTCGCGTGTTCCACAACTTCAAGAACGTTTCTTGCACAATGTCTTCCGAAAGCGCACTGTTCCTTGTTTGCACCAAAGCAAAACTATATAGCTTGTTTGCATAGTGCATATACAAATCGGAGAAAGCCTCGTAAGAACCTTCCTTACACAACGCGATATATTCTTCATAATTGTCTTTCATGGGAAAAGGAAATGAGGTCTTTCAACCAGGCGGAACGAAACAGGCTGGTACAACGCTTGGAGCCATTGCAAAAAGCCTTGCAGCAACTTGCGCCTAACTCCGTTTAGCACGAGTGACAACGAAAAGTCCGCGGCCGTCAAGCCCCACAATGCCCCACTCGATGTTTGAGCCACTCCACATCGAAGTTGCTCAAAACTCGCCTGAGACAATCGCCCCGACGAATATCGCCGACACCGTTCAACAATTCGTTTCACCATAAAATGCTAACATCTATAATAGATACGCAAAAACATCAACACGGTACCTTATATATAACGTTCGTTAACGTACGAGCCGATTTATACAAATTGGTATATCCAACCTGTAAGCGCAAAAGCAGCACCATATCGCAAATGTAGTAATAAAATTTGAGAGTGCCATGCCTTTTACTTATCTTTGCATTACAATCAAATGGCAATAAAAAGCCACGCCTTTGCCAAAAGCAGGGGCGAAACTAGTCATAGACAGGGAGCATTAAAATTCAACGCAAATGAACATAGCTGTATTTTGTTCGGCTAATGCCGACATCGACCCACGTTTTTACGAGGCTACCGCTGCCTTGGGGCGGTGGTGTGCCGAAAAAGGACACACCGTTATTTTCGGCGGAACGAACCTAGGACTGATGGAATGCGTAGCTAAGGCGGCGCACGAGGCGGGCGGACGCGTGGTGGGCGTTGTGCCTAAGTTTGTGGAAGAGGGCGGAAAGGAGTCGACTTACATGGATGAGGTGCATCATTGCGAGAACCTTTCCGACCGAAAAGACACGCTTAACACGCTGTGCGACGTGGCTGTCGCCCTGCCTGGTGGCGTGGGAACGCTCGACGAAGTGTTTACGCTAGCTGCCGCAAACACTGTTGGCTATCGCCACCAACGCATTATACTCTATAATATGGAGGGCTTTTGGGACACGCTTGTGGCTCTGCTCAACAACCTGGAACGCCAAGGCATGATTCGCGGCAACTATTGCAACCGTATATCGGTGGTGAATAATCTCGATGAGCTGGAAGAGGAGTTAAAGTGAAAAGGTGAAAAGGTGAAAAGGTGAAAAGGTGGAAAAGGGTGAAAGGGTGAAAAGGGTGAAAGAGAGAAAAGATGAAAGAGTGAAAAAGGCTTTAAAAGAGCGAAAAAGGTGAAAGGGTGGGCTGCATTCTTGTTGTATCGTGGCGACTCGTAAGCACCACTCCACCAACGTGAAATATCTTGCCGTGCTCTGCCATAGGGTGCCAAACCAGTCGTGTCATTGCACCCCATGCCTCGTTACTGATGCTTGTCGGCCGTCATCTTCAGTGGCGTTGTTCTCTGCAAATACAGATGCTGTGGCGTGATGCTTCTCGCCTGCGCGAACAAACATCGCACCAATCAGACGGTTGTTAAAGAATGCTTGGTTGGCCAAAGGCTCTTCCATCGTGATTTTAAAGCTTGATGAGGTGCCGCTCTGCAAACCAAACTGATGTACAAAGTAGCCCATGCGAATCAAGTTTTCTTTGTTGAAGTTATAGTCCAGACAGATGTCTTTAAGCGAAAGACTTTGACGTGCAAAGCCAACGTCTACCTTTGCCTTCCATTTGCCGTACGTTGCACTTACGCCAACGCGCACATGTTTTCTTTGTCATTTTGAGTAGAGTTTTTAAATTATGAAAATGATAAAATGTTTAAATCAATGCCAATAGTAATATTGTTGCTGTAAAGGTATGGCGATTGTTGGTTACAAAATAGTTGCATCTTGTTTTTACATAAAATAAACGGATGCAACTATTTGTAACCTATTGATTATCAATAAACACTCTTATTCTGTCAATTTCAGGATGTAATTCACCACACTAGCTGGATTAACGCTGCAATATTCGGCCAGATAACTAGAAAACCAAGATAAACAACCCCAACCAGCTTACTAAACCTCTTGCTTGCCAACAAGAAATGTCTTATTTTCAGCGCAAATTTTAACATTATGAGTGCCTTTTTCTTCGCAATCGCCTACCCTGTGAGCAAATAATCGATTCTCGCGAGGGTTAGTTTTGATGCAAGTAGGGGTAGTTTGTGAATGCGGCGAAATGAATATTTATTTCAAAACCTTGCCATTTACACCACTTTCGGGGCTATTTGCTGCTAAATGTAGTACGTTTTGCTGCTAAATGCAGTGCAATATGCTGCTAAACGCAGTCTATTTTGGTGCTAAATGCAGTGCGTTTTGGTGCTAAACGCAGTGCATTTTGGTGCTAAATGCAAGCCAAAAACGCTGCTAAACGCAAACCGAAAAGCATAAATATCCACTGAAATTGTATAAAAGCAAAACCTTATCGAATCATGAAATACATGGCCTGGAAGGGCAAAACATCCATCAAAAAGTGGTTTTTGGGGGCTAAAGAGTGGGTAATTGGGAGTTGAAAAATACAGAGTTGTCAACCAAACTAGAAAGGTAAAATGGTGCAAAATGCAGGTGATTTTCTTAAAAATGGACTAAAAACGAGGGGCGTGCGGCTGAAAAATATCGGCTAATTGCCCGCTTTTTGGGCTTCATTTTTCGCTAGAATGGGGTGGTGAACAACATGTGTTTTGTAAAATATTTTTAAGTTTATGGGTTTATAAGTTTGTGAGTTTATGAGGTGGTGAATTTTTGAGTTAATGAGTTTGTGAGTTGGTAAGTTTTTGAGTTTAGGTGTTCGTTTGGGGATGGGTTTATAAGTTTGTGAGCTCATGGTTTATGACCTGCTAAGCCTATGAGTTATGCTTAATGCGCGTTTGGGAAAGATAATTACCATTTATAACCAGCCGTTAATCTGGGTTTAGCGTGGCTTATGATATAACAACAAAACGCCCGAAGGCGTTTCGTTGGGTGTACTTCCACCGGGAATCGAACCCGGATCAAAGGTTTAGGAAACCTACGTTCTATCCATTGAACTATGGAAGCTCTGAATTAATGTGCTGCAAAGTTACGTTAAAGACGCACAATGCAAAATAAAATGCTGCTTTTGTTGAGGTTTGTGCCATAAAATGCTACATGTTCGACATGCCGTGCAACAGAATTACAATGCCAAAAAATGCACAATAGAGCGCAGCCAACATCAATGCGACAAGTTTTATGCGCCTGCTTTTGCGATAAGGGGCAAGGGCAAACCACAAGGCAGACAAAGGAAGGAGTGCAAGTAGAAACAAATCCTTGGCTGTGGCTATGCTTGTAGCAAACGAGAGCAAGAAAAACACCAGATAATAAGCAAAAGCAAAACTAATGGTTAGGCGCACGGCCTTATCCCCTTTGAGCTTAGACAGCAAGGCGTAAGTGGCATAGATGATGGCCAGGAGCGACACCCAAACCATGTCGTACATAAAGAAGAGGGTGAAATTGTTCATTGGTTCTGATTTTATAGGACGACCTCGTTGTGTGATGGTCAATTAAGACGTACAGGTAGGGATAGTTAGATAAGTTCTATCGAATAATCCATAAAATGTGGTGGTAGCAACAGTTGGCATGCGTTAATTCACCACCAACAAGCCATACGGCCCAGTTGTAGATGCGCGATAGCGTATCAGTTTGTTGCCTTGTGCGCCCTCGGCCACGTTTCCACCCGTTGAAAGGTTGTACTTGCGACGGCAATTGGTGCAGGTGGCGAACCCGTTTGCCTGCAATGTTAGCGGATAACTGCGGCGCGGAACGGCGGTAGACGAGTAGCAATTGGGGCATTGCAGGTCGTAGGCATAGAACAGGCGGGTCTGACAGCAGGCCATGCCCAGTATCAGCCTGTTGTTGATGCCCAAAAACCACCCTCGGTTTTGGTCAACGGCTGTGGCCTTCGATGCTTGTTGTGCTCCGTCGCCACCTGCAGACGAAGTTAAATTCAACGTAGCTGTTTTGTCCCGAGTAGCGCGTCTGCATGCTCACGGTTACGAAAACGTTGCTGTGGGGCGACATGGCCGATGCCAATACGGCGTTGTTTTGCACCTGATTATCAAAGATAAAGTAGGCGCGGCGGTCCGAAAACTCGTTCTCTACCTTTCCGCACGAGCTTAATAGGGTGCAAGCCAAGGGCAAAAAGCATGGCGATGAGGAATGGGGGAACTTTGGTTTGGGCATAAGCGGATTTGGTTAAAGGTGAAAAAGTGGGTGTGGCTGGCTGTTGGATAAAGTCGGATTGGTCGATTGGTCGGACTAGTCGGACTAGTCGGACAAGTCAGACTAGCCGAAAGCAGATGGCTTGCTTAACCCCATCGAAACTTACTCCTTGCTTACTCGTACCTAATCACTTGCAGCAAGTCGGCAATCTTCTCCAAACCTTCCATCAATGGTTTCTTAACCATACCTTTAATAAAGGGGTTCAGTTCGGCTTTGATGGTTAGTTTCATCTTGCTGGCATTGTCGCCATTGGGCACAACTTGAATCCAGAGATTGAAATGAACGGGCGAATCGGCCGTTTCAAACTTGATGCGCTTAGGGTGCTTCGCGTTCCACGATGCGCAGTTTAATCTGCCCAACGGGGTTAACGCTCATCGAGATAGAGTCGCTATCGAAGGTCATCTGTTCTAGTTTGTCTTCGGGCAACTTGTCTTTTACGCGTTCAATGTTAGAGGTCGCTCAACATGTTGAACACCGCCTCTTGTTTATAGGGTATTTGTCGGATACTACTTTCGAATGTAGACATGTGTAGGGTTTAAAATAATGAATGAAAAAGACTAGCAACCAACTCACAACAGGCCTGTTCCACTCCCACAACCGGCCTCACCCCCAGCACAACCGGCCTCATCCCCCAACCCCTCTCCAAGGGGAGAGGGAGCATGTCACAGTGCTATTACAATTCAACGACACATGGGATTTCTCCATGCGCGAATGGTAGAGATAAGAATATGCAGTGCTATTACAATGTTAGAGATAAACTTATGCAGTGTAGCGGCAACGCATTTCACGCCCTCTCCCCTTGGAGAGGGTTGGGGTGAGGCCGGTTGTGGGGCTGTTGTGGGCTGGTTGTTTGTTTATTTCTTAGGGTTCACCCCGCAGGATTCAGTCGCCACTCGTTCAACAGCACCACATCTTCCTTGGCGATGTATCCCGTTTCAACGGCTTTTTGCACCACGTGTTCGTAATCGGTAAGTGTTACCAGCTTTACGTCGGCCGCTTTAAAAAGCATCTTCGGCAACGGTGAACCCCAGTAGTGTGAGGCCGCAACCATGCCCACAACTTCGCAACCAGCCTTTCGGATAGCCTCGACAGCCTTCAAACTGCTACCTCCTGTGGAGATGAGATCCTCGATAACTACCACCTTCTGACCCGCTTTCAGGTCTCCTTCGATAAGGTTTTCCAGTCCGTGGTCTTTGGGTTTGCTCCTTACATACACAAAAGGCAGTTGCAGCGCATCGGCCACTAGCGCGCCCTGGGCGATAGCACCAGTGGCAACACCAGCCACAGCATCGGCTTGTGGAAAGTGTTCGAGCACGGCATGTGCCAGTTCAAGCTTGATGAAACTGCGCAGCTGGGGGAACGATAGCGTACGGCGATTGTCGCAATAGAAAGGCGACTTCCAGCCCGATGCCCATGTAAAGGGGTCGTTGGGTTGCAACTCAATGGCGTTAACCTGAAGCAGGCGTGCTGCAAAATCTTTCTTGATGTTGTCCATATCCTTATGTGGGTTTATTGGTTTGGGGGTTAAGCCCGTCGTGTCCGCTTTCTATGTGTGCGGCATAGGGTCTGTCGTCCCACCATATACTATATATAATAATGTGCAAAGTTACGCTATTTATCCTATCGGGCAAAATTTATATGGTGCGTTCTGATGGCTAACGGTGGCAGAGTAAGTGGCGATGGAGATTGTTTAACGTCTTTTTTAATGGCGTAGCGAAACATTTTTTTACATTCTTTTTCGTTGTTGGATGGTTCGTTTTTCATATCTTTGTAACCATCTACGAACACCTAAAACCCAATAGCGCTTAGTGTTAAGAATGCCAACGACAATATGTTTTCAGGCCAAATTGTTAACAACAAGGCTTATTTTCGCACTGCTGATGCTGTGCGGAGCGGTAGCAGTGCATGCCCAAAACATTGTTGAAGGGACGGTGCAGACCGATTCGCTCAGCCCCAACGCCCGCTGCACCGTAACCCTTTACGATAAAGACGATAAGCAATGGCAAGCTGTGGCGTGCGACGAAAAGGGAAAATTCCGCGTGGAGAACGTGCCGAACGGTCCACTTCGCGTGGAGGCGAAGGCCATTGGGCATGTGGCGCAGAGCAGAAAGTGTTTCTCTTTGGAAACACAAAGATGCAGGTAGACTTCACATTGAAGTCGGAGGCCATCAACTTGAAAGAGGTGGAGGTGAAGTCGAGCCCAATGATTGTGAACGGCGATACCACCACTTACATCGTGTCGAGGTTTACAACGGGGCGCGAAAAGGTGCTGAAAGACGTGGTGAACAACCTTCCCGGCGTGCGATACGATGATAAGGACAACTCGCTAACCGTGAACGGCAAGCGCGTGAGCAAGGTGTTGGTGCAGGGCGAAGATCTATATCAAGGCAATGTGTCTACGCCGATGGAGAACCTTCCCGCATCGGGTGTAGATAACTTGAAGGTTATTGACAACTATTCGGAGTACAATGTGTTCTCTGGTTTCAAGAGTAGTAACCAAACGGTGGTGGACCTTTCGATGAATAAGAGCATGCACGGGCGACTTAAAGGACAGGCCGAGGCACAGGGCGGACTGCTAAATAAGGTGATGACGAAGGGTTCGCGTATGCTGCTGGGCAAGCGAATGATGGGCAATATCATCGTGGGAGGCAACAATACTGGCGATAAACTGATACAGCCTGCCGACATCGTGAACATGAACGGCGGGTGGAGCGAAATGCTTTCGGGCGATGACCCGATGGCTAGCATGCGTAAGACGTTTGCCGATTACGCCATGATGCTGGACTATCGCGAAAACGTTTACCGCCGGAATAATGGGTTGAGTGTCGCTGTAATACGGTGTCGACACCTGGCAAAAACATGAAGATTTTTGTGGAACGGAATGGTGGGGAACCGACCGTTATCGCACGAAAAGCACCGACCATTACGCCTATCGTGGCGGACTGGCGTACACCGATTCTACACGCGAACTGCAAGATAAACGCCACTTCTTGTCTAATATCAAGTTCAAATTGGCCAACCAAAGAACATGGAGCTGACGCTAACCAACCGCAGTTACTTTGGAACGACCGAAGGAAATACCGACCGACAGCTGCAAAGCGTTGGCCTTAACGAGCAGACGAAAAGGGCGATTGGCCACGATAAACAACGCTTTGGTGTGGCTTTTATCGGCATGGGAAGAACGTGTTTAGCTACAAGGCCGACCTTAACTTTGTTCAGTAACAACCGTTACGACTTTTTCTTCGCAACCAACGCCGTTTCTTTAAGTCGCCCGCTTTGCATTCGGAAAATGAACATACGCAGGCTTGAATTTACGGGTTCGGCACAATATGTGCGTCGATTTGCCGATGATTACTTCTTGCGGATAGCCTTGCGCCACGGTCTAGAAACCTTCTCTACCACCGTAAAGGGCGACAGCGCGGGCATGGATAACCCTGCTTTGAAGATGCCTTATCGCTTTTACGACAACGGCGCAGAGTTGAGTTTGAATAAAGATCAGGGTAAGTTTAGGTTCGGTGTGGGCGGCATTTTCCATCATTTCAGCCTGCATTCGTCGCGCCCCTTGTCGTTCGGTGTCTCGCCAAAGATGGCCGTTTCGCCGTTGTTCAACATCAGTTATCGTGTCAGTATGATGCATTACGTTGAACTTCGGCTAAAAAGCACGTACCAATTGATGGGTGCCGGCGCGGTGTTCGATGGCCCTTACATTGCCGATTTCAGGTGTGTGAGCTATGCGCAGATAGAAAATGCGCTCGCACATACCACCGAACTCACGGCGATGCAGGCGTATGCCAACCTATTTAAGGGCATAACCCTCTTTAATATGGTGTCGCTAAGCTACAACCACAACGCCTTGGCCTACGATTACAGCATGGCCGATGGGTTGGTTTCGCATGTCGTCAGTCGCAATGTGTCGGGTGGAAAGGGGCTAACCTTTGGCTCGATGATGGAGAAAAAGCTAATAAGCACGCCGCTTAACTTCCGTCTTTACGGCGGATTGAGCCTTGCGCGCTCGCCATTCTTCTACCAAGGCGTGGCGCAAACGTCGGATAGTAGGTCGTTCAACGTCAACCTTAACGTCAAAACCTACTTCAAACGTGGGTTCAATGGCGAATTGTTCGCTGCCGCAGCATGGGCAAACGATAAGAGCAAGCTGCTGCGTTCGCACCAAAACGATTATCGTTTGGAGGGCGAATTGGGCTATATCGCCAACAAATGGCAAGCATCGGTGAGGCTGGGACAACGCTGGCGCAAAGGTAACTGGCAGCGGAACTGACTATACGGCCCCTGCGGTTTGGCATGGAATACGACCTTAACAAGCACATTCGCTTAAAGGCATCGGCGCAAGACATGCTCAATCTGAGGGAACGACTGATGCAAGAACGCGTGGTGGATAACTATTATGTTACTACCCGAAACATCCATTACATGCCCGGAAACGTGATGATTGGGGCAATGGTTACCTTCTAAGTAGTACCCCAAACGGTAGATTTACATAACACTTAAACAGATAAACGTATGAAAAGAATCCTATTATCTCTCGCCGCAATGCTGTTTGCGGCCATACCTATCGCAGTTAACGCCCAACAACTAACCGTTGAATACGAAACGCGCGTTAATGCAAATTCGCCCGATGCAATGAAAGAATCGGGTCTGCCCGACGAGATGCGCAAAGCACTTATTAGTGCGGTGGCCGATGTTAAGGCTTATTACATCATGTGTATAGACGGTGGACAGGTTGAAGGTCGCGCGCAAGCGGCGAAGGAAAAGCAAATGATAAACTTCATGGGACAAACCATTGATGCCAACGAGTTTGTGAAAAATCAGCTCGAAAACATCACATACTACAACAAAGACACCAAAAAGGCAGGTGTCGAAAGTGGTGGTGATGGGTGCATTATTTGCTGGTAGACCCCTTGAAACCCGATACCTTCGACGTAAAACCCAATGAAAAGAAAGACATCTTGGGCTACGAATGCGTGAAGGCGGTAAGCAAAGACGGCAAGCAAACCATTTGGTTTACCAAGCATATCCCCGTAGATGCTGGGCGCTTTGTACACGGATGTAGGCGGATTGATACTCGAAGCTGAACTGAAAGACTACATCTTCGTGGCCAAGAAAATCTCGATGAGCGTAGACCATGCCTTGAAAGAACCCACGGGAGGCGAAGAAATGACCGAGAAGGCCTTTAAGGAGAAGATGCAAAAGTACGTGGAAATGATGCGAAGGGGCCAGTAAAGGCCAAACCATAGCCAGGCGATGCAGGCGCAAAGCCTGGCCTTTGATGCCTCTCTTATCAAAGGAGGGCTGGCTTTTTATGCCTGCATTGCACGCTTAGTTCTCCTTGATTAACAAGTTCTTCTAATGATACTTGCTGTCCTTAGCCTGCTTAAAACCCAAAAAAAATCACTACCTTTGCATCTGCTTACAGAAAAATCGAAATAGAACAGCATGAATATTGAAAGCGAGATAATAGCAACCGTGGTGCAAGCGGTGAAAGAATGTTTTGGCCAAGACGTGCCAACAACGATGGTTCAGTTGCAAAAGACAAAAAGGCCGAGTTTGAGGAAACCTCACGCTCGTGGTGTTCCTTTCCTTAAATTGTCGAGGCTGAAACCCGAAGACACCGCCCAACAACTGGGCGATTATCTAGCACAGCACTGCAAAGTGGTGCAAAGTTTCAACGTGGTGAAGGGTTTTCTAAATCTCACTATTGCTCCCGCAGCTTGGATTAGCTTGCTCAACCGCATCGATAGCGAACCCTCGTTTCGGCGAAAGGCCGTTAACGAGCAGTCGCCACTCGTGATGGTGGGTATTCTTCGCCCAACACCAACAAGCCTTTGCACCTCGGACACGTGCGAAACAACCTCCTCGGATGGTCGTTGGCCCAGATAATGGAGGCCAATGGCAACCGTGTTGTGAAGACAAACATCGTTAACGACCGCGGTATACACATCTGTAAGTCGATGTTGGCGTGGAAAAAGTGGGGCAATGGCGCTACTCCCGAAAGCACGGGAAAGAAAGGCGACCACCCCATAGGCGACTATTACGTGGCCTTCGACCAGCATTATCGCGCCGAATTGGCTGAACTTACGGCCAAATTCAAGGCCGAAGGCATGGCCGACGAGGAGGCAGAGAAACGCGCAAAGGAAGACTCGCCGCTGATGAAAGAGGCGCACGACATGCTTGTGCGTTGGGAACAGGGCGACGAAGAGGTGCGCGCACTGTGGAAAAAGATGAACGATTGGGTGTATCAAGGCTTCGACGAGACCTACAAAGCAATGGGCGTTGGTTTCGACAAGATATATTATGAATCGGAAACCTACCTCGAAGGCAAGGCCAAAGTGGAAGAAGGATTGGCCAAAGGGCTGTTCTTCCGCAAGCCCGACGGCAGTGTTTGAGCCGACCTTAGCAACGAGGGACTCGACCAAAAGCTGTTGCTCAGAGCCGACGGCACAAGTGTCTACATGACCCAAGACATCGGAACGGCTGCCCTGCGCTTTAAGGATTACCCCATCGACAAGATGATTTACGTGGTGGGAAACGAGCAAAACTACCATTTTCAAGTGCTTTCTATCCTGCTCGACAGGCTTGGGTTTAGCGGGGAAAGAGCTGGTGCACTTCTCTTACGGCATGGTAGAACTGCCTAACGGCAAGATGAAAAAGCCGCGAAGGCACGGTGGTAGATGCCGACGACTTGATGGAAGAGATGGTTTCGGCCGCTCGCCGCACCAGCGAAGAGTTGGGTAAGTTTGCCGATATGACCGAGAACGAGCGCAACGACATTGCTCGCATCGTGGGCATGGGTGCGCTAAAATACTTTATCCTTAAAGTTGATGCACGCAAAAACATGCTCTTCAATCCCGAAGAAAGCATCGACTTCAACGGCAATACAGGCCCATTCATACACATACGTACGCCCGCATACGCAGCATTATGCGTAAAGCCGAGGCCGAAGGCATTGTTCTGCCCAGTGTTTTTGCCCAACACGCTGCCCCTAAACGAGAAGGAAGTGCAGCTTATCCAAAAAGCTCAACAGCTTTGAAACGGTGGTAGAACAGGCAGGGAAAGGATTACAGTCCCAGTGGCATAGCCAACTATTGCTACGAGTTGACCAGAGACTTCAACCAGTTCTACCCGATTGCAGCATCCTCAACGCCGAGAGCGCCGAGGCCAAAACATTGCGCCTAGTATTGGCAAAGAACATGGCCAAGACCATTAAGAACGGCATGCAGCTGCTGGGCATCGAGGTTCCAGAGAGGATGTAAGCATGGCATCGCAACTCATTAATCCACCATCGCACCGCAACGACACCGTGTTGCCGCTGCCCGCAGAGGTAAAAGCCGACGCGTGGGCGGTGGATGCAGCCTGTTCGGGCAACCCCGGACCGATGGAATATCAAGGTGTCGACCTGCAAACGGGTTATCCCGTGTTCCACTTTGGCCCAGTACACGGCACCAATAACATCGGCGAATTTCTCGGCATAGTTCATGCTTTGGCTTTAATGCAGCAGCGGGGCATAACCGATAAGGTGATATATTCCGACAGTTATAATGCCGTACTCTGGGTACAAAAAGAAATGCAAAACCAAACTGGAACGCAACGCCAAAACCGAAGCACTTTTTCAGGGTGATAGAAAAGGGCCGAACGCTGGCTGCAAAGTCATGAGATTAATACACAAATAATTAAATGGGAAACCTCCAGTAATGGGGGAAATACCTGCCGATTTCGGGCGAAAGTGAAAACTTTCGCCTTTTTCGATAATTGTTAGCTTTTTCTTGGTGGTATGTTCTTTTTCTTTTACTTTTGCGGAGTAAAAATAATTAAGAACTTAAATGCTTTGGAAATGAAAAAGACTTTTTATCGCATTGTCATTACTTGCCATGCCTACCATGATGTGGGCACAAGGCGATAACGAGATTAACATCGACGCGCAGGTACGTGCGCGTGCTGAATATCGCAACGGTTATGTGCGGTTACGCCCAAAAAGCGCACAAACGGGCATCGTTCATCGAAGAGCGCGCTGGGCTTGGAGTTGGTTTCGAACGTGGCGACGGGCTGAGTGCCAAGCTTTCTGTTCAACAGATTAGCGTTTGGGGACAGTACCGTCAGATTGAAACAGATGGAAGTATCATGATGAACGAGGCTTGGGGACAGTACAAGTTCGGTGATGGTTTCTTCGCTAAACTGGGTCGTCAAATCTCTCTTACGATGACGAACGTATCTTCGGTGCACTCGATTGGAACGTGTAGCCGGCAGAAGTCACGATGCTTTAAAGCTGGGTTACGAGAACGATATGCACAAGCTACACCTTATCTTGGCATACAACCAAAGTGGAGAGAACTTGCTTGGAACAAAGTTTGCACCTGGCCAACCCTATAAACACATGCAAACCTTCTGGTACCACTATGGGAATGAGGACAACCCATTCGGCATTTCTGCTTTGCTTTAACTTAGGATGGGAGTATGGACCAGGAGCTGAGGGCGATACAGAAGTACATGCAAACCCTCGGTACCTACGTTACTTATCGCCCCGAAAAGCTCGACTTGCAGACTTCTGCTTACTATCAAATGGGTAAACGTCCAACAGGCGACACGAAAGTTTCTGCTTGGATGGCTAGCGTTAACGCAGGTTTCATGCCCAACGAGCAATGGAAGTTTAACTTGGGCTATGATTACCTGAGTGGTGAAGACGGAAAGGGAGACACTTATAGTGCATTCGATCCCCTTTATGGCACGCATCATAAGTTCTATGGAGCAATGGACTACTTCTATGTAAGGGAACATCGTAGCCTTGGCTTGCAAGACATTCAGCTGGGTGTTACCTTTACGCCCAATGAAAAGCTTGCATTGAAAGCTAACGGACACTATTTCATGGATGCAGTGAAGACAGACGGCAAGGACCAAGGCCTTGGTGGAGAAGTTGACCTGCAACTCGACTATGAGATAACGCAAGACGTGAAACTGACAGTTGGTTACTCCACTATGTTGCCAACGAAGGCTATGGATGGTGCCGATGCAGAAAACTACAAGCGTTGGCAAGACTGGGCATTTGTTTCACTCAACATCAACCCCCGTATCCTATCGTTTAAGTGGTAATAGCTGTTGTTTAGCGTGTAGCAACCCTGTCTGCGGTGTGTCTTAATGGTGCATTGTAAGGCATGGTGCAACAAATACATGCTGATAACTACACCGCGATAACATTTTATTAAACGCCACCATCATATCTTTTGTTGGTTTACTGCTAGTAGGTAAGCGAGCAAAAGATGTGGTAGTGGCGCTTTGTTGTTTTAATGAGAGAGCCAGTTGGAGAAGCAAATGGAAAGATGATAGGTTGCCTTATAATTGCGACAGCACTAGACAATCCTGCCATTTTGTCCGCTGGGCAACCTATCAGTCCTGGTGGCAGCCAGTCTTCCGTAAGCAAAGTTAGCGATATATTTTCTGCCGAGCAAGGGTAAAACGATAATTCCAAATTTGTTCTTAGAATAGTCTGCTTTCATCTTGCCAAAAGACGACACTGAATACTCGCAACAGATAACTGGGCGTTCTATCTCAAGCAACAGAGTAACATTTTCATCTTTTCACCTTTATAAGCCTCTCAATGGAGAACCCTTGTTTTGTAGCAGTTGTTATGTTGGACTTACACAATGCCAATAAGTCTGCGGCCAATCTTGTGTAATCCCTCAACGATACGTTGTCTTTGTTGTGGTCGAGCCTTTTTAAGGCCGTTAGCATAATGGCTCAATTGCCTCTCGTTCACCCCAGAGGCGCGCGATATGGCTGCAAGACTAGCGTATGGCTCGCATGAACGAAGAAGGGCGGCCGTGTCTAAATGGTAGTCAAATTCGTATTCGCCATTGCGCAACCATAGGGGTACGTCTTCGCCATCTGCAATCATTCCCTCGATATGAAACCGCAATGTTGTAGCTATTTCTTTTATCAGCTCGTCGTAAGTCTTAGCTGTAAGCACAACGCTACCAGGTACATCGTCGCCTAAGCTGGCGCCAAAGTTGTGGTCGTACCATTCTATATTTACTTTTATCTTTTTCATAAATGCTGTTGTTTAATGTTTGTTGACTAGTGCATAGGTTATGTAAAGCAGGAAGATTTCTTATTTCCACCCAGCCTGTTTCCAAATGCTGTTTAACAAGAACTGGCTTAAATCATCGCTAGCCTTGCCTCTTATCGTTACTTTCCCTTTCTTTGTAGGGTGTTTAAATTGTCGATGGTCGCCCTTTGTGGTGCTGAGCACCCAGCCGTCTGTTTCCAACATTTTGATAACCTCCTTAACTTTATACCTTTTCATCTGTGTTACATGTTATTATTAGGCAATACAAAGGTAGTAAAAATAATGCTGATTTACAAGTTGATGTCAGAGGAAAAGTTTGAGTGTGTTGTTAAACCCAATCGTTCATTTAGGTATTTCTGAAAGTAATGTGGTGCGAAATGGCATATAACGCGACAGACATCGTTTCATAATCTGTCTGCCGTCTTTGTAATGCCAACATAAAATAGCCAATTACTCTCGTGTGCGGGTGTAGAACAGAACAACCCTCTGGCTTATGAACACACAAAAACCCAACTCTCGAATACATCAACGCGCCAACTTGCAAACTCAAGAACTATTCAACTTACAGACTCAAGAACTCATCAACTTGCAAACTCAAGAACTCTTCTGCTTATAAAATCAAGACCCCATAAACTTACAAACTCATCAACTTACAAAAAATAACAGCCCATAAACTTATAAAACCCTTCAACTCATAAGCTCACAATCTCACCAACTCAAACCTTAAATCTTTTATTGTTTATTTTACAATATCGTTCCAAATTTCACTCCCTTCTAGCGCAAATTTAGGCTAAAAGTAGGTAAATGACTACAAATATTGGCCTTTCACGTCTTTCAATATGTCCGTTTTAAAGAAAAATACCTGCATTTTTGCACCATTTTGCTTTTCTAGATTGGTTGTTAGCTCATGATTTTTGCGGTCCAAAAACCTACTTTTTAGACTCCAAAAACCCACTTTTTAGCGGTCGTTTAGCTCTTTTAGCCATGTATCACATGCCCTCGAGGGTTTTATTTATACCATTGCAGTGAATTTTTATGCTTTTCGCCTTGCGTTTAGCACCATTTTGCACTGCGTTTAGCACCATTTTACCTTGCGTTTTGCACCAAAACGCACTGCATTTAGCACCAAAACGCAATGCGTTTTGCACCATATTGCACTGCGTTTAGCATCAAAACGCACTCCATTTTGCTGAAAACAGCCCGAAAAACGGTACAAATGGCGTTCTCTTGGAATAAATATCCATTTACATCATTCATAGACTAACGCCTTTTTGCATCAAACCAACCTTCGCGAGAATCGATTTTTGCGGCAAGGTGGACGGTTGATGAGCAAAAAGGGTACTCATAATGTTAAATTTTTTACTGAAAAGTTGACAGGGCTTAAAGTCGACAAGTTAACCTGTTGACTAGTTAGCGGTTGACAAGTTAACAAGTTAACCAGTTGACCAGTTGGCTAGTTGACAAGTTAACGAGGTTAACCAGTTGACAAGTTAACGAGCAGACAAGCATGTTGGTTCGGGAATTTATGAGCTGGGGAGTTGGGGGAGTTTGTGGGTTCACTAGTCTGTTAGTTGACAAGAGTTGTCGTCCACTCCGTACAAGGCGTTTAGCTTAACGCTTTATAGTCAGGCAGAATTGCTTTTGGAAAATGGTTGTTCGAAGGCTGCAAGACGTGCGTAGCGTGGCATCAATAAACCTTTACGCAGAGGAAAGGAACACTTTTTGTTTGCTTGCGATGCACCTCTGGCTTTCCAAAGGCAATGCTGTTTCACTTTAACTCAAATTGGTTCGTTAGGAAAATTCGCTTTCGTTTTACCCAAAGAAACGTCGAAAACGCGCAAATAGTTAGCTAGCCATACGCATTTCATGCCACAGAAGAATATCTTTGTAACTGTTTGCTTGTGCAAATCTCTAATGAACCGATTGGGGTTTAACTCCGCCACTCCTCTTCAACAAATTTGTGAGTTCATTCCTTTTCAAGGCATAACCATGTTTTGCCGCAGACAAATAGGGCAGAACTTCGGGGGGTATCGTGTCTTTGTACAATACTTCGTGCATGAATAATGAGTGTTTATCCTGGTTTTACTGCATAAAGATAATAAACTACTCTCAATTTATTGCTTTAATTTCTTTTCCTTTCGTATCTCAGCCAGATTGTTTTTGTTTGTACTTTCCTCCGCCCTTACGGCGAGAATAGCGTTTGTTATTGTGGCAAAAGCTTGCCGATAAATGGTTTTACCACGTCATGATATAAGGCCTTGCGGTAGATTTCTGCTGATAATCCGTTCCACTCCGTTTTCCAGATAGCTGTAAAAATGATGATGTAGATGCAGTTATCAACGAGGAAGGTTGTGCCAAATGCAGGTCCGATATATTCTTTTAGCATGAACCAACCTGTATGAGAAAGGCTGATTTTCCACCCTTTGTCTGCTGATTTCACGGCAAGGATGGTCATCTGTTCCTGCTCACCGCCGTTATTGCTCACCTCAATGTCCTTTATTATAATGGACAGTGGGTGAGCGAAGAGTTTGTTGTCTACCTTTTCCAACGATGAGGTAACCAAGTGCCTATCCCCCTCGCAGCCTTTCGGAGGTCTGAAAGTCTTGCCCGTCCAATGCAGCCTGATGTCGTCTTTGGCAGATATAACCTGATAGCGGGGTGTTTGTAGGCGCAACATCGAGTCTGTAAGCATGCCGTCTTGACCCAGATTTAGAGGTCGCGCAGTTTGAGCAAGGCATGGCGATAATGTGCAAGCAGAAAGCGCAGTGCACAAAGTTAGCCGTTTAAGATGTATGGTAAAGTTGTTTTTCATTCACGGTAAAGTTATGGATTTTAATCGTCGTCGAGTATGATTTCGCCATAATAGTCGGGCCTTAAATAGTAGTCTGCGGTTTCTATGCCAGACGAACGGTCTTCGTGAAAGTTTTCTACACGAAAGTAAATGATGTTTCCCACTTCCATCCTTTTGCCAAACTCTCTGTCTATAAAGCCAATGGTTTTCCCCACAGGCACGCCTTTATTGGATGTCGCTTGCGTTATCCTAATAATATTATACCTGTTATAAACAAACTCCCTCGCCTGTCAAGGCAGTTATTCTTCCTTCGTATCTAATGCTTTGGAGGTCGACCTCTTCTTTGCACGAAGTCACCTAACACAAAATAGGCAATATAAGGGCATAGCCATAAAGAAATTCTTTGTTTCATATCGTTTGAGCTAATTTGAGACGTTAAAGAATGGTGAGTTAAGCCAAAGGCTTGTAAGTCTATCTGTTTGTGAGTTACCAAGTTGGCGTATTGCTAATTAAAACCCCGAAGGTATGTTTTACAAAGATAGGTATTTTTCTTAATAAAGTGTTAACTTTACAAGTCTGTTTTTATGGAATAGAATTGTTTTTGTTTGACAATAACTTGCATTAGAGATTTTGTTTCTCAGGCAAATTGTTCTGTTCTTCGTTTGTTTGTTCCGTCAATAACACATCCTGCCGTTTGCCGTAGATAGGGATCTAATGGCCTATAAGTCGCAAAGTGATTGGAAACGGAAGAGCGACTAGTTGACGAACAAAAAGGCTCGCATTCACCAAATTGAGTCATAAAAGCTTGTCACCTCACCGCATTATAAGCTAGCGTATTCACTAACAAACTCTTCTAGCACATTCCCATCGTATGTTTCTTTTGCTTTATCAGCTGGAATTTGAGGCGGAATGGCTACGGCCTAGTGCCATCGGAATACCGTGAAGGGGCCGTTTCGCGATGTATCCCGTCGCAACAATTGGCGTCGATAAAGGCTTTGATGCACATGGCTCCGCCCTCAACGATGAGCGTTTGCGTTGTCTCTGGTACAGCTATGTGCCAGCAATTGCGTGATGGACTGATGCCGATGCGGCACCAGGCGGCGCGGTTTTCGCCCCACCAATGGCGCGTATTTAGTGCGGGATGTTCGCGTTCGTCGGTGGTTTTCGGCCCACCAAAATGGCATCGCACTCTGCCCTTAGCTTATGCGACAGCATTTGGGTGAAGGGCGTAGAGATGGCCAGGGCGTGGAAATGGTCGTCGATAAAGCCGTTGGCCGTTTGCGCCCACTTCATGATTACGTACGGACGTTGCTCGCGTTGGAACACGATGAAACGGCGATTAGCTGCCAAACACGCTTTTTCGAGCACCCCACAACCACTTCGATACCTGCTTGACGTAGCTTTTCGATGCCTCGCCCCTGCACTTTGGAAAAGGGGTCGACACATCCCACCACCACACGCGCCACGCCTTTGCGGATGATAAGGTCGGCACAGGGGGGCGTTTTGCCGTAATGCGAACAGGGTTCGAGGCTTACATAAAGCGTGGAGTGGGGCAGAAAAGGTTCGTCTTCGGGCCTGATTGCCGCAAAAGCGTTTACTTCTGCATGGCCTTCGCCGCAGTGAATGTGATAGGCTTCGCCGATAATACGGTCGTTATGCACGATTACCGCCCCCACCATCGGATTGGGCTTAGCTCCCAGCAGTCCGCAACGAGCCAGTTGTAAGCATCGGCGCATGTAGCGTTCGTCGGTTGTTTGGGTGGCGGTGGCGTGCGTTTGTGTCGTTGTTAGCCCATGTTGTCGGACGTCGACGGGGCGTTTTCGGCTTGCGGCAACCATTTTTCCGTGTCGTTCACATTGCTTTTATCCATTTTTTTTCTTATTTTTGCAGCCATGACCTACCCCGAATTGTGGCGCCGTTTGTTGCCCCTTTACGATGAAGGCGAGGCCAAGCGGGCCATTATAAGGATGGTGCTTGACGTCGGCTTTGGATTGTCGTTGGCCGATGTTTACGCAGGCAAAGTTACACAATTATCGCAAGACGATGACCACCGACTGCGCAAAATAATGGATAAATTGGTGCAAGGCGTGCCCGTGCAATATGTGTTGGGGCGTGCCGACTTTGCTGGGCGCACGTTCGATGTGGCGCACGGTGTGCTTATCCCGCGACCAGAAACCGAGGAGTTGTGCGCTTGGATTGTGCAGTCTTGCAGCCACTTGCCCGCCTGTGGCACGTTGCCCACGTTGTTAGACGTGGGTACGGGCAGCGGATGTATTGCCACAACGTTGGCTCTCGACCTACCCACGTGGCGCGTTTCGGCCATAGACATCTCGCAAACGGCACTCGACATCGCCGCACGTAACGCCCAAAAGCTGGGCGCGGAGGTGCGGTTCGCGCTGCAAGATGCCCTTTGTATGCCCCCCGATGCCTCCCTTTGGGATGTGATTGTTAGCAATCCGCCCTCACATCATGCAGCGAGGCCCAGCAGATGTTGCCCAACGTGTTGCAGAACGAACCGCATTCGGCACTTTTCGTGCCCAACGAAAATCCGCTGTTGTTTTTGACAGAGCATCGCCCTGATACGCCTTGCATGCGCTGAAACGTGGCGGTAAGCTGTTTTTCGAGATTAATCCTTTGTGCCGTGAGGCGATGCAAAGAGGATGTTGGCCGATATGGGTTGGCAGAGGATTGAAACGCGTAACGATGCCTTTGGTAAGCAACGAATGATGTCGGCAGATAAGGCAGGGGGAGGAGTTAGGGAGTAAAGTAGTAGAGTAGTGAGGTAAAGTAGTAGAGTAGTAAGGAGGGAGTTAAGGAGTTAAGGAGTTAAAGAGGGAGTTAAGGAAGGAGTTAAGGAGTTAAGGAGTTAAGGAGTTAAGCTCAAATGCTTGGTTGCATAGTAGCAATCTTTAAAGGTGAAAAGGTGAAAAAGGCTTATAAAGGTGAAAGGGTGAAAAAGATGGCTAACGCCCTACACAGCGTGAAAGAGTGAAAAGGTGAAAGGGTGCAAAAGCGTGGCTAACGCCATTTAAAGGTGAAAAGGTGGAAAGGTGAAAGGGTGAAAAGATGGCTGCGCCTTTTAGCTTAAACACTCGTCAACTTGTCAACTCGCCAACTTGTCAACTCGCTAACTCACCAACTCATAAACTCATAAACTCATAAACTCATAAACTCACCAACTCATAAACTCACCAACTTATCAACTCATAAACTCACCAACTTATCAACTCATAAACTTACCAACTTATCAACTAAATATCCAACGATGGAAGACAAACAAAAAGCAGATAACAGAAGAGCAGGCACGCATCCGTTTGGCGGCCCTTTGCGCTAAGGCGGAGCATTGCACGGGAGAAATGCGCGAGAAGATGTGGCGTTGGGGCATTGCCGAAGACGCGCAACAGCGTATCGTTGACTATCTTGTGACGAACAAGTATGTGGACGACGAGCGCTTTTGTCGTATGTTTGTGCGCGATAAGATTACCTATAACCGCTGGGGACGACGCAAGGTGGAACAGGCATTGATGGCCAAACGCGTTTCGAGCGATGTGTATAAGCCGGTGTTAGATGAGGGTGGAGCCGAAAGACTTTACAGCCGTTTTGCGCCCATTGCTCGACAGTAAACGCCGCACTTTGAAAGCTGCTACCGACTACGAACTGAACATGAAGCTGATAAAGTTTGCCTTAGGTCGTGGATTTGATATGGAAACCATTCGCAAATGCCTAACCGATGTCGACGAGTTTGCCGAAGATTAGTCTGTGGGGGCGCATCGTAGCTTGCTCGCACCCCGCTCGTGCGCCGTGTGGCACGCGACTCGAACCGCACGAAGACATTGTGTGCGCCTGTTGTAACCTTCATCTGCCTCGAACCAACTACGCCGTCGCCCCCTACGACAACGAGATGGCACAGCTGTTTTGGGGTCGTGTGCCCATTGAACGGTGCGCCGCCCTGCTGCATTATCAGGCTGCCGCGCCTGCTAGTGCCTTGCTTTATAAACTGAAATACGGCAATCGTCCGATTTGGGCGTAGAATTAGGGACAGCTGATGGGTAAAGAATTGCTGCCAACAGGCTTTCTTCGAAGGCATCGACTTCATCGTGCCGATGCCCTTGGCACGACAGCGGATGCGGCAAAGGGGCTATAATCAGAGCGAGATGTTGGCGCAAGGCATCACACAAGTAACGGGCTTAAAAGGTGAAACGTGGGCTTATTCGCCGTATCGTGAACACCGAAACGCAAACCCATAAAGACCGTTGGTCGCGCACCGATAATGTTAGTCAGGCCTTTAAGCTAGTGCAGAAGATGCCCGAAACGGGCTGCCATGTGCTTTTTGTGGATGATGTTGTTACCACAGGAGCCACCCTTTGTGCCTGTATGGGGTGCTTGAAGGGTATTCCCAACGTAAAAAATGAGTGTGCTGAGTGTGGGCGTTGCGCATACGCGGTGAAGGGTAAAACATGTGCGTATGCTTATTACTAAGAAGCTGTCTTTTAGCTTGCGTTTAGCACACATTGCACTGCATTTAGCACCAAACCGCCTTATATTTAACGGGAAACGGCTCAACAAGTGTTGCAAATGGCGGCTTTTAGAAATAAATATTCATTTTTCCAACATTCACATGCTATCCCCTTTTGCATCAAAACAGAGCTTCGCGAGAATCGATTTTTTGCGGTAGGGTGGGCGATTGGCGGAGAATAAGGCACTCATAGTGTTAAAATTACTGCTGAAAAGATGACGAAATTAGGTGGCGAGTTTTTCAGTTTTTGAGTTTAAGGGTTTATCAGCTCGTGAATTGATGAGCTTGTGAATTGAGATGTTAGTTGGTGTGTATGATTTTTATGTTATATGGCATCATCCCGAACTCGTGTTGTGATTATTTGTTTGCATGTTTTCTGTTGAATAGTTGTTTTTATCAAAAACAGATTGTACATTTGCAGGTATAAATATCGCTTTAAAACAAAACAAATATAATAGTGTGCTAATGGAGATGCAAGAACGTGTAAAAGCAATTAACAACGTGTTGAGAGCTTACTTTTGCAGACAAAACCAACCCTAGACGAGGTGCGGCATTGAAACTTATGGGGTTGTTTATTGATAAAGTGTCTTTAAGAAAGATCATAGAAATGGGCTGCCTATTAGAAATGTTCTTAGAAAACTTCGTAACGAAAGCCGTCTACATGACATACCTTACGCTCGCGGAGAATTAAAACAGAAAAATACCTATTGGACTTTTGTTGATACAAACTTCTCGCCATGACAATGTCCGAGCAAGCTCGACATTGTTCATTTGACTTAACGAAAACGTTCTGTGTAGAAGCAAAGTTTAGCTTTCAATATGGCAAAGGAAAGTTTACCCCCAATCGGTCGTTAGAGTGCTTACCTGTTATTTTAGGTTGTTTCCATCGCTTCCTGTTCATCTTTCGTTTGCTTGTCGGCATCTTGTCTACCTTATTCTCTCGACGTAGCCCGCTACGTCTTCAAGAATAAGGCAGGCAATATGCTCAACAATACACAAAACCTGCACAGGCTATAACGACCGATTTGGGTTTAAGCTGCTGTACTAACTCTAAGCAGATGCTTATCCAAAGCATGTGTAAAATATCGGGCTTGAAAAACAAATCTGCTAATTGCCGTTTGGTAGAACGCCACGAAAGGGCAATTAGCAGATTTGCTATGAGGTTTGTGGATGTATCAGTAATGCTCGGTATGGCCTTGGGCAATTACTTTACAAGAACCTTTTTGGTTGTTCCGTCTGAATACTTCACGATATTCAGGCCTTTTTCGAGCTGCTGGCGACGGCATCCATCAACAGAGTAATACTGCTGTGGGACGGGGGCGTTGTTGATGGTGGTGTTGTCGATACCCGTAGAAACAACTTGGGTTGTCATGGGTTCGCTTGAATACTTTTTGCCGTCTTCTGCCTCGTAAACCATCACTACTGACAGCTTTTTGATAGTCTCGTCGTAGAAGTGCAGGATGCGTTGGTTGTCTATAACCTTGATGTCGTCGTTCCTCTTGTCTTGATAGTTAAAGGGATGTTGGTCATGTCCTTTTCTATGTAGAGGGTACCTTGCGCGTGTAAACTTGAAAGGTTCTTGGTTGTCGTTGATGTAGACGTTGTAATACATCTTGTTGGGGTCGAGATAGTTGCCGTTTATGTCGGCACTTCTTACATAGAACGCCAAGGTGATGGTGGTCGTCGAGTAGTCGTAGCTTGGAGCAGCCGAGCAGTAGTGCAGCGTTGGCTTTTCGGGTTTACCAGCTTTTTGTTCGTATGGCGTGAGCACTAAGTTTTTGAAGTGTGCCGAAATCTTCCCTTGGGCATGTTGGTTGAACTGCTTTTTCCCAGCACCACTTTGAGGAATTTGTCGTTGGTCAATGCACCTGTTGCGGGGTCTATGTTAAATTCCAGTTTATCTGCAACGGTGTTCTCGTCGTTGAAGGCTGCTGCGTAAGCGTGATACTGTGCCATGTCGTTGGAGAAGCGTTTGAAGAAGGTTTTTACCGCTGTGCCCAGATACTGGTTTGTAGGAAATACGGCCTTGTCTCCTTCCTTTGTAAGCTTAACCCACAGGTTGGCCAACTTTTCGTTTGCGAATATACCTTTAACGTAGATGTCGTTGTTGTGTGGCAACCTCAACGATACGCGGAGAAGTTTCTGTTTTTGAGGTGAGCATGTATTGCTTTTTGGGGGCAGAAGCAGGTGGCGTAAGGGGTTTTTCGCCGTAGGTTTCGATGGTGACATTCCAGTCGCCATATTGGCTGTCCCATGTTTTGTCGTTGAACACGGCTCCAAGCATATCGTTTTTTGTGCCTGTGCCCAACATCTTAAGCGTTTTCCCATCCCACGAAAAAGTCCATGTAGTTTTTGTTTGCCTCAACAACCTTGTACTGATTATCGGCAATGGCCGACATGCGGTTGAGCTTAAATATGCGTTCGGAGCTGCCGCCCTCATCGTCATCATCGTCGCCGTTGTTGTCTTTGTAGATTACTTGGGGCAAATTGGCCCTGTATTTGCCATCGGCAATCTTGTCTAGTTTAAGCCACGACTTGCTGTCGAGACCCGACAGTGGGTTGTAAACGTACAGGCAATTGTCGTCGCCCACCACTATTTTAGAGACTAAACCCTCGTATCTGCCAGGTTCAGTACTCGTCCAACCCCGCTTTACCCACGAGTCGCTGGTGCGGTACATGTTGTCGATTAGCTTTCCTTTGGGCGTGTCTAATTTCTGCGCAAAAGCAGTTAGGCTCATTGCTAGGGCGCAAATTGCGTATAAAGTTCTTTTTCATCGTTTATTGTTTTTAGATAAGCTGTTGTTTGTAATTATGCTTTTTATTGAAGTCGTAACCTAAACCAACACTGAAAAAGCTGCTACCAGCATCTGCCGTTTTCAGCATGTAGGCTCCGTTAAGGCGCAGTCCAGCGTACTTAAAGCCTACACCCATGGTGAAGTGGCTGAGGTTGCGGTCGCCATATTCGTAGCCAGCGCGTAGCGATACCATCTTATTATAGGTGTATTCCAGTCCGCCGCCAAGCATAAGTACCTTGTATTCTGATGGACGGAAGAAATAACGAGTGGACCACGCGCCTGCAACTTGGTGCTTGTTGGCCACGTCGACGGTTAATGCACCGCCCACGGCAACATACGTCGGCATGGTGTTTTTGTTGCCGTTGCCGTAGTCGAGTTGCGGACCTATCGCGCCAACCTTGGCGTCTAGCATCAGGTGGGTGGGTTTATTGCCCTGCCGTGATGCTACTCTTTTTGATAGGATGCGCCCTAGGGTAAAGGCACCCCAACGGCGTTTTAGAGAGGTGACTGAAAAGGATATTGCCCACGGCATAGGCAGAAAAGCCGTTGCCAAGCATGTAGGCATAACCCAGGTCGATGGTCCAGTTGTAGGGTTCGTAGTCTTTGGTGGGGTTGCCAAGCATGTCGTAGCCTTTTAGTTTTAAGCCACCAGCGTAACGAAAGCCTGCAAATGCCGCATGACGACGGGCAAACCTGTAGCCCAGAGCGGCGGTGTAGAGCCCGAATGTTCCCTCGTAGCCTTCGGATTTCTCGTAAATGGAGGCCGATGCGTCTGCCGAGAACTTCTTGTTTGTACCGAGAAAGGCAGAGGGATTGTTGTATAGGTACATCCCATCGGTCGCAACAGCCGCGTTACCCATAGCCGCTGTTCGGGCATCGGGGTTTGCAGCCAACACCGAAAGGTCTTGTCCTTGGGCGTTAGCCTGCGCAACACCGAGCAGTGCTGCGCAAGCTATGATGATGATATGTTTTGAATTCATACTCGTTTGGGTTATCGTTTAATGAACATTTGGGCGTGATTGCCCTTGCTGGTGTGTACGGTAAGCTTGTAAGTTCCGGGGCGTAGCTTCGAAAGGTCTAGCTTAGCAACGTTGTTTTTGTCGGGCGTTACGGTGGCCTCCATCACTTGTTCGCCTACGGTAGAGCTGATAACGAACTCTGCTTGCGTTACTTCGGGGTTGAGCAAGGCGTTAATGTCTGTCTTTGCAGGGATGGGATAGACGGCATAGACGGGTGCCGACTTCTTTTCGACGACGCGAACTTGGAACGAACCGTCGGAAGATGTTTGGCGACCATCTGATGCTAGCACGTTAATACGCGTGATGCCCCTTGCGAGAGGCTTGACTTGAAGTTGGTCGTTGCTGACTTGAGCCGAGGCGATGCCGCCGTTGGCGACATTGGCTTTATAAGAAAGCTGGCTGCCGCTGCTGGTGTAATGTCCTTTTAGGGAAATGTTCAGGGGGCCTTCGTCTAAACCGATGATGTAGTTGGCGAATGGCTGCTCCAGCTTTGGCGGCATGTACTTAACGATTTTGAACGTGAAGCTTTTCTCGGCCTTTGCTCCAAGCTCGTCTGTTAGAACAAACGTGCAGGTATAGCTACCAGCCTGCAACACGGGAACGAGATTAACGGTTACCGTGGCTTGGTTTAAGCTGTATGATACGCCTTTGGTTTCGCCGACAGCCTTTATGTCCCAGTTGTGTCCGTCGGGGTCGGCCACTTTAAAGCTGAATGTTTTACGCTCGTTGTTGTTCAGTTCGATAACTTCTTCGGGGAAGTTGGTCACTTCGGGCGCATGGTTAAGCTTGGTTGTACACTTCTGGATGGCAGGTCCTGAAAGGTTTCCCCAGCGGTCTACTGCCACAACGGCAATGCTATACGTCTTGTTGTCTTGCAGATTGTTGAAGGTAAACCTAAGCTTTTCGCCCAAACTATGACCCATGCCGTTGATTTCTTTAAAGCTCATGTCTTTGATATTCTCAGCCGTTAGGTCGTTAGGACTGATGTATAAGCGATAGAAGGCCGCGGTTTTATCCTCGTCTTTCGCTATGCTCCATTCGGCAGTGATGTCTACAAAGTCGGGAGTAGAGTGAGTGTACCAACCTTTTTCGGGCGCAATCTTCGTGTCTGTCTCGAACGCAGCCTCGGCATCGATGTACCCTTTGCCCTAGTTTTCCCTTTGTAACCGGGGTTTAGTTCGTCGATGTTGAAAGGCCTATATGCCGTGATTAGGCGCGATTTTAGTTCGTCGTTGGTGAAACCTTGTCGGCCAAAGTAAGACGCAATGAGGGGCGGCAATGCCCGAAACATGGGGACAAGCCATTGATGTTCCTTGGAAATAAGCATAGCCCGAAGGCACCTTTACTCTCGGGAACGAGTGCTAGAATGCCGCCTTCAATGCCGAACTGGTCTTGGTCGCCGCCTGGTGCCAGCGATGGTAACCCAGTCGGCATAGTTAGCTAAAACTAGCCTTTAGCGAAGTTCCCACGCCATTGCCGATACCGACACTGCGGGGAATAACAAGCAGGATAGGCCGCGAAATCTTTGTTTTTCGTTACCCTGCCGCGAAGATAACCACGCCGCCTTTCATGGGCGAATTGGCACGTTGTTGGCCGTTTGCATCGCATCCGGCCATCTTAATGAAGTAGTCGACGGCCTCTTTCAGCAGTTGGGGCATCGCCGTAACGCCCGACGTTGACGAGTAACCCCACGAGTTTTGGCAGATAACAGCCCCGTTGTCTGCCGCATATTTAATAGCGGCGGCTCCGTCTCCTTGTTCGTCTTTGCCTCTGAAAATCTGGCAACTCATCAGTCGTACGCCACTGTCTGCCGCTCCGTTGCCGCCAGCCACGCCAGCAACACCTATTCCGTTGTTGTTTCGTGCGCCTACCGTACCTGCAACGTGCGTGCCGTGTCCTTCGTTGTCGGGTTCTATCTTGCCGCCAACCACGTCTTTTGCCTCAACAAAGTTGTAGCCGTAAACGTCGTCAACAAAGCCGTTCCCGTCGTCGTCAACACCAGCTTGTCCGTTCTTTTCTTTCTCGTTGATGTAGAGATTGTCCACCAAGTCTTCGTGGGTGACGTCGATACCGCCGTCTACAATGGCAACGATAACATTGTTTTTACCCGTAGTGTACTTCTCCCAAACGGGTTTGAGGTTGCAGTCGGCCCCCTTTTTTGCATGCGGACTTACCGAACCATCATTGTAATAATGCCATTGCTTGGCCAAAAGCGGGTCGTTAAAGGCCGGAGCCGTGGGCTGATTTCTTGTTTGTGGGGCTGGTCCTGTATAGGGCTTAGCGGTAAACTGGGGGCGTGCGATGGGCAGAACCCGTTCGGCATATTCCACGCCTGCGGCCTTGTTAAACTGCTGTACCACCTCGGCAACGTCTTTGCTTTCGTCGAAGTAGATGGTGTACCAGCGGTCTAATCCCTCGGCAATGGTGCGTTCCTCGTAAATTCCGGCAGGCTTAAACACCCGCTCCATCTTGTAAGCGCCCGCGTATTTCATGGCCGACGACATGGCCGAAGGCACACTTTGCAGCTCTACGTTGCCCTTTGCAGAAGTGGGCAGGGCTTGGTTGGCACCCTTTTTCCAGCTTTTACGTTGATGCGACCCCGTACGGCAAAGAGGTCCTTATCAATGGCAACAGCGCGCGTTTTGGAGTTTGGGTTTTCCATCTCCATGCTTTCTTGGCACGATGTAGCGAGCATCAAGCCAGAGATTGCACACGCACATATATATAATAGTTTTTTCATCACTATTGTTTTTCGTTTTGTTTCTTTTCAGTGTTATTTACTTGGACGATGCGTTTTTAAGCATGCTTTTCTATCTTTTGCATCCGCTGTTGCTGCTTCCTGCGAAGACATTCTTTTTATAAAGTACGCTGATTTTGCATTACTGGCTGTCCGCCGTTCACGTCGGCAAACTTACCGCCAGAGATGGCCAATGTAAGATAGTCTGAGCGGCGGGCATATACATGATGCTTGCCGTTGTAGCCCTACAAACTCGAAAGTTGTTCGAGGTAAGCAGCTTATCAAACTCGCGCGTAACGAACCATTCTCTGCCATATTGCCAAACACCCAGGTTGGGTTGACTGAAACTTAGGCTGTATTGTTCTACACTTCCCACCATGTCTTCGTGGGGCGGGATTGTCTCCGCCGCGCGTGAAGAAGAAGTAAGTGCGGGCAACCAGCAAGGGGTCGTTGGTTTTATAGGCGATGGCCACGACGTCTCTGTTCTTCGAAACCTTCCTCGTAATCTCTTCGCTGTGCAGGTTCGCCCTCGTAATTCTCCACATCGGTCACCTTCTTGTCGGCCTTGTTCAACAGCGCAAGCGGACCCAGGTCGAGCGTTTTGAAGGTTTCGTAGTCGCGATCTTGCGAATGTATCTGGTAAAGAACAACACAACGCTATGGTTGCTCTCCAAGATGTCCACATCCATCGTCATCCGTTCCTTCACGTTAATGTAGTGGTTGGGGTCTTTTTCGTCCCCTAACATAGCCATTAGCCGTTACGAAATCTTGGAACGCCTGCGACTTAACGGCATCTACGCCAGCCTGTTCAAGCGAACGCGTGTAGATGCGTGTCGGTACGAAATGCTTCGTATCGTGCACATACACCACATCCTTAAACAGCGGAGAAGTTGTTTTGAAGAAGTAGCTTTTCCTCGTAAATGCCGCTGGCTTCGTCGGGTGCGCCATACTCTTTCAATATGCCTCCGCGGCGATATTCAAAGTCCATCATCTTATGCAGGCTAAAAGGGTTGCCCGGATTGCATGCCAAGACGAAAGTAGATACGCCAGGTTGCCTTACAACCACTTCGTTGTTCTTGCCCGCATAGCTTATGGTAAGCTTTAACGTTCGTTCGGTTGCATCGTAGTTGGGTTTGGAAATAAACTTCAAGGCGTGTTTCTTCCTTACGATTTGCAACCATTCGGGCTGTTCGCTTTGTTGCAAATCATACAGGCCACTCTCGATGTTTACATCTACGGTAGTGGTTCCGCCAGCCTGCGGCAACACCAGTTCGCCGTTGGCAATGTTCAGCGAAATGTCGGCCGCGCTTTGCTTTACCATGACTTTTTCAACCGCCAAGCCGCCGTCTACAAGCACATAGCTACTTCTTTCGGTGCCCGTTGTGTTGGCATCTACCTTCACAACAATCTCGTTTCCGCTTTGTGTGAGGTGTACCCACTGTTTAGGCGTGGTTGCAACCCACTCTTTGCAGTTTGGTAGTAACGGTAATGGTTGTTTCGCCCACTTGGTTGGCGAACTTCAATTCCTTGTCCGAAATGCTTAGTTGCGGCTGTTCAAAGTCGTCGCTCTTGGCACATCCCACCGCCATTGCCACCATCAGGCACACGGCAGATAGCTGCAACAGCTTATATAAATTTATTATACGCATACTAGGAATACAATTTAAATAAGGTATCACCGCTTTATGTTAAAACTTCAACGCATCCTTTGCTTTTCAACATGTTGCGCACCATCCGCTCTTGTGCTTTCAACGCTTTGCTGCCTGCGCCAGATGCAGACGCATCGTAATTGTAGAGCAATGCCATAACGGGCGTGTTGTTGTCGGCAACGCGTGTAATGGCGATGAAGAGGTGATCGCTTTCCCGTGCAAAGAAGTGAGTGGCGCCAGCCGTGCGAACAAATGAGAAACCTTCTTCGCCAAGTTTCTTCTGCAATTCGTTCGTAACGAGCCATTTGTTGCCGTATTTCCAAAGCCCAAGGCTAACGTCTTTGAAGAGTAGCGCGCCAATTTGCACACTTCCGAGCTTGTCGGGCGCCTTTCCGTCCTTGTCGGTTGTATAGAAAATGTGGTATACGGCCGTAAGCATCCTTTGCACCTGGCGTGCCTTTCAGCGTGTATTGAAGTTGCGAAACCTCGGTTTGCTTGTGTTCGTTCATGGTGCGCTCCTCTTCCTTGCTGCCTGCGTTCGTTTCGTATGCCTCCACTTGGGCCACCTTCACTCCGTCTTTTTGCAGCAGTTCGAGGGGATAATAAGGCACCTTGTCGAACGTTTTATACTCTCCAACTTGCTTAACTATGGGCTTAAACGTAAGGTTAACGCCCTCGTTATTTGCTTTTTCAGATACATAAACCTTCAGCGATAGCAAGTCTTTTTCGTTCACATACTCCCTGTCGGATGCCGAATTGCTGCGTACATAGCCATTATCGGCAAGGAATTTCTCGAATGCCTTGTCCTTAACTGCTGCAATTGCCCTAGAACCATCGCCAATGGAGATGATTTGCGAAGGTGTAACACCATCGGGGCTGCAATATTGTATCAACGTAAATACGGGTGAAGGAGTAATAAAGGTGTAGGTCTCTTCAAGTCCATAGGCCGGCATGGCCGATTGATATTCGCGCAAATAGCTGCCGCGGCCAAGCTCGTACTCCATAATCTTGTGCACGTTTTGGGGAGCACCGGGGTTGATGGGGAGGATGTAACGCTGTATACCCGACTGCAAAACAACTATCTCACGGGTTACATTGCCGCTCTTTGCATCACAGTTTAACTTGGCGATTTAGGTAAGTGTCATTGCGTTCGGCCACCAACTTTATCTCTTCGTCCGACTTTGATTACTTTGAGCCAGCTAACCTCTTCGCTGGACGTAACGTCATAAACAGAAGTGTTTGTGGTTACGTCAACAGTTTTTTCGCCACCCATCTGGGGCAGATAAATGGCCGTTGGCACAACGTCTAGCGTTACGTCGGCTGCACTTTGCCTCACTTCCACCTTTCCCGTAGCACCATTGGCGTTCACCAAAACGTAGCTGGTGCGTTCGGCACCCATCTTGTTTTCGGCAACTTTCACTTTCAAAACGTTGCCGTCTTGTACCAACGACAGCCACTCGCCTTCTTGTGGAGAAGATGCAGCCCAATTACTTTGGTTGGTTGTAACGCTGATGTTCCTTTCGCCAACGCCTCTTTCAAAAGTTAACGCTGTTCTCCGAAAGAACCAATGTAGGCAATTCAAATTCATCTTCCTTTGCACACGAGAACAAGCAAAGAACAAATGCGCCTAAAAATTAATGAGTAAAAATGTTTTCTTAAAATCCATACTCTTCAAGGTTTTGCTGGGTAAAATAATATTTATAGTTAGAATTTCTATTCTGAAAAGAATGCGAAACTTTTGTATTGTTAATGTGAATAAATATTTCAAGTTGTAGCAACAAACTTAAAAACGCTTAATTTTACGCTGCAAAAAGTACTAAGATAATGAGGATATAGGACAAGCCAGAGTGTTAAAACGTGCTAATATGGGTATCACCATTTGTAGGTATTTTTCAATAAGTACAGGCTAGAATCAATCATATCCTATATGCTTTTTCCTACGTTGTCAGTGCATGCTTGGCTTACTCCTTGGCAAAGCAAAATGGGACAATACGCCTGAAAGGCTAAGATAAAGAAGACGGATATAGGGGAGGCAGGCTTATAAACGCGCAGAACATCTGCGTGGAGTCTAGAACACGCCTGAAACAAACGGGTTTACAAGGCGTTTAACCTTGCAAACCCGTCTATAATATCATGTTGGCAGCTGCAAACAGGCGAAAAAAAGCTTGCGCTGCACATGTGTGGTGCGCTTATTTCTTTGCGCCTTCTTCCATCATCTTGTTGAAATCGTCGAGCGAAACCTTCTTGTTTTTCAGTTTCACCACCTTTTTCATTGCCTCAACCAGTTTGTTTTCAACGGCGCGGTCGACAAACCCATCCAGTGTTTCGCGGTTTTTGAGCATCTCGCGAGCATAGTTGTCCACCGTTTCGTCGGGCAAGTTGCTCATGCCATATTGTGCAAACTGAATGCGTGCTTGCAAACGAGCTGCATCAAGCACGTCGTCGTCGCTCACCTTTTATTTCGTTGGCCTTCACCAAGTGTTCCTTAATTAGGTGCCATTTCAGTTCTTCAATGCTAGCCTCAAACTTCTCGTCAACCTCTTTTTCGTCTTTCACGTTTTTCAGCATGAAGCGTTTGAGCATCTCTTCGGGGAACATCAACTTGCCCACCTTCTTCTCGCAATAGGCGCGAAGGTCTTGCAGCAGTTTAAAATCGCTGTTGCTAACCAGCTGGTTGGTAATTCCCTCGGCTATTTTCGAACGGAAGTCGGCCTCATCTTTCACTGCGCCTTCGCCGTAAATGGCATCGAAAAAGCTCTTGGTTTACGGCTGCTTTGACGTAACGGGTAATCTCCAAACACGTGGAAAGCGAAAGTCAGACTCAACGTTGGCAGCCTGTTCTTTGCTGATACCCAACATCGACGAAACCTCAATTTCGCTCTCAGGGTAGGCCTTCTTGGGGTTGAACGTCACCACCTGACCGCGTTTCACGCCGTCGAACAGTTTCTTTTGGTCGTCAACCTTTGATGTATTCGGGCATCAGCACCGCACCTTCTTTCACGATGCCACCCTCTTTTCTCACTGCCGTCGGCGTTCAATTCCTTCATGTCGCCCTTCAGCATGTCCTTTGCTTGGTACTCTTTCCACCTGCTCGTACTTGCCCGGCACGCGATGCAAACATGTCCACTTGCTCGTCTACCAGCTTGTCGTCTACGGTTGATTTCGTAGTAGTCCAGCTTGTCTTTGTCCGTCAGTTCAAGTTCAATTGCAGGAGCCACGGCAATGTCGAAGACGAAGGTGTAGGGAGCAGGTTTCGACAAATCCTGCTCTTCTTGCTTAGCAGAAGGCATAGGTTCGCCCAAGAACTGTATGTTGTTCTCTTTTAAGATAATCAAAAATGGTCGTTTGCCCCACAAGCTTCTGTATCTCTTCCATCTTCACTTGTTCGCCAATCTGTCTTTTTATCAGCGAAAGCGGAGCTTGTCCGGGACGGAAACCAGGGATATTGGCTTTTTGCGATAGTCTTTGAGCGTTTTCTCTACTTTTTCGTTGTAGTCGGCCTCTTCTACGGTGATGGTAAGCAGGCCATTCACCTTGTCGGCGTTTTCAAATGAAATCTTCATCTTCTATATATTTATTGTATTTGTTATCTTAATGCTCAGGTTTTTGTAAGTCAACTTATTGGCAACCATAGGGTTAGTTTGGCTAACACTGCGCCCTGTTTATGATAAGAGTTAGTGGCCAATGCCCTATCCCCTTTGCGCTTGCGCCCTTGCCCAAGTTATGTTCACAGGCTTACAACGAAGTGCAAAATTACTTATTATTGCCGTAATTACCTAATATATATGGTGAAAAATGATTTTAGTGCGCTTTGATTGTTGCAAAAAGTGCGGAGTGGGGAGCAGTGGATTAGGTGCGTTGTGAGAGAGTGTTGCGGGCGAAATGCAACATCGTATTTTTATGTTTTTGCAGCAGGATGTAGGCCGATGATGTGTAACTAATGGGCAAACGCTCGATATAATTTTTATTCCGTAAATTTGTCGCGTTAGTAACATGTCCGCTCTCAATAAAGCATCGCATGTTGGCTCGCAAACTCATCAAACTCACCAACTTATCAACTCATAAACTAACATAACATGAAAAGTCAATTAATTGTAACTTTATTGCTATCGATGGTCATCGTATCATCAACATGGGCAAAAGAACGTACGGAAGTGAAATGCGTATTAACCCTTAACGACGGCAAAACCGTTGAGGGATGGTTCTTAAAAGAAGGTTTTAGCACCTACGGACCCGACCGTTTGAAGAATGTGGACGAGATAACCATCACGCCAACAAAAGATGGTAAGGAAGGCACCACCTACAAGGCTGACGACGGAAGGTACTTAAATGTATCTATGAGAAAGAAGGACTGCAGAAAGAATACCGTCGTCTAGTGCATTAAAGCCCATACACGCCCACTTTAACCACTCAAACACCCAATCATAAGTTCTGGATGGTTGGCTATCAGGGTAAGAAAGTAATTGGTTTCACTTTCGATGCCAGTATAATCTTTCACGCCTCGCCCACGCAGCGACTGACATCCAAAACGGCGGCTTATAGCTATTGTGGAGGGCGACGAAGTGGTAGTAACTTATTATGCGCCTTCGGGCGGCATCGACATTGGCTCGAAGTCGGAACAGAAATGAACTCGAACGCTTTCCAGAGATGGTTGAGCTAATCGAAAGCAAGCGATTTTTCTGTTAAGCGAAATGGCGGACAAACCTTCGCCATGCTCGAAATGCTCGACCAATATTTGGCAAAATAGGCCTTAGCTTATCTTTGGCATGATGCAAGGTTGGGCAGTGCCCGCTCTGTTTTGTAGATTTGTTGCGCGACATTGCCAACCTTGCATCCCTAATTTCTCTTTATCTGACACCTATTAAAGCTGAAAAGGCTTTTAAAAGTGAAAAGGTGAAAAAGATGGCTGACGCCTTTTAAAGGTGAAAGGGTGAAAAGGTGAAAAAATGGCTAACGCCCATCAGTTTTGTTAACTTGTCAGACCAGTCAGACTTGTCCGACCAGTCAGATGTGTCGTACAAGATAAGATAAACAAACCCAACCAGCTTACTAAACCTAACGCTTGCTAAAACAAAAATGCTCTTTCGCGCACGAATTTTAACATCTATGCTGCCCTTTTTTCCACCAACCGCCCACCTTGCCGCAAATAATCGATTCTCGCGGAGGTTTGTTTTGATGCAAAAAGGATAATCTATACGACGCAGCAAAATGAATATTTATTTCTAAAAGCCGCCATTTGTACCACTTGTTGGGCTGTTTTCCGCCAATACGAGGCGTTTTTGGTGCTAAATGCAGTAGCAATATGCCGCTAAAACCCAATGCGTTTTGGCTGCTAAATGCAATGCGCGTTTTGATGCTAAATGCAAGCTAAAAATGGCAAAACGCAGTGCAAAGTGCTGCTAAATGCAACGCAAAAAGTATAAATATCCACTGAAATGGTATGAACAAAACCTTTTAAAACCATGAAACACATGGCTAAAAAGGGCAAAACATCCATCAAAAAGTGGGTTTTTAGGGGCAAAAAGCGGGTAATTTGAGTTTAAAAAATACGAGCTGGCAACCAAAATAGAAAGGCAAAATGGTGCAAAACGCACACAAAACTCTTAAAGCCGGACTAAAAACGAAACGCCCAAGGCTGAAATCAAAAGCATGCTAAAGCCCTTTATTTTCGCTAGAATGGGGTGTCAAGAAGAACGAGGTTTGTAAAATCTTATTATGCTATTTAACACTGATCTGCTTGTTAGAAACAGCCTCAAAAGCAGGTCTTTATAGACCGATTAGGGTTAAACCGCTTTCGTTCACCGCCTGTTCCATTGCATGTCGCCCAAAAATCGCCGTCAAAACAGCATCTCTGGTTCTGCTCCAAGCGCTCTTTTCTTCTTCTTGATATACACACGATGTAAACGATAGAGTTAGACAAATGGTTGATTTCTTAACCCAAAGACATGTACCAGCCGCCAATTTTCAAACCATTTGCAAAGGCCTCAGCGCATAGATAATATGGAGTTGTCGCGTTCCATGCCCCCTCAGTAGTGGCATTCTCTTTTCTTGCGCCTACACGCATTGAAAACTATTGTCGCGGGCATGCGATGAATCGCGAAACAACTTGCAACTAGACTTGCCGAGGCGATCAGAAGACTCAACAACCCATTGTGCCAACACAGCATTGCGGCTGCGGCACATGGAACGAACCTCAGTGTTGTTTCAGGTTGTATCACATCAAGAGCCGCCCAACGATGGGAGCATGCCCCGCTTACTTGCTCAAAACCTTGCGACATTGCTTGCCCGCATAGTTTACCTTACCCACCTTTTCGAGGTGAGAGATAATCATATCGGCCGTAAGCAAGTTGGTATCGCGACCTTTATCCTTGCGTGGGAGTCGCAAATGGACGCAATATAGCTGTTCATCGCCACGCGATAGGTTTTCTTCATGTCCAATCGTTTGCCCTTGGCATCGGTCATGACGATGCTCTTAATGACATTCGGCTTATTCTTATCGACGGTTACTGTACACGAAAGGTTGGACGAGGTGTGAAACGGTTCTCATCGCTAACATAACAGCGGCCATGCAGGTCAGCCCTTTCCCGTAAGGTTTAATTCTACACAACGAGTGCCGAAAGGGGTCGAGCGTAAGCACCTGCTGCACTGTTATTGGCCTCGCCGCAGATGGTTCAGCGTATGCCGCCCTCGTTCCAAACAACGAAGTCGTGCTTGGCCTCACGGCATCGACGCTAAAGACACCCAACTCTTCTCTGTTGGCAAATGGACATCGGTAACGGCAATTTGCGTTTGAAACCCGTTCTCGTTGAAGAAACGCAGCAGTTCGTTGGCTCACAACATTATTGGCGGGAATGATGTTCCACGTCGATGTTCTTGCCTCCTAGCGTCACAACTTTTTGCACGCTTTTCACAGTGAGTGCTGGAGCGTTGCCTTCTTTAAGCGGTTCACGTTTTGGGTGATGAGCACGCCATTATGCACCTCGCCACCTTTCAGCTGCGTGTGCGAGTGGCCGCCAATGATAAGGTCGTAGTAAGGAAAATGGGCAGCCATGCGCACGTCGTCTTCGAACCAATGTGCGACAATAGTATGTTTACGTCGCATTTTGGTCAACCACTCGTATTTGGCGATGGTTTCTTCAACGGGTTTAAAGTCGAAACTGCGCACGTTGTCGGGGTGGGTGTCGGGCAATCCGTGGGTTCCCAGCTGCAGCACGCCCAGCACGCCGATGCTAATGCCGTCGATGTTGAACACCTTATAGGGTATGTGGTCGATGCCCTTTTCGGGATGCGGGGTTAGGCTGGCGCAGAGATAAGGGGAAGTTACTGAGGCAGACAACCTTTGCCAAACCATCGACGTGAGTCGAACTCGCGCGTTGCGTAGGCCGAAGCATCGAAACCGATGAAGTTCATAAAGGCCACCATAGGGAAGGATGTGCTTAAACTGGTCGTTATAGGCTACCTGCATGCGGTTGTCGCCCTGCTGCAAACACCAGCAGCTGCGGGTCGATGGCCTCAAACTGTCGCGATGGCCGCCAAACGGGCATAGCTTTTCCAGTTTGGCGTGCATAGTCGTTCACAGACATAACGTGATTTCTCGTCAGTTGCGCCACGGCTGTTGTCAACACCAATCGCAGCCTAGCAATAGCATGTTCGTTCTTTTCATAATTGTTTAGTAGTTATATTGCGACATCACGCGATTTCTTAAATGTTCACTACACTGTTTTTGCACTTCTCGAAGTCGTTGCAGGTTTTGGAAACGGATGCCAAGGATGAAACAGTCTAAATTTGCTGCGCACCACGCGTCAGCATGCGTTTAAGCGCAGTGTCGTACGGAAAGAGGAGAATGTAACTTCTTCGTCATCCCTCACTCCTTTACTTGTTGGCGCGCTTTTGAGGTGCGCATAATCTTGTCGGCCTCGTCGGTATCGCCTTTGGGAGCGAATACATAGAACGTACATGCGCCATCGGGCGATGTAAACGTGGCTGCATCGTACTTTGAAGGCATCGACTCAGACGGGCATTCGCCCTTGGCCTTAAACGTGTAAGGGTAGCGAATAGAGAACCACGCTCCCACGAAACGGCGCGTTTGCGCTTGAAGGGCGGTTGTGGTTAGGACGAGGAACGTGAGTAAGATGAATATTCTTCTGCCATTGTTTTGAGGTTATGGTAACACATTTATATATATATACGCGCGCGAGGGCAGAGGTAACGAGAATGCGAATAACTGCCAACCGAAATGCAGGGGGAACGCAGGGGACTAACAATAGCCGTTTGTAGAACTGCCTGATAGGTCCTCATCACTTGCGCAACAGGCACACAGCAGCCCTTAACACCCAACGCCAGCGGACAACAACTCCGTTTCGTTGTGGTGCATGCAGAATGGCACGCCCCATCCCTGCCATTTGCCCCATTAAGCCCCTGCGTTTTATACGCGCATGGCCGATGAAGGCAAGCTAGGCGGTTGCGGCGTGGCACCTGAAAGCAAGGCGCAGTGGGCTTGCTCGGCCGCTAATCGGTCACGTCTGTCTCGACAATCGGCACGAGGCTTATGTCTGGGTTCTGCAGTAATGGCGCATGAAAATCGGTTAGATGCCCGAGCATCCAGCACTTTCATCTCGCCAGAGTAGCTTTTGCGGCAGACCTTTGGTTGCCAAATATCGCCTGGCGGCATCTTCAACGGTAGCCCCTTCAAAGAGTTCTACACTGATTTGGTTTACTTTTGCATGCATAGATTGTTGGTTTAATTAGTTAGGAGGCCGCACAACGAGCAGGGAGAACCCACGCAGAGTTGAAAGACCTTATATTGTAGTGTGAACGAATTGGCTATGCCAGAACTGCCTTTTACGCCACTAACAGCTGCACCGCAAGCACACATAGGCCACAAAACTGGCCGGGTTGTAGCCCTGGCACAAAGGTGCTTGTAGCTGCATTACAAACGGCTTGCAGGCTCACTACAAATGCCTGTAGCAGCTCCTACAAGGTGCTTGTAGCCCCGCTACAAACGCTGTTGTACCGACACATGGCTAGCGGTTTGTTGACCAACGGGTTTCAAAAAGCTATCCTTCCTTATTATAAATAGGGAAAGCTTGCTCCCTCATCCGCCTCCAAAGGATAGCGGGGAGGGGGAAAAAGCTTGTTGTTGCGTTGCGTACAGCGGCACTCGGCCTAGTAACGGCACGCCAGTTCCCACTTCTATCGCCTGTTATGTGGGTGCTGCCGTAAGGCTATTGTTACGGCCTTTGGTATGCGTTGGCGGCCACTTTCACGGGAGCCGAGAAACCGTTGCCGTTCCATTTCAAGTAATAGAAACGCATGGTGTCGTTCCCGATGTTTCTCACACCGATGTTCTTACCCTTTCGGGGCAGGTCGCACAATGTGCCTTCGAGCTGCGTTAACCGCTTATGAACAGTGAGGTCGGGCGTAAGTGTTCGGGTTGTGGGGTCGTAATCGTAAGCCATGCACACCTGAGAAGAGAATGTGTCGCTCTCGTAAGTGAGGGTAACAACCAGCAACTTACGGCCGTTATCGCGTTTCCAAAGGGCGGCATCTAGCTTTTGACCGTTTCGCACCCACATAAAACCAGCCGGCAATGGTGTTATACACCACGATACCATAGTTGGCGTCGGATACAGCGTAGGTGCTGCTCTTGGGATTAACGGGCGATCCGGGATTATCAAAATTGAAACGTTCGTAACGTCCCTGCTTCTTAGCGTACCTAACAACAAATTTCTGGGGACCGCCTTCTAAGCCCTGCCAGGCCTTACAAAACAGCAATGGTGAGGTCTCTTTTACGTTGTCGGTCTTCACTCGAGGCTGGCAATCCCACGCCCATTCCTTTCCATCCTTCAATCACCCTCGCTGCCCCACTGTGCCTCATCCGAGAAGTCATCCTTCTTCCTCACCGCATTCGCAGTCAGCTTCAGCATCTCCTTCGTCTTCTATTGCCGAATTATTGACCACATTCTCCTGTTCGCGCGAGGCTTTAAGGTTCGGCCTGCCCTCCGGACCCACATCGCGCGGGCTCAGTTCGTTGTTGTCGCGGCTATACGATGTTGCTCCGTGCTGGTAAACGTCTATGTTTCCCAAGTCGCCCGAATGGTGAATTTCGCAGTCGCGCAACGATAGGTTGGTCTTATCTACATAGAAAAGCGGTCCTTGGTTTTGCGCAAAGCGGCATCGGGTGAATGAAGTGTTGCTGGCATTGGCAAGGGTGATGAGCGTAAATTCACGGCAACGGTAGAAGTCGCTGTCGGCAAACGTCATGTTGAAACAGTTTCTCAGGGTCATAATGCCATAGCTGCAATCGCGTCATAATGCTCTTGGTGAAATTCAGTTCGCGCGTGTCGGTGGCTGTGATACCTCCGTTCCGCAGCCGTACAGGTCGCATTTGTCTATCTGCACACCTTCACATCCGTCGAATTCCAGCACGCCGCCCTCGCAATATCCTTCGTCGGTATGCCCCAAAGTTAGGTTACGAAGGACGATGTTATGCGCACTTCTAAACTAACGACATAGGCATAGCGCGGGCGAACGATGAGTGCAGCCCCCTTAGTGCCTTGGATGATGAGGTTTTTGCATTGGTCGAGCACCAGCTGATAGCCGTCGAACATGCCTTCTCTGTTCACTTGCTTGCTAGGCCGTTCTCTACCGAGAGCCATGTACATGTTCGCTTTCTGCGCGTGGTCGTCGTATCTCCCATCACGTCAGAAAGGTTGATAACACCACTAACGGTTATTGTTCGGTCGGAACCCAAGCGTCTCATATAAAGTCGTGCGCAGTGCTTACCTTTTAGTATTCTTCGCTGCCAACATGCCTGTAAACATGAGCAGTAATGTGAGTAACGATAGCTTTTTCATATCTGAGTTTATAAGTTTTAAGTTTATGAGGTGGGAAGTTTATGAGTTAACAAGTTAACAATCTAGTCCTGTTATCCTTGTTTACATATTCTAGCTTTATTAGGTTCCTGCTATTTCCAATTTCCTAAGCCCATTATTCTTTAGTTTCCTCCATTTTCTTTCTGTTATTTGTTATTGCAGGCTCATTTCTTTTGCTGCTCTTTTAATTCTTTTCGTCACTTGAGGATGCTCAACACAGCCATTCGTCCACATGCTTTTTCCACCCTTATTCCTACCTCATTCGCTTGTCCACCTTCACCACTTTGTCAGTTTGGTTCGAAGACATCGCCAAGCTTTGCTTCCACACCATATCGCCCACAGCATAGCCCATATTGAAGGGAATGAGCTGGCAGTTTGCCCGCTCGGCCACCCATATTCGGTTCCCAGCATCAGTAAGCAACAGCTTGTCGCCTTTGATATTCACGATGATGGCGGCTTTCCACTTCACCATTATCGTTAACAGCCACACTGGCTCCTCCCGACATCCACATCGCCGCTTTTCAGCACCTTAAACGAGCTGGGCCTTAGCCTTCGTTGGCGTGGTTGTTGGCAAATCCCCGCCGTCGGTCTTATAGTCGAGGTCTGCAGCACACTTTCTTAGCTTTTAATGGTTTGCGTCGTTCACCACAAATGCGCGTTGCAAGCCTTGCCCCGACTGCCACCGGGGATAGCTACACTCACCGTTTTTGCGCTTTCGTCTTCTTTGGTGGGTGATAACTCAACGCCTGCGGAACGTCTATTCTCGCCCATTCTCGCCACGGTTATCGTACAGCCCCACTTCCTTTTATGTAAAAAGCAGTATATGGGCAGCAGTGTGGCGGTTAGGTCTTCGCCTCTTTGCAAGGCTCCGCCATAGAAAGCAGCTGGCGAAAGTACCGTTTGGCCCACTTCAACATCTTTTAATGTGAAGTCGCGAGGGAAGTCCCAAGGGAACGAATCAGTAGGCCGAATGCTGTTCGTTCTTTCTGTATAGTCCCTCATCATCTGAGCTGGCAGTACCGCCGCCCCTGCCTCACAGGCGTTAATCAACGTACTCAAAGGTTACGACCAAGCGCCGCAACAACAAGCATCCGTTTCATATCTTCGATTGATTAAGGGTTTATACATCGTCTTAACAGTGAGCACAACGCCGACAGTACAACAATGCTTTGGGCATGGCTTTGGGCGTTTTCCACTAACGATTTGGACTGAATGTGCAGAAATGCCTTTGCTTGTCATCCCATGTAAACACGCCTTTGCCCTTGTGGGATGGCTATTGTCGCCTCTACGCCGTATTGTTCGACATAGGTCAAACCTGCAACCCACAAGAGCGTGGCAGGTTTTATGTTTTGTTTTGATCGGCCTTGCGCCACGCGTTTAGTGCTGATAGCAGCTACGCGTCCGGCAAAAAGTCCGTAGGTTTCTGTTAAAGGAAACCACTTTGCACACGTGCATTCTTATTATTATATATGTGATGCTCGGAGGCTTTTCGTACCTCCAAGTATGCTCACAATAGTTGTTCTGCCATTCTACTCACCCCAGATCCCAATCTTTTGTCCACTTCTTTAATGATGCTTTGGCCTTTCCATCATCATAAAAACCGAGTTGTCGGTATGCAATGACGACCTTATCTATGTCCGCTCCAACGCCTATCGCACGCACCATTTCGCCCTTCGTAGCATTTTATTGGCTCGCCAGACGTGTAGGTCGAAGTTGAATTTGGCCCGCTAACCCGAGCAATTTTGGCTCTAAGCTCGCGTAACCTAACCAGTAAAGGAGCAACGCCGACACGATGAGGAATGCCAACACGGTGAGAAATACTTTTAGCTTATCGAGCGGATATTCGCCCGTAACCTCTCCCGTCCGGCCATTCAGCACAAATTGGTAAGCCTTGCCTTTATAGCGTAGAACACTTATCCAAAGGGGCACAGTATGAGTTTGAACATCACGTTGTTGTAGGCAGTGTCCATACTTTTAATACGTTGTTTGTCGCCGCCAATGTCTGCTTTCACCTCGCTTTCAATCTTATCCTGCATCTTACTTTTGGCTGTGGCTAAGCCCTTGCGAAAGTCGATGGTGGCAAGTCGGTGATAAAGCCCGCCAGGAACTCCGGATTGTGCGGCCAAGTTTGTTTAAGTCCCACCAACTTAGGTCGTTGAGGATGTTTTCGGCAAGGCATGGTAGCGGGAACGCCCATCGTCGAAGCTCACATGCACCACACCATCGATGCTGTCCAGTGCGTCACGGTTCGGCAGTTTCTTCCCCTTTTCATTTCGTTCCTCGCGACTTTTCGCGCCTCTTTTCTCCGAGGTAACGGGTAACGGTGTCGGCATCGTAAGTCCAAAAGGCAGGTACACCCCTTTGAAAACAGTCGGTGTCCAACTCGCCCTTTTAAGTTTCGATGGTGCGAACCATTTTCCACAAAGCCAGCTTTTGAAATTTCGCCGCAATTTGTCTTGGGTGAATCTGCAAAAGGCAAAATGTAGTTGGGGTTGCCAAAACGGCGCTCTCGTGCATCCTGCATGATAGCGGCGTGTTGAGAGCGCACGTTGCCGACGACTTTTCGCGGCAACGCGGTGAAAGCGCCACATTGTTGGCACTTCACCTCCACCGTGCTTACGGCTTTGTTCGTTCAGATTTTCGTTCGATTGTTTTGCCCATCGTTCGTAGTTGTTCTCCCAACAGCCGCTGGCGTTAGGGTCTAGTCTCTTTGGTTGAGCCACAATAGACGCATTCCAGCATCTTACGTCATGACACGTCATTATGCCTCCACACGCTTGACATTGGCTTTAAGGCATAACGTTTATAGTAAAGTCCATAGTTAGGGTTGTTTGTGGATAGAGATGGCGTGTTGCTCTAGGCTTTGGGAGGGGCATGCGCTGATGTCCATGTAGTTTAGCTGAGGGCAGGTGGCCATTTGCAAATCCAACAGGCCATTCTCATTGCTTCTCTTTGCCACTGTGCCGCAGTTGCTGTGCGTTGCAGCCGTGCTTTGCTGTTGCGCCTTTACCGTGCACTGTGTAAGCTATCGTCCCCCAATTAACGCAAACTTGAGAAAATGAAGCCACCTTAGCCCCTTGAATGGGCGGGAGGCAACGCAACTGTTGCGAACAGTGCCCCTATACCAGGTGGCGGCGGTGGCGTTGCCGAAGAGGCGTAGCAAGCCGGTACGTTCTTGGCGAAACCCACGATGCATGCCGCTGGTCCACACACGTGATGTATCGCGCGTTAGCTGACCGCTTTGGCACCATTTGCTGCACTAGCAAGCTGAACGTTGGCCGTTTAATGTCGAGATGTGGAACGCTGGTTGCTGGGGTGGAGGCGGCATGCCTGGTGCGCCTGCAATCCACGGCAGGCTGTTGAGGGGTTTGTTAGCATCCCTGGCTGTGCCATCTGCCCAGCCATTTGTCTGTCATCGTTGGCCATTGCAAATCCCATTCCCATACCCATTGCGTTTCCGGCAACGTTTCCGCCGACACTGGCAGCGCCTTCCACAAGCGAGTCGGCGAATTGCATTTGCGTATAAGTGCCCATATTGCCGATAACGCCCATGCTTGTGCGCTTGTCGAGAGCCTTTTTCAACGGCTTTCGGGCAGCGAGATGTTCTCACCAAGAACTTCGTTAGCTCCAACCCATATTCCTCAAAGTCGGGTTTCAGCCCCTCGGTAAGGTCAGCAGAGAACCCATTGAGGTTGCTGCAAGGTCTAGGGCGGCTATTTTACTCTCTCCGAGATAGTCGGTAAACTTAGTGATAACGAAGTTGCGCAGCTGCTCGGTAATGGCTTCGGCGGTGAAACTGCCGCTTGTTCCGGCCACGTTAGTGATGAACTTTCGCGGGTCGGCGTTCACGCGGAAACAATAAGAGCCGAAGGCGCGCATGCGGATTGGGCCAAACTCTGGGTCGCGCAGCATGATGGGGTTAGCCGTTCCCCACTTAATGTTGATGAATTGCTTGGTGTTAAAAATAAACATCAACCTTGAATGGCGAGTTAAAGCCATATTTCCAGCCCATGATGGTGCTCAGTATGGGCATATTGTTGGTGCTAAGCACGTGGCGACCCGGTTGGTAGATGTCGGCGAACCGCCCTTCGTTTACCAATATGCACTGCTTTCGCGCACGGTGTTGTGCGCCATTTTTATTTCAGCTTGATAGCGCGGAAAAACGCCATATCATGGTGTCGCTGGTGTTATCAGTCCATTCGATAATGTCTATGAACTCGTTCCTGAGCTTGTTAAGAAGTCCCATACGCTTTAAGTTTTATCCAGTTAATAGTTATGGCACTCGCCCTTATTTGGGCTGTTTATACCCTCTCTAAAACAAGTGCCATAGTTTCCATATTTGTAAAGATGATGCAAAAATAGCAATTGTTTTTCAATTTATCAAATAATATTGATGCTTTTTTTTGCTTTGAACACATTTACTGTTGTGCATTTATTGCCGCCAAAACAGTAAGCTTGTTATGTACATTTTGCATCTTCGTGCCAAATGCCCTTCATCAAGTAACATTTTCGTATAAACCCCAATCGCCCATTATGCCACTTATCAACTATTTCACGTCGTTTCCATCGCTTCCTGTCCATCTTTCGTTTGCTTGTCGGCATCTTGCCTGTACTATTCTTTGGACATAGCGTGTGCTACGCCTTCAAGAATAAGACAAGTAAAAGACTCTGCAATACACAAAACGTGTACAGGATCTAACGACCGATTTGGGATAAAAGTAGAAGAACAGGGTTTTGCTCATCCTTTCAGCTTCGTCGACACCTATGATCTTTAACCATGCAACTTGCAAACTCGCGAACGCTAATAGTGTAATCTTTTCGGTGCAAATTTTAACGTTATGAGTGCCCTCGCAGTCCATCAATCGCTCACCACGCCGCAAAAACGATTCTCGCGAAGGTTCGTTTTGATGCAGGGTGGCTTGTGAATTGTTACAAATGAATATTTATTTCTATAAGTAGCCATTTGCACTCCACTCTGTTAGGCTGTTTTCAGCTAAATGTAAGGTGTTTTGGTGCTAAATGCAGTGCATTATGCCGCTAAACGCAATGCGTTTTGGTGCTAAATGCAGTGTGTTTTGATGCTAAATGCAAGCTAAAATGGTGCAAAACGCGGTGAAAAATGCTGGTAAACGCGAGGTGAAAAGCATAAAAATACACTGAAATGGTATAAACAAAACCTTTTAGAACCATGAAACACATGACTGAAAGGGGCAAAACATCCATTAAAAAGTGGGTTTTTAGGGGCCAAAAACAAGTAATTGGGGTATTAAAAAGCACGAACCGCCGACCATCTAGAAAGGTAAAATGAGTGCTACTGCATGTGAAAATCTTAAAATTGGACTAAAAACAAACGTACAAGACTGAAAAACGGCGGCTAAAAGCATGCTTTTGGGCCTACGTTTTCGCTAGAATGGGGTGGCAAGAAAGGTGTGGTTTGTAAATTATTATTATCCAATTTAACGTTAATCTATTTTGTTATAAACAGCCTGAAAGAAGGTCTTTAACAAACCGATTAGGGTTAAACCGCTTTCGTTCACCACCTGTTCCATTGCCTGTCGCCCAGAAATCGCCGTCAAAACAGCATTTTGGGTTCTGCTCCAAGCATCTTTTTCTTCTTCTTGACATACAGTACGGTGTAAACGATAGAGAGGGCAATGCCTAACGCAACACATATAATTGAGGCCTCTGGCCCAAACGCTCCACCCGACAATATGTCTGCTCCGCTTATCCTTGGGGTGATAAGCGGCAGGTAATTTAGTGGCGTACCCGATACGGCATGGCCGAAAACGCCCCTTCAAGATAGTTCCATGCCCAGTGCATGCCGATGGGCACCCATATCGTTCGGTGGTAGGCGTAGGCCATTCCGGAAAAGCCAGCCCGAGGCTAGGGCTATGGCCAACGCTGCCCACAGCGTGGCTCCGGGGTTTCCCAGATGTGCCAGTCCAAAGAGCAAAGACGACGTTGTAAGGCCAACGGCTATGTTCCACTTGTCGGTTATGAGCCTAAAAAGAATGCCGCGGAAAATAACTTCCTCCATCACGCCCACCAACAAGAAAAACGACAGCCAACTGAGTTGACTGGCTATATCGAATTCAATGGTCACAATGCGATAATGTCCGCATAGGAATAAGCACACGATTATCGCCAAGAAGTATATGGCAGAAACTGCCCAACCAATGCCCATCATCTGCATCTTGCCCCTAAAAGACAAGCTTTCACTATCCTCCGCATACCAGCTTAAATACTTCTTAAAGGCAAATAGCGTAACAACCGCCCCTATTGTGGATAAGGGTATGGCGGCATAGGCTGGAATGTTGCGCAACAACACATACCCAACCGCTCCTGGAATAATGGTGAATGCCAAAACGCCTAAGACAAGATAGCAGCCCCACGCCAAGTTGTCGTCTTTTGATATGATAGTCATGTTTGATAAAACTTAGTTCAATTTGCTTGTTTTTGTTATGAACGCTAAAACATTAATGTTATTTCATTTTCAGCTTTAAATTTGACTTTTATTGCTATTTTAGTCCAAATTAGTGAATAAAAAGTGTAGTCGCTATGGCTGTAATCAATTCTCGCATCCAGTGCACGCAGTCCGTTTTGCACGTTATATAGTTGCCGTTTACTGGCGTGTAGCCTTTGGGCGAGTTCGCCTGGTGCACCTGTGTTGCACATTTTGATAAGTTGGTGCAGCCTGTTTAGGCGGTGTATTTCGTTTCATAGTTCTATATTCGTTAGTCAATAACGTGGGTTAGTGCATGCCAAAGTCACTGACAACATCACAATGTTGCAAGCAAACAAGCAACCAAGTTTATCGAACAATGAAACAGAACGGCATAGAAAAAGCCGAGATTTATTCGTAACAGGATAAGGATATGCCACCCGCCAATTGTCGAAAACAAGAAACAACCCCAAACAGCAACACGTGAACAGTAATAACGTAGTTGGTTAGATGGGCTAATGAGAATGCCATACACCCAAGCAACACAAGGATAGGGTAGGTACGGGCGTTGCATTTAACCTTTTCTAGCGCGTCGTCGCTAACCAGAGAATAAAACATCATGCCAGCAAACACAGACACCACCCGCAACTTATTGCTCCTACCACATGGTTTTTGTACGTAATTTACCCTTACAAAGCCAAGAACGTAATACAAACCGAATGCCACACTCACGGCAACATGTGCCTTTTTCATAGAAAGCCACAGCCTGTGTGTCGTTTCCTCCATCATCGGAGCAATGATTATCACCCAAAACCCATGCTTTTCAGCGAGAAAGATTTTACTCCGTTTATCGTTAATGATTCGGCAGTGGTTCGAACAAGGTTTGTCATGCTGGATGGTAAAAGAAAATAGCACACAGCAATAAACAGTTCGGCGCATACGGAAAGAACAAGAAACAGAACAATGGTTTTTGTGATGATATACGTACGAGAGCGATTGCTTTTGTCGTACGTGCTGAATAATCTTTTTATACCGATTAGATGTTTCATAAACTAAAATGGATGGATGCTTTTACATTCACTTTTATGTTTTTTGTTTTGAAGTTGTCTGTCGGGTGGCAGCGTTGTTCCCTTGGCTTTTCAAAAGTACTCAATATCATCTACCCAAACAAATAAATTGTCTGCAAAAACATTTTCGTGCAATTATTTTGCACGAAAGGTGTGCAATATCACCGCGAACAGGTTTTACAACGAAAAAGAGAGTTTAAAAAGCAACTCGCTTGGGCGCAGGCGTGTTTGCAGATATATCTGTTGTGCGTTGGCATTATAGGTTTGTTCCAAGCTTGTTGTTCCCCATACATTGTTGTATATGAGTGTCGCCTCCCATCGTTTTGGCGATAAGACACAGACAGGTCGGTGAAAAAGCTGTTGCTTATGCTCTTGTCTTGGCTCTGGAACAACTCGTTTGACAGTTCCACCTGCCATTTCCCAGGTAAGAAATAGAGCCTAAGCCGATGGTGAAGAAAGGTTTTGCCGTTGTTGAATAGGGCGTGGTTTTGGCCTTTTTCGCACACTTGTGTTATACGCACTCTTGTGTTCAATAGAGAAAACGTTGCACGGATGGTAAGCAATGGCGATACCCGTAGACAGGTCGCGCCTTGTAAAGTCTACCACCTCTTTGGCAATTAGCAATTGGTATTTGGTGTCGGAGGCCGAGGCGTTAAGTTCGATAGATGCTTTACCCCAGCCAATAGACTTGCCGATGCCGCCGCTGATGCTGGTGCTGGTGTTGCTGACTTGGGTGTGTTGGGTGGCTCTGCTTTTATAAAACTCCGTCTTTCGAAAAACGCTTTCGTAAAGCGGCAGATTGCTTGTGCGACTGTACGAAAGGCCGAGGTTGCCAAACAAGCCCCGTATAACATCGTTGTACTTCCACGTGTTACTTAGCACGTTGGATGTGGTGGTGTTGAGCTGCGCCTTTTCCCCTGTATAAGCGAATAATAGTTGGTAAATACAGGAGCCTCGATATATGAAGAGAAGGCGTTGGGCGACAGTGCGCATGACTGAAAAGCATGTCCGCGCTCCACCCACTTGCATAGCCGATAGTTGGCAAACACAAAGGGTTCGAGATGGAATGTGGGCTTGCTTTCGTCCCCGTATTTTCGATATAGCAGTTCACTTAGCCCTGCGTTAAGTCTTAAGCTAGGCTGATGTAGCTAGTGAGGGCATTACGTAAACTTGCGCTTGCGTATGTGGGCGTTAAGGCTGGTGTAGAGTTGTTCAGCCTCATCTTTGACGCTTATATGCCGCCCCTATGTTGTAGGTTATGTACATTCCAAGCAGCTTATGCCTAAATCCTGTGCTGGCATCCCATTCTATTTTTTGCTGCGATATGCGCTCCGTACTGCCGTTGACGAGCAGCAACGAAGAGGGCAGCTCGTTGTAGAGGAAACGCGACTTGATGGAGAATGTGTTGTTGGCCAGGGTTTTAATCCATTCAGTTATCTGAAAGCACTTTCTTGTCTCTGTTTGCCCTTTTGAAAGTATGGGGCATGGTTCAGAACGGCCTCTCCCTCGAAACGGTTCATGCCGATATAGCCCTTTGGCAACGTTGGCGAAATAATGATTGTCTTTGTCTTTACTTTATATAGTTAGTTCGGCAGTCCACTCGTTGTTTTTCGTTCAACGCCTCGTCTTCTGTAACGCTAACCCCCGTTGTTCCTGCATCGAGATAGGTCTTGCGCGTGTGTCCTGTCACGTTGGTTTTGTCTATTAGGCCATTAACCTGCAACCGCAGGTCGTTGTCTTTGGCGGTTTTAAACAGCCAGTTGGTAGCGAAAACGTGCGTATCGTTAAAGTTAAAGCGTTGGTCTGAGATTGAAGGCGTGCTTATTGTTACGCCCTCAATCAGCGGATTATCTGCTTTTTAGCGATGCTTTTGCCGTGGTGTAGTCTATGGTTTCGTGGCCAATGCTCTTGCCCGTGTTGTTGGTTTTGTACATCGAGATACTCTGTTTGCTTTTCGAAAACAGCATTTCGCAGATTGGGGCATCGCGTAACAGCTGTGCTCGCTTAAAGAAGTGCCCAGACCTGCTTCAACAACACTTTGCCACGTTCTGGCATCATCTCTTTAAGCACGATGTTGAGTGCGCGCTCTGGTCGGAAAACTTCACCTTCTTCAATGCTTTTACGGGCTGGTGGTCTTCCAGCACTTGCATTCTTCACTTGGTTGGCCTTGATGTTCTCGTGCTACATATCGCGTACTTGCCGCCAAGCAGGTCGGCACCTTCGATGTAGAACTGTTGATGGCCTTGCCTTGATACGTAATTGCGCCCAGACGGCGAGACCGACAAGCCAGTGCATTTTGGCGATAACGTCGGCAATGCTGCGGTCTTGTTTCTGCATAAAATGCAGCCACGCTGTAAGTAAGCGTGTCGCCACTTCGCCTTATCTTTTCGGCTTTCACCTTCACTTCTTTCAGCATAAAGGCATCGTTCTCCAACACAATATCCTGTCCTTGCTTAAAGTTGTTCAGCGCAATACACCTTTTGCACAACTCCCATCATGCTAAACACCAAGTGTTCAGCGGTTTCGGCTTGTGGCAATCTCGATGGCGAATGCGCATGCTGCTCGTTGCTGCAAGGCAACGGGCCTGTCGTCGCTGGTTCTCAGCGTTACCGACACGCCTTCACGTGATGCCCTTGTTGTTAACCACCCGTCCGCCTATTGTCTGTAGCGTGGCGTTAAGACAAAACACCATTAAGAATATAAGTGCAAATATTTTTCGCAAGTGCATCATGAAGGCTTTTATTTGTCAAACTCTTCTTTCAGACATGCAGTAAAAGACGCGTCGAGTTTCGTTGGTTTACCACTAGCATCGAAATGTTGCGGCTTTGCACCCGTCAGTCGATAGAAAACTCCATCTAAGTCTTTTCGCTCAACAACGAAAGCATATTGGCCATTTCTCTTCGCGCTGCATTTCCTGCATTTCTTTGTTTTGAGAGCGATGGGATGTTTTACATCGTTCGTCATCCCTACACCTTCATAGCAGAATTGATTGAGGCTATCGGCGGCGAACAAAATCAGTCCAGGCAGTCCGCAAAGTTTCCATGGCCCTTCGCTAATGGGAATGTCGGGCGTATAAAATGCACGCCATGTTCGTCCGCGATAAGTGGTAGTGGCCTCGAAACATTTATAACCCAGTATGGTGGTGTCTTTGTTGGTGAGTTTCCAGCTGAATTTGGGCATGTTTTCTTCATACAAAAGCGTTTCAACAACCTGTTCGGTCACCGTTACTTTGCCTTTGTTGGGGAAGTTTTTAAATACGCAGGTGCTTTCCCAAACACCCTGCTAACCCTTCCTTTTTCTTTTCTGCGCGTATCTCATAGGCATTGCACCCACGCTGTTGCATGCTGTCCGTTATCTCTTGTGCACGTTCAAAATCACGATTGTAAAACCGCGAGTTGCAGCCAATGATATCTAGTATGCAAAGAACTTGCGACTTATTTTTTATTTCTTGATGATGTTGATAGCTAGCCGATAGGTGATAGACATGCCTTTTTCTGTCTGTGCACAGGTGTTTGTAGCACAGACGATGCTCGTAAGAGCCATGATAAATACCTTAGTTTTCATACTTGTTGGGTTTTAATGGTTGCCCAATTTTATTTGGGCAACCTGTTATTTAGCATTCTCTATGCTTACGCAATGAGCCGAGTTTTTGAAGTTTTCTTCTCATTCTTCGCCTTGGGTGCTAACGATTGCTTTGCCCATGCTATTCAAGTCTAGCTATGCTATTACGTCTATACCCATCTGTTTTAACCTCAATCGGTCGTTAGAACACTTATCAATTATTTTAGTTTTTCCATCGCTTCCTGTTCATCTTTTGGTTTGTTTGTCGGCATCTTGCTCATTATTCTCTCGACGTAGCCCGCTACGCCTTCAAGATTAGGACAGGCAATATGCTCAACAATACACAAAAATCTGCACAGGCTCTAACGACCGATTTGGGTTTAAGGCTGTTTTCTAGTTTTAAATTGTCCTCTTCTCATTGCAATTTTATGACTTTTATTTTACATGACCTAATGAAAGGGCGTTAATTTGTCATTGAATAACGTTTAGGGGTGTTTGTGTTATTTTAGCGGTTGACAGGTTTAAGGTAACTATTCAGCGATAATGCACGTTGAATATCAGGAACTTATAAGCGTATTACTGTGGAGAAAAGGCCTAGATAAAGAACATCACACTTAACACAATGCCCACTGCAGCGGTGGATTGCGTGTTGATCTTTCCTATAAAATAAGTGTCGACCAGATTATACATACTGGTGAGCAAAATGGAGATGATGGTTGGTATAACTATGGCGCCTATCACATGATGGACAGGCGCCTGCGCCGGGAACGTATATTTATTGCTCATGGTTTCATTTTACAATCTCAGCTATCCAGCCAAAGAGTTCGTTCAGCGCATAATCGCCGCTGTGAGGCCGGTTCCAAGGTAACTTGAAGTTAACGTGCTTACCTGCGTTCTGCAGCGTTGTTGCCAGATTGATGGCGATAGGGAAAGCGGTATCACGGTCGCGAGCACCATGTCGGATATACCAGTGAGGAGCAACAGAGGTAGCTGCATCATCGATGAAATACATAGGGTTCAGCAGACGGACATTCTCTTTTACCTCGTCAGACAATGTGCTACCCGTCTTTGCAGCAGCCCATACAGTAAAGTTAACATCAGAACCTTGCTCGTTTCAAACTCACCGTTCTCACCACTTGCAGCTGCTCCGTCCACATTATAGCTGTCAAAAGAAGGTACTCCTTTAAGGGGTTGCGTACTTACCACATAGTTAAGATACTTATCCATATCAAGGTCTGTGATGTATTCACCAACTTTCTTTCCGCCCTGTCTCATCATCGGAGTGCATGCCGCCAGCCATTCCTTCTGGTCGTGCCATACCTACGCCACCATTAATAGGAGCCTGAAAAGCAGCCTCACTGCTGAATGTAAAGCCGATAGAATCAGGGATGTCTGCACCTGCATCTTTAGCCTCCTGAGCACTACGGATAATAATCTGCTTGATATAGTCAAGATAATTGTCGGCATTTAGCAGTGTACCATCAGTTTTCTAAGCCAAGTGAGTTGATATAAGTGGGGAACTGTGCAGCCAGTTCTTTTGTCAATGCCTGTTTGCTGGCAGCGAGACTCTTTTCGGCTGTCTGTATTGCCATACAGCCATTCGTATGCCATATCCGCATGATCGAGGTCGGTAATCGGGCAATAGCATACACTTGCAAAGACATCATCACGTCCGTTAGCTGCACCCATAGCCTTAAGCAGGGGCTCATAGGCTGGGTTATTGCCTGTTGCACCCATCAAACTCGACATCGCTCCACCTGCACTGGTGCCGTCGGTAATAATCTTCTCTGTATTGCCAGGTATCAAGTTGTCAAAGTGGCGCAGATAACGGATAGCCGCTTTCAAGTCGAGTAGTGCTTTTGGAGCACGACCAGTATAGACCGTTTTCTTTCCTTTCTTTACGGTAGAAGTACGGCCACGGCTACCGGAATAACGAGAACATAGCCCTCAGCCAAAGCGCGTCCACTGGCATCCTCTGCTTGCGGGTCACCTGCCTGACTTGCCATATAGCCTCCTACGTAAGTACGAAGGAAGATAGGTGTCTGCTCGTTAGCCCCTTCTGGCACAAAGATATTCATATACTGATAGGTAGAATCCTCTATGTTGGTAACAAAATAGAGCCTGTTGTAAGCCGTGTAGTTCATAACCTGCCGTCAGGCATTGTCAATGATGCCTTCTACCTCACTCTCAGGATTAAACTGCAAAGAGGCTGTCTTGGGTTTCTTAGCAGCATTCATATTCATTGCAAGCATTATTCCTATTGTTGCAAAAATTAGTTTTTCATATTTCTTGTTTTATTAAATAGCGTTTCTACGCTTCATACATATTGTATGAAATAGTTTTCCGTCTTCCATTTGTCCTTCGGGCTTTCTTCTGTATCAGGATAACTCGATGACAATGGTGTTTATTTTTTCCATGCACCTACAACCTCGCCAATATACATCGAGTGGATACCCGCTGGGAAGTTGCTGTATGTTTTCTTAGGAACATCATTGCGGAAGTTCTTTTCCTCAAAGGGTGCGCCATACATAATCTCACACTCTATCACCGCATCGGCTTCCCTTTAGAAATAAGGATGCCATTCTTGGTCATAAGCCACATGCAAGCCTAATGCTTTGGCCTTGTCGCCATCACGACCGCTATGCTTACCCATATACTGTATCACCTTAACGTCGGCGAACTGCATCACGGTGAAGTATTTTGATTTCTCCATAAATTCGTGTAAACTCTTCTGATGCCACATACACTGTCACTACTGGGCGGTTTCTTCCCCAAAGTGTTCCCATTCCACCCCAGCCAATGGTCATGGCATTATAGCCATCCTTATCGCCCGCAGCAAGAATTGGTGCATCCAAGAAGTAAGTAAAAGGATTTTTCTCAAAGCTATCCAACACTTCAACAGCCTTAAAGCCGTTTTCTGTTTGTGCACTAATGTTCAGCATTGATAAAGCTAATGCCAATGATAATATTATATGTCTCATATCTTAATTGTTTATATCTTATGAGTATGTTGCTTCTATTATTAGGAACGCAACATAAGGCATGTTCTAAAAGATACAGCAAAGGTTATTTTTAGAACCCGCCACGACTTACTATAACGATAGTTACTGATATTACTTATTAAATCGACTGTTCAACCAGTTGTCAACATAATCAAAGAGATGTTTCACAGTGTCGCCATAACTTGTGCTGTTATACTTTTCCGCATCCTTGTCGGGAGTGAAGTTATGGCTGGCGCCCTCAACGAAAGCTATGGTCTTATCAGTCGATGCACTATGATGATAGATTTCCTCTGCTGCAAGATACTCGTAACTACCCGTCATACCCATAAACAAAGAAGGAACGGTAATACCCTCACTGTTGCCAATAGGATTATTGATGTTGGAAGTCCAATGTACTCCCTGCAAACCATTCTCGTTGACACGGAAATTGGCATCTGTAGTGATAGCACATGTGCTAAGAAATCCCCTTACAGTAGTATTCAAAGAGGCTGTAAGCCGTTCAGAACCACCAATCATACCGAATGGAGCCCTTACGCTTTTCACTATTTCATTCTTAATACTTCCATCTGCTTTTATAACTGGCCATGCCTGCTTTGTATGCGCAAGTAAGGAGAGGTCTTGTGGAAACAGTTTGTTATAAAGTCGCCTCTGGGCACCACCTGCCGCAACAAATGGTTCGTCATCAGCGAACTTGCCTTTGCCTGCCTCTATAAGAGCTAACCTTTCGTTGGCCATTGCCATTAAAGTAAGCAGACGACTTCGTTGTGCTTGGTTGTAGCTCGAAACGAAAGAACTCTTGTAAACAGAATTTCCTCCTGCTACATAACCATTCGCTGTATCTTTCAGGTTATAGCGAACTGTTACATTGTTGCCATTATCTTGTTCTGTAATGTTCGGGTCTAAACTTAGAAGTGTCATCAGCGAATTACCGAAGTTGGCATCAAGTAACATCACTCCATCAGCCTTGGGCAGGTTGGCAAGCATTTCCGACCAGTCGTTATATAGCTTTCCGTCAAATGCCGCCTTACCTTTTTCTGCTACCAATTGGTAAGCTGTCATCACGGTGGCACCGCCAGAATGTCCAAGCAGTATCACCTTCTTGATATTAGGTTGCTGACGAAGATACTCTACACAAGCCTTGATATTCAATAGCTTCTCACTGATTAATTTTCCCGCTTTGGGAGCTGTTGCAATAACCGTATAGCCACGCTTTGCTAACTCTGAGTTGGGCAGGGAGCCCATATAATCCCTCATCAGAGTGCATCACGACAACACCGATACCGGTTTTGGTAGTTTTAGTTGTTGGCTGATAGACCACAGCCGACTGATGACCTAACTTTACATATTCCGCAGAATAAACTGCATCTTCTGCCATGGCAGGAACCATATACATCATAAGGCTCATCACAATTAATAAAGTTTTCTTCATTGTTTTGACTCCTAAAAATTACAACTATTACATATCCACACACGCAGGTATGGATAAAAAGAATGGAGTTACTTCGGCTGAGATTGAATGCCCTGGTTTCTACCAAAACCATTTTATATGACGATAACTACACAACGATGGTTTAATCCTATCCCTCTTTTTATCCCTGCTATTAGTTGCGAATGAGGAAAACCATACTCTTTTTAAGGCATGTTCTAAAAATTACTTTTGTGGGGAATTTTTAGGACATGAAGTCGTCTTGACTTTTAGTATTTCTACAAATAGAGAGGAGTTTACGTCTTTGTGCTGCTAAACCGATATAAGCACCCTGCTCGTGTACAACGTGCCGGACAGAGTATGATGAAATCTGAAGTTCGGCCCCTTTTGTATGTGGTAAAACGTGGCTACGTCTAAAAAAGTGTTCGGGCGTACGTTATTCAATACGGTCTCCACAAGCAGAAAACCGCTTGTCAATGGCCGATTACTTCTGCGTTTCTGAAGCTGTTGCCGTTGTCCGTGTACAGCATGCCCTGCAACCGCTCGCGCTGGTCGTCGCAAGCCTTCATATTTTCTGTGCCGTTGACCACTCGCACATGTTTACTGCAAACTTGTTTTGTCTAGTTTCCAGCAATAAATTTAACATTATGAGTGCCTTTTTTGCTCGCCAATTGCCCGTCGCTCGCAAATATTCGATTCTCGCGAGGGCTTGTTTCGATGCAAAAAGGGGTGGCATGTGAATGTTGGTAAAATGTATTTTTATTTAGAAACACCGCCATTTGCACCTCTTTCGGAGCTATTTGCCGCTAAATGCAGTGCGTTTTGGTGCTAAAATAGCGTGCGTTTTGATAGTAAATGGAGGCGTTTTGGTGCAAAACGCAAGGTGTTTTTGGTGCTAAAATGCAGTGCGTTTTGGTGCTAAACGCAAGGCTAAATGCTGCTAAATGCGAAACGAAAAGCATAAATATCCACAGCAATTGTATAAATAAAACCCTTTCTAGCTGTGAAAAACATGGCTGAAGGGGGCTAAATAGTCATCAATAAGTAGGGTTTTTAGGGCAAAAAGTGCGTAATTGGGCTTGAAAAATTATGAGCTGGCAAGCAAACTAGAAAGGCAAAATGGTGCAAAATGCAGGCTCTAGGCTTAAAAATAGACATAAACCAAGGCATGAAAGGGCAGAAAAAGGGGCTTTTTACCTACTTTTTTTAACCCATATTTTTGCTAGAACGGAGCGAAAAATTAGAGCGGTTTTGTAAAAATAAAAAGCTAATGATTTAAGTTTTTGAGTTGGTGAGTTTTTGAGTTGGCGAGTTGATGTCTTCGGGAGTTGTTGGGCTTTTAGTGAGTTTATAAGCCAGTGAGTTGACTTGTCTTGCACTCCTCTCGGTTTGTAGAAATATTAAAAGTCAAGACGACTTCGACGTAATAATCTAATGTATTTATCCCCATGAACCGATTTATAGAAGGTTCTGCTTTTCTTCTTCAATTCGTTATACAAAGCCAAACCTTTCATGGTTAGCAGATATTTCTGGCGAGGATGTCTTATGAGTTGGGATAAAGCAAGCGGACGTAACCCTCGCGGACAGCTGGTTTCAAATAAAGATTAAGGAAATTGTCTCTTCCCTTTAATTCTGAAGCATCCATCATGTTCTTCACGGACAACTCCTGATTTCCTATTACAAGGACCAGTCGTTTGATGTTAGCATCATCCGTTTGCAGCTTGTCCTGTACTTGTCCTGTACTTGTCCCGTACTTATCCTCTTCTTGCTGCGTACTTGTTGCGTATGCAAGGTTCGGCTGCACCTTCCATCTCGTCGGGAGGCATGGATGTTCAAAAACCGATTGCGAAGGTCCCACTTTTCCCCTAATAGCAGATTTCGGAAGAAACGTTCAAGATATACGGTCGTGTAGTCAATTCCCAGTCGAGCGTTTTTGTAATTGGCACGCACCAATGCGTTTCGGAAATACCATGAATGACGAGCGAATAAGTCGTTGTCTGCCTCGAAACCAATAGAACGTAGATAGAGTATTGTGAATACCGCCGTAGTTCGAGTATTACCCTCGCCAAAAGCATGAATCTGCCACAGCCCAGACACGAAACGAGTGATATGATGTACCATCTTGTCTGGCGAGAGACCTTATAGCTGAATTCTCGTTCCTGGGAAATATCATAATCAAGAGCTCTTCTCAGGTCTTCCCAGTTCAGGTAGTTAACCGTATCACCATTCAGCACCCACTCCTTCTTGGTGATGTCATAATCACGTAGCTTTCCCGCATGTTTGAATACATCCTCAAACACACGTCTGTGAACGGAGATGTAACCACCTGTACTGAAATCTAAGGTCTGTGAAGAAAGAATCTTTGTGATGTTTGCCGACACCTTATCCGCCTCCTGCTTATCGTCATCGTCGGGTTCGCGCATTGACCTCGACTGATAATAGGTCTTGATTAGCTCACGAGCTTCATCAATATCTATCTCACCCTCAATATGTCTGCAAGCAGTGGCTTTCAGATACTCAGAGGTCTGCAAGCCGTCCACGGCCTGCAAGCCAATAGCTGTCTGCCAGTTACTGGCTTTCTCCTTTTTGCTCGGTTCTCCTTGGCGGATGTACTCGTCAAAGTCGAGATAGCCTTGTTTGATGTTCTTTTTTGTTCGCATACTTGATGATTTACTTCACTCAATTGTTGTTATCGTTAAGCACGTGAGTTGGTCCAGTGAGTTCTCTTCCTGAAACATCTGCAAAGCCTGTCACCCACTCAACTTTCATCTCTGTAACGTTAAATGCTATTATGTCACGAATAGATGCCCAATCAATATCGGTATCTATTTGAGAAGAAATGTCTGCTTAACCTTTCTTTGACCAAGGAATATATCAGCAAACATGGAGAGGGTTACTTTTGTTTGATACAATAAAGGTACAACATATATTTGATATGGACAAATTAAATGAAGAGTTTTGCAGAGGCTTCATTTAGTAAGATGTTTGCAGAATATCGCCATCTAACCTAATGGATGGGCGGTAAATTGACATTGAATAACGTTTAAGGGAAAGGGCATTTATGCTGTTTAGGCAGTCGGTTGGTTACAGACAGGCGTGTTTCCCTGCAGCTTACCTCTACACAGCGATTGATAGGGGCGAATGTAAGCACTTGTTTCATCGTCATGCTGTCTGTCACCTCGCTTGTTGCAAGAGTCAAGGCAGATAAAGATTGTGAACGATGGTTTGTGTTTTTGCAGGTGGAAAAGGTGTGTGGCGTTGGGCATGGTGTTGCTGTAATGCGAGATTTCTCTCGCGCGTACGCGCGCGCGTATTATATATATGGTGTTTGGGGGTAACGAATGCTTGGCATGTTCGGTTTTTCATCCATCATGTTTCTTGCCCTATTTTAGCTTAATAGGCTTTAAAGTAGGTGGCGTTAACGCGGAGAAGGGGTAAGTTGTGGCGTATAAAGCCAGATTGTTAACCTATGCGATGGGGGAGTGGGGATATGTAGCGCGCGATAGGTGGTTTGGTAGAATGGTTAACGTTCTGTTAGCTTTCTGTTTATGACCTATAAGGGTCTTGGTATATGCCGGCGTTAACATCTAGAAGTATTAAAGGCATGCTCTAAAAATTCCCCGCAAAGGTTCCTATGTTGTTCCTTGTATTGCTCTTCACTGTCTTTTTGCTTTTATCTGGCATCTTTCGCTTACTCTTTCAGTCGCATAGTTCACCATGCTCCTTCAAGAAGTAAGCAAAACCTGCTCAGCTAAAAGCTAAGAATACAGTAAAGGTTATTTTTAGAATACGCCTAAAAACCGCAGAAATACCGCATTTTTATTAAACAATGCAAAAAAATATAGCGTATTACGAAAAAACGTTGTACCTTTAACCCTAGATTTCCCTAAACTTCTTATTAATGCGATGAGAATAAACAAATTTACCGCCTTAGCTGTGGCTCTGGCGATGACTATGGGAGCTAACGCACAACGTAAAGTAACTGCGCCAGCACCTTGTGGACCACTGCCTTATGCCAATCAACTGCGTTGGCATCAATTAGAGACTTATGCTTTCTTGCACTACTCGCTCAACACCTACACCGACCAGGAGTGGGGATTTGGCGATGAAGACCCTATGCTGTTCAACCCCGCCAACCTAGACGCACGTCAATGGGCGCGAACATGCAAAGAGGCAGGCATGAAAGGCATCATACTTACAGCCAAACACCATTGCGGCTTTTGCCTATGGCCATCGAAATACACCGAGTTCTCGGTGAAAAACGCGCCGTGGAAAAACGGAAAGGGCGACGTGGTGCGCGAACTGGCCGATGCTTGTAAGGAGTATGGGCTGAAATTTGCCGTGTACCTGTCGCCGTGGGACCGCAACCACGCCGAATATGCACGCCCCGAATACGTTACTTTATTTCCGTAATCAGCTTGAAGAACTGCTCACCCAATATGGCGAAATGTTTGAAGTGTGGTTCGACGGAGCTAATGGCGGCACGGGATATTACGGCGGAGCAAACGAGGAACGCAAGATAGACGGCGCCACATATTATGATTGGCCCAAAACGTTTGAGATGATACACCAGTGGCAACGCAAACTGGCCATCTGGGGCGACCGTGCAGAACTGCGATGGATTGGTACGGAGAAGGGTTACGCCGGATTGACAAACTGGTGTACGATAGACTACGTTTTCAATACGCGGCAAGACACTTTGATGCACGGGCAGGAGAATGGTAAGCACTGGTCGCCAGGCGAGTGCGACACGTCTATTCGTCCGGGGTGGTTCTATCACGAAAACGAAGACTCGAAGGTAAAGAGCCTTCGCAAGCTGGTAGACACATATTACGAGTCGGTTGGCCGTAATGCGTCGTTGCTGCTCAACTTCCCCATCACGCGCGAAGGGCGCATTCATCCCATCGATTCGGCTCATGCCGTGGCTATGGCGCGCGTTATCAAGGCCGAACTAGCTAACAACTTGGTGCACCAAGCCAGCGTAACGGCATCGCAAGTGCGCGGAGGCAGTGCCAAGTATAATGCACAAAAGGCCGTAGACAACAGCACCGAAACCTATTGGGCCACCAGCGATGACGTTACACGAGCATCGTTAACGCTTAGCTTTTAAACGCCCAACAGCACAAATCGCTTTATGGCGCAAGAGTATATCGCATTGGGGCAGCGCGTGAAGAGTTTCTCGCTCGAAGCGTTGGTGAACGGAAAATGGGTGCAACTGCGCGACGAACGCGCGCCCGAAGGCACAACGGGACTAACCACCATTGGCTATAAGCGCATCGTTTGTTTCCCCACGGTGAAGGCCACACGCCTGCGTTTCACCATCAATAGCGCAAAGGCTTGTCCGCTGATAAGCAACATTGGCGTGTATTGTGCACCCGCATTGCCCGAAGATGCTGTGCAGTTGCCTGCCGCGGTGCTTGCAAAGGCTAATGAGGAGCAGGCAGAACCCGAACGCCTCCTTATTTCTGTGGGCTATGATAGCCCGCGAGAGCTGCTCATTGACGTGCAAGAAAAGCGCGTATGCCATAGTCTTACCCTATGTTCCCAGGAGGATACGGGAAATACGGATTGGTGCTTAACTATGAGATATATACATCGGACGACCTCGTAACATGGAAACGTTGGCTGGGCGAGAGTTCTCGAACATCGAGAATAACCCCGTACCCCAGACCGTGAAGTTGCCTGCAATACCCACACGTTACCTCAAACTGGTGGCCACAAGGCTGGCACAAGGTGAGAATATGGCAAGGAATGATTTAATTGTGAGGTAGATATAAGTGGTAAAGAAGTAAGTGGTAAAAGGAGTAAGTTCGAGGAGTAAAGGAGTTATGCAGTAAGGGAGTTAAGCCGTATGCTTGGTTGCAGAGGGTAGACATCCTTGTTAACTCGTCAACTTGTCAACTTGTCAACTACAAAAGCGGCCTCATTTCCCCCAACCCTCTCCAAGGAGAGGCGTAATATGAGGCTACAAGCAAAGGCTAACTAACGCAACAACGAATGTTTTAACAAAGCCATAATGGCAACAACGAATGTCTTAACAAAGCCATAAAGTCGACAACGAATATCTTAACAAAGCAAATATAAAAGCAACAACTCAATCCAATACAGCATACCACTCCCTCTCCCCTTGAGAGGTTGAAAGTGAGGCCAGTTGTGGGTAGGGTCAGTTGGAAACTGTGGGTGAAGCCGGTCTGTGGCGCGGCCTTTTAACTAATTAAGAACATGCAACAAACAAATTCAGTAAACAGCTCTAACAGGAGAAACCCCATCGCATGGGTGCCTTCCGTCTACTTCGCTATGGGACTTCCCTTCGTGGTTCTCAACATGGTGGCGGTGCTAATGTTCAAAGGTTTGGGCGTGAGCGACAGCAAAATAACCTTTTGGACCTCGCTCATCATGATGCCTTGGACCTTCAAATTCTTGTGGAGTCCGTTCTTGGAGCTATATCGCACCAAGAAATTCTTCGTCGTAACCACCCAGTTAGTCACGGGTGCGGGGTTCGCCCTCGTGGGGTTGGCACTACAATTGCCCCACTATTTCACCGTGTGTATAGCCTTGATGGCGGTCATCGCGTTTAGCGGAGCCACCCACGACATCGCAACAGACGGCGTTTACATGGCCGAATTGAGCAAGGAAGACCAAGCGCGCTTTATCGGTTGGCAAGGTGCTTTCTACAATATAGCCAAGATTGTGGCCTCTGGCGGATTGGTTTGGTTGGCCGGTTGGTTGCTGAAACACTATGGCGGCGTTAAAGGTGCGCCAGAGTCGGTGAGGCATTCGGCTGCCGTACAAGCATGGATGGTGGTGATGATTGCTTTGGGCGTACTGATGTTTCTATTGGGATTGTACTACACGCGCATGCTGCCCCAAGGCGGAACACGCACGGAGAAACGTATGACGGCGGCCGAAACCTTCAAAGAACTGGTGCGTGTGCTGAGCGATTTCTTCACCAAACGGCACATCGTTTACTACATCTTTTTCATTATTCTCTATCGTTTTGCCGAGGGATTTGTGATGAAGGTGGTGCCGCTCTTCCTCAAAGCAGGGCGCGAAGTGGGCGGATTAGGACTTAGCGAAGAAGAAATAGGACTGTTTTACGGCACGTTTGGCGCGGCCGCCTTCGTGCTTGGGTCGATATTGGCGGGCTATTACATCTCGCACTTCGGACTTAAAACGCACGTTGTTCTCGCTGTGTTGCGTGTTCAACTTACCCTTCGTGGCCTACACGTTGCTGTCGTGGTATCAACCCGAAAACGGCTTACTCATTGGCGGAGCGATAACGCTTGAATACTTCGGCTATGGCTTTGGGTTCGTGGGACTAACCCTTTTCATGATGCAACAGATAGCCCCTGGCAACACCAAATGGCGCATTACGCCTTTGCATCGGGCATTATGAACCTCGGTGTGATGTTGCCTGCGCATGGCTAGGTGGGTTCTTCAGCGATTGGTTGGGCTACAAACATTTCTTCATTTTCACCCTCGTGCCATCCATTCCTGCATTCCTCATTACCTATTTCGTGCCGTTTACGTACGAGGATAAGAAATAAAAAGCCTCACCCCCAGCCCCTCTCCAAGGGGAGAGGGGAGTAATATGCAGGGTTAAAACAAAGCACGAGAATAACATTTGCAAAGCGAAACGACAACCATATACAAAGCAACAACAAGGCATATCACTCCCCGCTCCCCTTGGAGAGGGCTGGGGGTGAGGCCGTAAAATAAATTACCCATAATTCCCAAGTCCTCTTGCCGCGCCACAGCTGCAAACCAAGGCGCGAAGAGAGGCATTATAAAGATATGAAAGAACTAAAAGACATCATGCCCTGGGAGGAACGTCCCGCAGGTTGCGCCGATGTAATGTGGCGTTATTCAAAGAATCCCGTCATCGGACGTTACCACATCCCCACATCAAACAGCATTTTCAACAGTGCCGTAGTACCCTTTGAAGATGGTTTCGCTGGCGTTTTCCGTTGCGACAACAAGGCCGTGCAGATGAATATCTTTGCTGGATTCAGTAAGGATGGCATCAACTGGGACATCAATCACGAACCAATCGTGTTCGAGGCAGGCAATACCCAGATGATAGAATCGGAGTATAAGTACGACCCGCGCGTAACTTGGATAGACGACCGCTATTGGATTACATGGTGCAACGGCTATCATGGTCCTACAATCGGCATCGCATACACCTTCGACTTCAAGCGTTTCTACCAATGCGAAAACGCCTTCTTGCCCTTCAATCGCAACGGTGTGCTCTTCCCACAGAAGATAAACGGCAAGTTCGCCATGCTTTCGCGCCCCAGCGATAACGGTCATACGCCGTTTGGTGACATATATCTAAGCTATAGCCCCGATATGAAATACTGGGGTGAACATCGCTGCGTGATGAAGGTAACGCCTTTCCCTGAGAGCGCATGGCAATGCACTAAGATTGGTGCTGGCTCTGTTCCGTTCCTTACTGATGAGGGTTGGCTGATGTTCTACCACGGCGTTATCACCACATGCAATGGCTTCCGCTATTCGATGGGTGCCGTATTGCTTGATAAAGATAATCCCGAACGTGTGCTTTATCGCACTCGTCCTTATCTGCTTGCGCCTGCTGCTCCCTACGAATTGCAAGGCGATGTGCCAAACGTTGTGTTCCCCTGCGCTGCACTTAGCGACGGCGAACGCGTGGCTGTGTACTACGGAGCCGCTGATACCGTGGTGGGAATGGCCTTTGGGTACGTAAAAGAGATTGTCGAATTTGTGAAGAACAACTCAATTGTGTAAGGAGTAAAGGAGGAAGTAGTAAAGTAGTAAGGAGTTGTCTTGGAGGAGTTAAGAAGTTAAGGAGTTATGGGGTTAAGCCGTATGCGTTGTTGCAGAGGGGCGAACCTTCTCGTAAACTCACTAACTCTTCAACTCATCAACTTATAAACTGAGAAACTTATCAACTTATAAACTCAATAACTCACCACCTCATCACCTCATAAACTCACCAACTCACCACCTCATCAACTTTTTAAACTCAATAACTCACCAACTCAATAACTCATAAACTAAAATAGAAATGAAACGTCTCTATTAGCCGCAGCATTAGGTTTCTCGATGCTAAGCGTCCATGCAGCCGACGCCAACTACAATGTTGTGCCGCTGCCAAAGAGCGTTGTGATGGCCAAAGGCAAGCCCTTTAACCTCACAAGTGCAACAACCATCGTGTACGAAGGTACTAACCCCGAGATGAAACGTAATGCGCGCTTCCTCTCCGAGTACATCCAGCAAGTTTCGGGCATACGATACCAGCTCTGCAGACAAGCGCGATAAGAACGCTGCTGCCATCGTTCTAACCATCGATCCCAAGGTAACGGGTGCCGAAGCCTATCGCCTTACTGTCAACAACAAGCAGGTAACAATTGCCGCAAGCACGCCGGGCGGGCGTGTTCTATGGCATTCAAACACTGCGCAAGTCGTTGCCCGTGCAAACCAATGGGGCCGACGTAACCCTGCCTGCCGTGACTGTTGCCGACGAACCACGCTTCGGCTATCGTGGTATGATGCTCGATTGCGCACGCCATTTCTTCCCCCTAAGCTTTGTTAAGAAGTTTATCGACATCTTGGCTTTTGCACAACATGAACGTATTTCACTGGCACCTAACCGAAGACCAAGGCTGGCGTTTGGAGATAAAGAGCCATCCCTGAACTCACCGCTAAGTCGTCGATGCGTTCGGGAACGGTTATCGGTCACAACGCAATGGTAGACGATAGTATCCCCTCACGGCGGTTTCTACACGCAACAAGAGGCGCGCGAGATTGTGGAATATGCACGCCAACGCCACATCACCGTTATCCCCGAGATAGACATGCCGGGCCACATGTTGGCCGCATTGGCTGCTTATCCCGAACTGGGATGTTCGGGCGGGCCCTACGAAGTGGGGCATCGCTGGGGCGTATATAAAGATGTGTTGTGCCTTGGAAAGGAGAGTACGTACAAGTTTGTGCAAGATGTTATCGACGAAGTGGTGGACATCTTCCCCGCAAAATACTTCCATATCGGTGGCGACGAAACGCCAACCATCATGTGGGAGAAGTGTCCCAGGTGCATACAAAAGGCAAAAGAAGAGAACACCGACATCAAACACCTGCAACAATACTTCACCAATAGGGTTGAAAAGTACCTTAACAGCAAGGGAAAGAGCATCATCGGATGGGACGAAATCCTTGAAGGCAAAATCAACCAAAGCGCCACCATCATGGCTTGGCGTGGCGAAAAGAACGGGTTTGATGGTGCCATAAAGGGTCACGACGTAGTGATGACGCCCAGCTCGCACGTCTATTTCGACCATTATCAGGCCAAAGATACCAAACACGAGCCTGATGCCATCGGCGGCTTCTCGCCTGTTGAGAAAGTTTATTCTTACGAACCAATACCCGAAAGCCTTCCTGCCGACGCCAAAAAACGTATCTTTGGTGTGCAGGCTAACCTCTGGACCGAGTACATTCCTTACACCACGCAGGCCGAATACATGATTATGCCACGTATGGCGGCCTTGGCCGAGGTGCAATGGACGCCCGCAGCGAAGAAAAATTTCGATGATTTCAGCAAGCGCGCACACCGTCTTAGCGACCTTTACGACCGCTATGGCTATCAGTATGCACGCCATTTGTGGAAAGACAAAGCCATACCCACCTCTGCTGTGTGGTAAACTAACATACCGCTGGCAGCCATTTCGCCGTAAGTCCCTAACTATGGGTTGTGGCGAGGTGGCTGCCACTTTTCGTTATCAATACCACCCCTCTTTATATATAAAGGTATATCTCACATCTTCTTAATAGTATCCAACACATGCACAAAACATTCCTCGCCTTGCTGCTTCTGGTGGCTTCGCTCTGTCCCAAACAGGTGCAGGCGCAATCGGTTATCCCGCAACCTAGGGAGATAACCATGGGCAAAGGGTTCTTCACCATTAAGCCCAACACGCCCGTTGAACTGAATTTCGAGGGCGAAGAGGCACGCCAAATGAAGGCCTACATACGCCAAACCTTGGGCTTGAAGGTGTTTAAAGGAAAGTTCATCAGTAAAGTTCCGGCCATAAGCCTTAACTTGTTGCGGATAAAAGAGCCGTCTTGCTACGGTAGAACGTTCCCCGAATATTATACCCTAGACGTAACGCCCGAACGAATAACCATCATGTCGCATACCACAACAGGTCTGTTTTATGCCTTGCAAACCCTTCGGCAGCTTATGGTAGACGGCAACAAGGTGGCTTGTGCCAAGGTGAATGACCAGCCACGCTTTCCTTATCGTGGCATGATGCTCGACTGTTCGCGCCATTTCTTCACGCCCCAGTTTATCAAAAAACAACTTGATGTCATGGCTTACTTTAAAGCTTAACCGCTTTCATTGGCACCCTAACCGATGGCGGAGGATGGCGTTTGGAGGTGAAGAAATATCCCAAACTGATTGAGGAAACGGCCTACCGAACCCAAAACGACTGGACTAAATGGTGGCGCGAACACGACCGACGCTACTGCCACGCCAACGATTCGGGGGCTTATGGCGGATATTATACGCAAGACGAAGTGCGCGACATCGTGGCATACGCGGCCAAAAGGCACATCACCGTGATACCTGAAATAGAGATGCCAGGCCATAGCAACGAGGTGTTTGCCGCCTATCCAAACCTCACTTGCTGAGGGTAAGGCCTATACCAGCCCCGACTTCTGCCCCGGAAACGATAGCGTGTTTACCTTTCTCGAAGGTGTACTCACCGAGGTAATGCAGCTCTTCCCCTCCGAATATATCCACATCGGGGGCGACGAGGCTTGGCAAGAGAAGTGGAAAACCTGCCCCAAGTGCCAGCAACGAATGAAAGACGAGGGGTTGAAAGATACCCACGAGCTGCAAGCCTACTTCATCATGCGCATCGAAAAATTCCTTAATGCCCACGGCCGAAAGCTGTTGGGATGGGACGAAATCATGCAAGGTCGCTTGGCGCCCAATGCTGCCGTGATGTCGTGGACGGGCGAAGAGGCTGGCTTGAAGGCTGCAAAGGCTGGTCATCACGTGGTGATGACACCTGGCGCATACTGCTATCTCGACGTATATCAAGACGTTCCGTTCACCCAACCCAAGGCTATGGGCGGCTATGTTCCGCTTGAAAAGGCTTATTCTTACGAGCCAATAGCCCATAAAGAGTCGGCCGACACGCTGGAAAAATTCATCGACGGTGTGCAAGGAAACCTTTGGACCGAGGAAGTGCCTACGCCCGAACATGCCGAGTACATGCTTTATCCGCGAATGTTGGCCATTGCCGAAGTGGGTTGGACCCGCAACCGTCCGCCTTACGCCAACTTCCGCCACCGCACCATACAGGCACTCGACCGCATGAAGGCTATGGGCTACAACTTCTTCGACTTGCGAAACGAACGCGGACGGCGCGAAGAATCGCTAACGCCCGTAACGCATTTGGCTCTTGGAAAACCTGTAACTTATCTTTCGCGTTACACGGAGAAGTATCGCGGAACGGGCGACAATACACTTACCGACGGACGTCGGGGCGACTGGGTGTTTAAGGGCGACCGCTGGCAAGGCTTTATTGGCGGCGAATGTATGGATGCCGTGATAGACCTTGGGGCGGAAACCGAACTGCACGAAGTGTCTGCCGACTTCCTACAATCGATGGGTGTAGACATCGCTTTCCCCGACAGCGTAGAGCTATTGGTGTCTGCTGATGGGCAGACCTACACCTCGTTGCAACGCCGCGATGTGGAACGACACGACAAACGCGAATATTTCATCGAACCCTTTACGTGGAAAGGCACGGCCAAAGCACGCTACGTACGCTTGCGTGCCAAGCAAGGTGCCGAAGGTGGATGGGTGTTTTGCGATGAAGTGAAAGTGTGGTAGAGGACGTTTTTAAAAGGTGAAAAGGTGAAAAAGGTGAAAAGGTGAAAAAGGTGAAAAAAATGGCTAACGCCCTTAAAAGTGTCTATCGGTTCCTAGATTTCTAGTTCAGTCTAGCTTTCGGACAAGTCAGACAAGTCGGACAAGTCAGACCTGTCCTATTAGCCTAACGCCACCTCTGCATTTGGCTTAACTCCTTAACTCCATAACTCCTTAAAGGTGAAAAGGTGAAAGGGTGAAAAGATGAAAAGCATTTGGCTTAACTCCTTAACTCCCTAACTCCTTAACTCCTTATTTCTCCATATAATAAACTCAAACAACAAATTATGCGACTATTTCTCATTGCCGTTTTATCGGCCATTACTTTTGCCGCGCAAGCTAGCGATACGCTTTTTGTGCAGCAGCCGCAATACCCCATACTCATCGAACGCCACGACAACATCCTGATGTTGATGCGTATCGATGCCAAAGAAACGGGCACGCTGAACGCCCTAACATTAGACTTGGGCAACACACCGCGCCAGCAGATAAAAGCCTTAAAGCTGTATTACGGCGGCACAGATGCCCGGCAAGACTACGGCAAACGCCGTATGAAACCCGTGGAGTACATCACCAACTTCACCCCCAGGCCGAACAATGGAGGCCATTCCTTCAGTACTCGGTGAAACAAGACGAGGTGCAACCCACGCAAAGCCACTGTTACCCTGCGTAGCAAGCAAAAGCTTTTCCCTGGCTACAACTTCTTTTGGGTGAGCATCGAAATGCAACCCACTGCCGCCTTGCACACCACTTTCAACATCGCTTTGCGCGAGGCTCTGGGCGACAACAGCCCACTGCCGGTTGAAAACGTGGGCCAACCTGCACCACTTCGCCGTATGGGCATCGGCGTTAGGCATGCCGGGCGACGATGGGTGGCCGCCTATCGCATACCCGGACTGGTTACAACCAATCGCGGAACATTGCTCGGCGTGTACGATGTGCGCCATAACAACAGCGTAGACTTGCAAGAATACGTCGACGTTGGCCTTAGCCGCAGTACAGATGGCGGTCGTTCGTGGGAGCCAATGCGCCTCCCCATGTCCTTTGGCGAAACTGGTGGACTGCCCAAAGCACAAAACGGCGTGGGCGACCCCAGCATACTTGTAGACACAAAGACCAACACCGTGTGGGTTGTTGCGGCATGGACGCACGGCATGGGCAACGAACGTGCATGGTGGAGTTCGCAACCGGGCATGGATTACAACCACACGGCGCAATTGGTTTTGGTGCGAAGCGACGACGATGGCCAAACATGGTCAGAACCGATAAACATCACTTCGCAGGTGAAACAGCCCGAATGGTATTTCCTTTTGCAAGGACCAGGCCGCGGCATCACCATGACTGATGGCACTCTGGTGTTCCCCATACAGTTTATTAAGGCTAATCGCGAGCCGTCGGCAGGTATTATGTACAGCAAAGACCGCGGTAAGACGTGGCACATCAACAAGCCCGCACGCGACAATACCACCGAGGCGCAAGTGGCCGAAGTGGAGAAAGGTGTGCTGATGCTGAACATGCGCGACAACCGCGGAGGTAGTCGTGCTGTGTGTACAACGCGCGACCTAGGGCGCCACTTGGACCGAGCATCCCTCTTCGCGTAGTGCCCTTATCGAACCCTGTTTGCATGGGTAGTCTTATCAGCGTTAAGGCCAAGGACAATGTTTTGAAACGCGACATCTTGCTTTTCTCCAATCCCAACTCTACCAAGCACCGCAACAACATCACCATTAAGATGAGTCTTGATGGCGGAAAAACATGGTTGCCCGAACATCAGGTGTTGCTTGATGAGGGTTCTGGTTAGGGGTTATTCGTGCCTAACGATGATAGACAAAGAAACCATTGGCATTCTCTACGAAAGTAGCGTTGCTCAAATGACCTTCCAACGCATTCCGTTGAAAGACTTGATGAAGTAACACGCGTGCGCTTTTGCAAGGTTAAAAACATCGGCTGAGAACTGCGAATGTGGTTCTCGGCCGTATTTTTGCTGCTGTATGCGTGTTGGTATATTATTCCTTAGCGGGCAATATTCGCTTTATACATTCTAACAGTAAGTGGCAAGTCCCCATCCCTTTTCATGTTTTCATTTCTTGTTTTTCCTGCCTCGCTAAGTCTAAATCCGCATTTCTTATAAAAATCCGTAGAACTGTATTCTCCGTTATCCAAGGCCTCAACTGTAAGGAACAAGGTTGAAGAAAGTTTATCCTCTCTTGCGTATTCTTCAATCTTGGCTATAATGGCTGTCCCTATTTTATGATTTTGTTTTTCTTCGGAAACCGCAAGATAGTCTATTCCTATTGCTGCATATTTCCCTCGTTCCCAAAATTTTTTTTCATTGGCATTGGGGAAAGTATTAGCCTTTGGGCTCTTCTCTATCATGCTTTTGTCTTCGTAGCTTAATATCAGTACGTCTTTACTAAGGGTAAAGAAAGCTATAACATGTTCTTCCTCATATACCAGCCACAGGTAAGAAAGTCCGAATTCAATGTGTTTTAGCAGGCCGCCTTCATCTTTATAGTCGTGTTCGCTATGGATAAAATCATCCATCTGTTTTACGCCACATTTAAAATTTAAAAAGGGCTGAAATATCCTCAGCCCTTTCAAAACGTATTTTTGTTCTTTCTTAAAGTATCCATTCTACCTCATATTTCTCCAATGCTTTTTGTAGACGTTCTTGACTTGCCTTCTCCTCGTCATTAAGTTGTCCATTGGCAACGCGGACAACGGCATCGCGAATCTCATCCGCAATGTCTCCCTCAATAAGAGGTTGCTGTGACTTAAATCCTAACATATTGATTATGATAATTGTTTGTCCGTTTGCAAAGTTAATTGTTTTTATTTATATCGCAAAACAAAAAGCGGGAAAAAGGCGTTCATATTGACTTCTTTCAGTGAAGTTGTCTTGACTTTTAATGGTTCTATGAATTGGATGGAGTTTGTTTTCTTTGTGTGGTAAAACCAAGATAAACATTCTGCTCATGTACAAAGTATTAGACGAGGATACGATAAAAACTTGAAATATTGCCCCAAATTGTTTGTGGCAAAACGTGGTTATGTTTCAGGAGGCGACTTGGCGGAAGTTGTTCCATGTGTTCTCTTCAAGTTGACAGCCTGGCTGTCAATGGCAGATTACTTCTGCTTTTCCATGATGTCGTCTTGGTTGGTGGTTAGCAACATCCCCCACAACCGCTCGCGCTGGCCGTTGCAAGCCTACATGTTTTCTGTGTCGCTGCCCACTCGCGCGTGTTTACGGCATAATTCTTTTTGTATAGTTTTTAGTAATAAATTTAACATTATGAGTGCCTTTTTATCCACCAATCGCTCACTTGGCTGCAAAAAATCGATTCTCGCGAAGGTTTGTTTTGATGCAAAAAGAGGTTAGCATGTGAATGCAGCGAAATGAATATTTATTTAAAGAAGTCGCCATTTGCACCAACTTTTGGGCTATTTATAGCAAAATATAGTGCAATATGCCGCTAAACGCAGTGCATTTTGGTGCTAAACGCAGTGCGTTTTGGTGCTAAATGCAGTGCGTTTTGGTGCAAAACGCAAGGTAGAATGGTGCTAAATGCAGTGCAAAATGGTGCTAAACACAAGGTAAAAAGCATAAACATCCACCGCAAATGTATAAACAAAACCTTTAAGAACCATGAAATACATGGCCAAAAAGGGCAAAATGGTCATCAAAAAGTGGGGTTTGGGGGCTAAAAGTGGGTTTTGGGGCTGCAAAAATCATGGGTTGGCAACCAAACTAGAAAGGCAAAATGGTGCAAAATGCAGGTAGCTTTCCTAAAATTGAACATATTGTAAGGCGTGAAAGGCTAGAAATAGGGGCGATTTACCTACATTAGGGCCTATATTTTCGCTAGAATGGAGCGAAAATTAGAGCGGTATTGTAAAATAAAAGATAATTATTTAAGATTTGAGTGGATGAGTTTGTGAGTTTTCCAGTTTGTAAGTTGATGTGTTCGGGAATTGTTGGTCTTTCGTGAGATTATAAGCCGGTGGTTTTATTTGTCCTGCACTTCGTGTATGAGAAGGGTGTTTATCTTGTGGTGGCATCACAGAGAGAACAAACGCCTCTTAATGTATAGAAACATTAAAAGTCAAGACGACTTCAATACTAAATCCTTGTTGGGCAGTCTGGTTTGGCTAGTTCGTCTAGTTGCGCTAGTTCATCTAGCCTTCTAGAAAATCTAATTCTCCCAGTTAATCTAGCTGTTCTTCTTATAACTCCAAACTGCCCATACGCTCATGATGGTGGCCATTGCGGCGAGGATGGCGAGTTGGTTAGTTAGTCCGCTTAGTGCCGTGCCGCGAATAAACACCGAACGGGCGGCATCGATATAGTGGCGCACTGGCACAATCCATGTAAGCGTTTGTGCCCAATTGGGCATGCTGCGCACAGGCGTGAACAAACCACTGAGCAACATCATACAAGTCATGATGAACCACATTACGAGCATGGCTTGCTGCATGGTGTCGCTGTAATTGCTGACGATAAGTCCGATACTGCTGAATATTACGGCTAACAGCACCATAAATAGGTGAGAGCAAGGCCACGTTACCCACGGGCATGATGCCATAAATGCCCCATGCGAGCAGCAGACAAAAGGGTATAGATTACCAAGCCAAAGACCCAATAGGGTATGAGCTTGGCCAAAATAAACTGCGTTTTGCCCACGGGCGTTACGTTTATCTGCTCGATGGTGCCCGCCTCTTTCTCGCCTACGATGTTAAGTGCAGGCGAAAAACCACAAACCAAAATCATCACCATAGCCATAAGTGCCGGTATCATGTTTACCTTGTAGCTCTCGTGGCGGTTGTATAGGGTGCTTGCGGTTATGGTTCGCTGACGGGGCGAGGGTAGGGGCGACTGTTCAGGCTTGTGCTTGTAATGATGTTGGCTAGGTATACGCTGCCCAAGCCGCCCTTGGTGCCGTTTGTGGCGTTGGCGGCAACGAACACTTGCGGACTTTTGCCCAGCGTTAGTTCTCGTTCAAAGTGCTGCGGAATAACCATCACCACGTCTGTATGTCCCTTTCCACACTTGCCAAGGCCTCTTTATACGATGAGGCCATGCCGTTGAAAGTGGAAATAGGGTGGAGTGTTCTACTTTACCAACGAGTTGCCGCGATAGCGTTGAGCGGTCGTTATCTACGATGCTCACCGTTATGTTGCGCACTTCCATCGTGGTAACCCATGGTGCAATGCCCATGATAAAGATGGGATAAAGCACCACAAGTCGCAAAACAAAGGCGTTGCGACGTATCTGTATCCATTCTTTTTGTAGGAGAGATTTGAACATAGTTAAGGAGTTAATGGAGTTAATGGAGTTAGGGAGTTAAGGAGTTAAGGAGTTAAGCCGTATGCCTTGTTGCACAGTGGCTAACAATCTTGTTGCTTGTTAATACATTTAAGGGGATTAAGGGCGCAGAACAATTGGGTTCTGCTTGCAAGTTAAAGAATGTAGCAGCCATACTATTGGCTTAACTCCTTAACTCCTTAACTCCTTAACCCTTAACTCCTCCACTATTCAAGCCTAATATTAAACTTCTTCAATGCTATACCGAGTATCAACGCTGTCATTGCGGAGAGTATGAGCAGTTCTTTTGCCACCATATCTAGCCCCACGCCCATAATCATTAGCTTGCGAATGGCGGCGATGAACCATCGTGCGGGAATGATACATGTTAGCCATTGCAGCACTTGTGGCATGCTTTCGATGGGATATATCATGCCCGAAAACAGTATGCTGGGCATTAACATCATCATACCCGATATGAGCAGGGCTTGCAATTGGGTGCTGGCCAACACGCTGATGAGCAAACCTATGCACAAGGCTAGGAAGATGTAGAGCAGGCAGAGGGCGAAAATGGCGGACAGGTTGCCTGAGAGCGGTACGCCCAAAACGAAATGTGAGATGCCTAAGATGATGCACAAAATGGCGATAGACAACAGAAAATAGGGCACGGCCTTGGCAATAAGCATCAGTAAAGGGCGCGCTGGCGACACAAGAAGAACTTCCATCGTGCCACGTTCTTTTTCGCGAGCGATGCTTACCGAGGTCATCATGGCGCAGATAAGCAAGAGCAACATGCCCATGATGCCCGGAACAAAGTTGTAGGCACTTTTCATTTGCGGGTTGTATAGCAGTCGGGTAGTCACCATTGGCGTGCTGCCGATGCTTACTTTGCTGCCCTGTTGCAGGGCTTGGACAATGATTTGCGTGGCGTAGGCGGCTTGTAAACTCGACATGTTGGGGTCGGTGCCATCGGTAATAAGCTGTATGCGCGCGCCACCATCGTAACGATGGTCGGCAAAACGTGGCGAAAACACCACGGCGAGGTCAGCTTTCTGGTCGCGAACAAGCTGTTTGGCCTTCTCAACAGTGGGTGCGTTGTAGGTGTGAACGAAGTATTCGGAGGCGTCGAGCCGCTCTACAATCTGCTGCGCAGCATTGTCCCACGGTGTGGTGACAACCACTAGGCGAACGTTTCGCACGTCGGTAGAGATGGCAAAACCAAAGAGCAACATCATCACCAGCGGCATACCGAAGAGTATGAGCATGGTACGGCGGTCGCGTAGGATGTGCCGCACCTCCTTGTTGACGAATGAAAAGAAGATCTTCATCATTCACTCCTTTCTGCATTACGGGCAAGGAGGGTGAACACCTCGCCCAAATTGTCTTTTGCGTATTGGCGTTTCAGCTGTTCGGGTGTATCCAATGCGCGTATCTTTCCATCCACCATGATAGACAATCGGTCGCAATATTCGGCCTCGTCCATATAGTGTGTGGTTACGAATACGGTGATGCCGCCCTGCGCCGCCTCGTAAATCAGCTCCCAAAACTGGCGTCGGGTGTTGCCGTCTACGCCGCCCGTGGGTTCGTCTAAGAACACAACTTCGGGCCGATGCAGTATGCTTACCGAGAAAGCCAGCTTTTGTTTAAAGCCCAAGGGGAGGGTTTTAACTAGTCGGTTGGCCTCGTTTTGCAACGTCAGTCGGTTGAGCAACTGTTCGGTTTTGCGTTTGATGTCGGCCGAACTCATGCCGTAGATGCCGCCAAAGAGTCGGATGTTCTCTGTTACGGTGAGGTCTTCGTAGAGCGAGAAACGCTGACTCATGTAGCCGATGCGCCGTTTTATGGCCTCGTGTTGCGTGCTAACGTCTAGCCCGGCCACAGTAGCCTTGCCGCCCGACGGCTGACTAAGGCCAGAAAGAATGCGCATGGCAGTGGTTTTGCCTGCACCGTTGGCACCGAGAAAGCCGAATATTTCGCCCCTGCGAACATCGAACGAAATGTCGTCTACGGCATTAAACGTGCCGAAGGTCTTTACCAAGTGGCTCACGTGGATAATGGTTTCGGCTTGGCTCAGGTTGCGTGTGGCGTTGTCGGTGGGGGACGTTGGCGTTGCCTCGCACACCTTATTAATATATAAGGGGTGTGTGGGTGGCGTGTGGAGAGATTGTGGCAGGGGTGGCGTGGTAATCTCGTCGCATCGTTTTATCTCCTCTTGGTAGGGCGTAGAAACAAGGATGGTGATGCCTTGTTGTTTCAAACGGGCAAGCATGTCCCAAAATTCGGTGCGCGAAACAGGGTCGACACCTGTGGTTGGTTCGTCTAAAAGCAGCACGCTGGGTTGGTGAATAAGTGCGCAACTAAGGGCTAGCTTCTGTTTCATGCCGCCCGATAGCGCACCTGCGCGCCGCCGTTTAAAGGGTTCTATCTGTCCGTATATGTCCTTCACGTTATGATAACCCGCCTCAACGGTTGTGCCGAAGAGGGTGGCGAAGAAACGTAGGTTCTCTTCAACGGTAAGATCTTGATACAGGCTAAACCGTCCTGGCATGTAGCCCACGCGCTGGCGAATGTTTTTTAGCCCGTTCACCACGTCGTAACCATCTACCGATGCCGTGCCGCTGTCGGGCAAAACCAATGTCGCAAGGATGCGAAACATCGAGGTTTTACCGGTTCCGTCGGGACCGATAAGTCCGTGTAACGACCCTTTGGCCACGCTAAACGAGAAGTCTTTCAGGGCTTGTACCTCGCCGTAGCTTTTGCAGATGTTGTTTACTTCGATGGCGTTCATAACTTCATTTCTCCATACATGCCTATCTTGATGTAGCCATTGTTCTTCACGCTGACCTTTACGGCGTACACCCTGATCGGCCCTTTCGTCGTCGGTAAGAATGCTTTTGGGTGTAAATTCGGCCTTTGGCGAAATCCATGTAACGGTACCTTCGTAGATGTGTCGGGTGTCGTCGCCATAATCGGCGAACACCTTTACGCGTTGTCCCACGCGCACTTTGGCCAGTTGGGTGGATGTAACGTAAGCGCGGAGGGTCATGTATTACGGGTGTCGGCCACTTTGAAAAGCGGTCGGCCGATGCTGGTAAATTCGCCTTGCTCGGCGTAGTTTCTCCAATACCGTACCCGTTATTGGCGACTTGATGTGGCACTTTTCCAATTGGTTCATCACCTCGTAGCGTTGAATGTCGGCACCGCTCATCTGACTGTTGAGGCTACGCGTGCTGTTTTGCAGCAGCGACAGCTGCCCTGCAGTGCTTTTGCAGCACGGCCACGGCGTTTTCAGCGTCGTCTAGTTGCTTGCTGGTGGCAGCACCATCTTTAAGTGAAAGGCCTCTGTTCGACGCTGTTCAACAAGGGCCTTATTGATTTGTTGTTTGGTGACGGCAATCTGCGCTTGGATGTCGGGACGTTGGTTAGCGAAGACCTCGCGTGTGGCTCCCACCTGCCTAGCCTTTAATTGTAGCTGCACGGTATCAATGAGTCCACTTGCTGTCCTGCCGTAAGCGTTGAGCCTTCGCTGATGTCGAAGGCCATCAGTCGCCCTGTTCCTTCGGCCGAAACCGTAACTCGGTCGCCTCGAGATGCCCGTGGCATCGTATTCTTTCTCGTTTCCGCCGCAAGCAGCGATTAATAGCGCAAGTGCGGCGAGGGTTATTGATGGATGTTTCATATTAATTGTGTTGTTGACTAACCTCACTACCGTTCCTAACTGACCTCATAACACCCCTAACGGCCTCACCCCCGACCCTCTCCAAGGGAGGAGTGGTAAAACTGCTGTATGGACGTAGGGTGTTATGTCTCTAGTCCTGTAATGCCTTACATACTTTATTATTTTTCCTTGTGGCAGCCCTTATACCTCCCTCTCCCCTTGGAGAGGGGTTGAGATGAGCTTTCTCCCTGAGAGGGTTGGGGGTGAGGCGGTTTCAAGCGTGGCTTGTTTTGGGATTGTGGGTTCTCCCCTCACATACTTCAAGTTATATATCCCCTTAACATCTCCACCTTCGTGTGTAGAGCGGTTTATTTTCGCGTTGTTTTCGCGGGTTATCTCTTGCAGCAGTCGGTAGGTGTCGATGATGCCGTGCGCCAGTTGGCCTCGGCAGCTCGCCTAACGCTCTGCCTAAAGCTGCAACAATCTCGTCGTCGGCAGCCATCGTTTGACGCTTGCTTGCAATGGTTTCTTGCTGTTGCACCGTTTCCAACCGATTGTTGAAGAAGAACAATTCGCGGGCGTTTTCTATCTCGGCCTGTGCCACCGACAAACGTTGCACGTTGTTGCGATGTGTATAGGGTTGCCAATGTTCCACGCAAGGCGCACGCCAGCCAAGGCATTGAACGAGGGCGAGCGGCTGTTGTGTCTTTAAAACATGTCGAAACCGGGGTAGCCATAGTGAAGCGGCCGAACACACTCAGCGTGGGGAGCAGCTGAAGTGCGCAGTGCGCGCTGTTGCGAAGTGATTAAACGCAGGCGTAGGTCTATGGCTTTTCAGCTCTGGCGAACGTCTTCCGCAGTCTGTTCGGTGGCTGCGGGCATCGGTTTTACAATGCTGTCGATACGCTCAACGTTGCAAAAACAAGGCCAACATGCGGCAGAGCGCGCGCACGTGTGTGTTGCAATTCGTTGGCCATTTGCATGGCCGTTAGGCGTTCGGCTTTCGCTTTGGTCCACGTCGCTTTGCGCATGGCTACGCCCTGCTTTTGCAGCACAGCGAGCTTTGTTTTCGTTGCTTTGCAGCAGTGTTTGCAGGTCGCGGTTAAGTCGCAAACGTTCGTCAACAAGCAAGATGCCGAAGTAAAGGTCGTTCACCCTTTGGCGCACCTGATAGAGCGAAACGTCTGTTTGCGCCTCGTCTACCTGTTGTTGTAGCTGTGCTACTTCTTTTTGTGCGCTAATCCTTCCACCGTCCCACAGCATCTGATTGACGTCCACTCCCACGCGATATTGTTCCTTCGCCAGTCCGCGTGTGCTTTGTCCCAGTGCCGCCATCATGTTAGATAGCTGTTCGGGCAGTTGCGCCACGCGGTTTTGCACCGTGCCTTGCGCCGCCACTTGCACCTGCGGTAGCCATCCTTTCTTGATGTTGGCGATGGTGTAGGCCGTGGATTGGGCGTAGAGTGCGCGCCGCTTGATGAGCGGATAGTTCTGTTGTGCCTGCTGTTGACAGGCCTCTAACGTGGTTTGCGCAGGGCAAGCGGCGGCACACAACAGTGCGATGACTATTAATAATGTATGCTTCATCATTCCTTTCGTTTACTTCTCTTGATGCAAAATTACGCCGTTTTGCTTACATCCTTGTTATCCTTTACGGCCGATAAATGTTCTTTTAGTAGCTTTTTGCGCTTAATCAGGGTTTTTATGGGTGGTTTTTATTATCTTTGTGGCAATAAGAAAGGACGTGTTATGAACAATCAGACAATCGAAACTCTTACCATGGAGGAGATAAGAAGTAGGCTCAGTGTGCATATTGCCGAACACGACATGCCCATAACTGAAGACGGTTTCACCATGCTTTATAATGGTCGAAACACCTTTGGCTTGGCCGTTGTGGCCCATTGTCCTTATCGCCTGCCTGGTATTCGTATCGGATTATTGAAGAAAGGCGAGATAAAGGCAACGCTTAATCTAGCTTGAACAGGTGCGCAAAAGTGGCACATTAGAGTATTTTTGCGATGGTACCATCTTTCAATTCGACCAAATTCCGCTCGAAAGTGAGGTGGAAGGGTGGGTGATTGACCCGTGGCTGATGGACAATTGTTTCCGCAGGGCGTGCCAACGATGTTTAACGGACAGGTGAAAGACGCGCTTATGTCTGCCAGCGATAGGGACATCGCCAAGGTGGAAAGCCTTTATGAGAGCCTGATGCTCGTGCTTAGGGATAGGCCATACAACCGACAAGCGGCCTCAGCCATCATTACCGCGCTGTGTTATGTGTATAACGAGTGTTACGTTCGTGCCACAGAGCATCCCGCAGAGAGTCCTTCGCGGCAGCGTGGTGTTGATAGGTTCATCGCCTTGGTGAACGAGCATGCCAAAAACGAACATAACTTGTCCTTTTATGCCGATAAGCTGTGTCTGTCGCAACGCTATCTTAGTAGGGTTGTGTGGCAAACAAGCGGCGTGTATGCCAAAAGTGGATGAGACCGAGCCGTGATTACCGAGGCTAAGGTGATGCTGCGGCATGGACAGCTAACAGTGGCAGCCATATCGAAGCCTTGATTTTCCCTAATCCCAGCTTCTTTAATAAGTACTTTAAACGGCAAACGGGACAAACACCCTTGGCGTTTAGGAATGGGTGAAAAGGAGTTAAAGGTGAAAAGGTGAAAGGGTGAAAGGGTGAAAAGATGGCTAACGCCCACAAACTTCGTTAACTCGTCAACTGGTGAAAAGGTGAAAAGATGGAAGATGAAAGGGCAAGCCTACTCAAAGAGTTGTAGCATGGGCATGAGTTGCAAATGCTGATAGTTATGGCTATCTTTGCGTAAAAGGAAACAGCTATGGGTTTAGATTACGGCTTTTAGTGCCACACATCCTGGCGAAGTGCTTAAAGACGAATTGGAGGCAAGGGGCATATCCCAGCGTAAGTTCGCCGAAAGAATCGGCATGGCTTATTCGGTTCTAAACGAACTATTGAATGGGCGTAGGCCGTTGAGTACCACTTCTGCCCTTATGTTTGAAGCGGCTTTGGACATTCCTGCCGAGGCCATAATGGAATTACAGATGAAATACAACATGCAGGTTGCACGAAAGAGATACTACGTTGGCAACCCGTTTGAAGAAGATAACAAAAGCGGTGGCTAGGTCTTAACGTTGTTGGTACAATGCTGTTTGTAGTGCTACTACAAGGCACTTGTAGGCGCACTACAAGCACCTTGTAGCGCCTGTACAAGTCGTTTGTGAGTGCCGCTACAAGGGGTGAGCACATGCTGTCTCCTTGTGGCGCTGTTGTTCGGTGACTTAAAGACAGTTGCCAACGCTTGTTCACTTCATCTATTTCAGTTAGCCTTTACGCTGCAATAAGTTAAGTTATCTCAACTGGGAGCGTATTTGTTGTTTTCATCTGTTTTTCCCAGAGATATTTATTAACTTTGCAAGAGTTTAATACGGACATTTTTATTTAATTAAATAAGAACAAATTATGGTAATTGAAAAAGTTCATGCGGAGAAATCCTCGACTCAAGGGTAACCCTACCGTAGGGTGGAAGTGACATTGTGTAACGGCGTGGTGAGGCCGCGCAAGTGTACCTCTGGCGCATCAACAGGCGAAAAACGGAAGCCCTCCGAATTGCGCGACGGCGACAGGGCCGCTACTTGGGTGAGGTGTTCTCAAAGCCGTGAGAACGTAAACAACGTTATCGCTCCTGCCCTTAAAAAGGCATGTCGGTTTGCCAACAACGCAAAAATCGACTACAAGATGCTCGAACTAGACGGCACGCCCACAAAAGAGCAAGCTGGGTTGCCAACGCCATCCTTGGCGTTTCGTTAGCTGTTAGCACACCGCTGCTAAGGCATTTGGTATGCCCCTTTACCGCTACATCAGCGGAACAAACACATACGTTTTGCCCGTTCCGATGATGAACATCATCAATGGTGGCGCACACTCTGACGCCCCCATCGCTTTCAAGAGTTCATGATTCGCCCCGTAGGTGCATCTCGCGAACGTGAGGCTATCCGCATGGGTGCTGAGTGTTCCACGCTTTGGCTAAGAACTTGAAGGCTCGCGGATTGTCTACCGCAGTTGGCGACGAGGGTGGTTTCGCTCCTAAGTTCGACGGTATCGAAGACGCTTTGGACACAATCATGAAGTCTATTAAGGACGCTGGCTACGAACCTGGCAAGGATGTCGAAGATTGCTATGGACTGTGCCGCCTCTGAATTTGCTGTACAAGAGAATGGCGAATGGTACTACGACTATCGTCAACTCAAAAACGGCATGCCCAAAGATCCTAACGGTAAGAAGCTTACCGCTGCCGAACAAATCAAGTATCTCGAAGAACTCATCACCAAATATCCTATCGACTCAATCGAAGATGGTTTGGATGAGAACGACTGGGACAACTGGGTTAAGCTCACAGGGGCTATCGGCGACCGCTGCCAGTTGGTTGGCGACGACCTCTTTGTTACCAACGTGAAGTTCTTGGAGAAAGGTATCAAGATAGGGTGCCGCCAACTCTATCCTTATCAAGGTTAACCAAATTGGTACGCTCACCGAAACGCTTGAGGCTATCGAAATGGCTCACCGCGCTGGTTACACCACCGTTACTTCGCACCGTTCGGGCGAAACAGAGGACACAACTATTGCCGACATCGCCGTTGCTACCAACTCTGGCCAGATTAAGACTGGTTCGTTGAGCCGCACCGACCGTATGGCTAAGTACAACCAACTTATCCGTATCGAGGAACAATTGTGCTGCTCTGCACGCTATGGCTACGAAGGCTGAAGAAGCAATGAAAAGCTTTGCGCGCCAATGGTAATGCTTGCCAAATGGCTGGCGATAGATGCTGATATGGCATCGCGCCTAAGGCTTTTGGAAACGTAACAGATAAGATGGGGCGGCCTGTATTGGGTCGCCCCTGTTTTATATGAGGCCTCACCCCCAACCCCTCTCCAAGGGGAGAGGGGAGTAATATGTAAGGCTACAACAAAGCTAAATAATACAATATGTAAAGCCCGAACAAGGGGAAATAATAAACGATGTAAGGCTATTACAAGAACAAACAAGCATAACAGCCACGCCCCAACAAGGCATTTCACTCCCCTCTCCCTTGGAGAGGGCTGAAATGAGCCGGTTGAAGAGTGGCGTGAGCCTGTTTGTTTACTAATTAAAAGATTTTATGTACTCAAAAACTCTATTTTCTCAGAACCTTAACCCTCGCTCTTTTCGCCCTATTTGCCTTCTCTGGCATGGCGCAAAAGAATGTTTATGGCTTTAAGGTGAAGGACGAAAACGGCCGAATGGTGTCGTTATCAAAGTATCGTGGTAAGGTGTTGCTCATCGTTAACACGGCCACGCAGTGCTGGACTAACGCCGCAATACAAACCCTTGCAAGCGCTTTACGACAAGTATCGCGATAAAGGATTGGTGGTTTTAGGCTTTCCTTGCAACCAGTTTAAAGGGCAAGCGCCTGGCACGAACAAAGAGATACGCCAGTTTTGCGAGGCCAATTACGGCGTAACTTTCCGCAATTTGCCAAGATCGACGTGAATGGCAAAGCGGGCCATTCCGCTTTATCGTTACCTCAAACGCCAGCAACCATTCTTTGGTTGCTTGATGAGCGACTCCACACGGCGTGCCGAGTTTGAGCGTTTGCCAAAGGATGTGCCCATAAATGTGGAGTACGACATTCAATGGAACTTCACTAAGTTCATCGTCGACCGCGAAGGAAAGGTGGTGAAACGCGTAGAACCCAAAGACACGATGGAGTATTTGGAAGAAGAAGTGGCGAAAGTTTTGGAAGAAAAATAAGGGGCGTTGGATTATCAGAGGGCTTAGATTAGTCGGACAAGTCGGACTGGTCGAGACCGTCAGACTGGTCGACTTGTCTGACTAGTCCGACTAATCAGGCTAATGCCAATAGGCGTTTTTCTGTTATCAATCATTCGTTTTCAGGTCTTCTTCAACGGTGGTAATACCGCCAAGTCCGAACTGTTCTACCAGCACTTTCAGCACGCCAGGCGAAACAAAGGCGGGCAGCGTGGGGCCGATGTGGATGTTCTTGATGCCCAACGACAGTAGGGCGAGCAACACGATAACCGCCTTTTGCTCGTACCAAGCGATGTCGAAAAGGCAAGCGGCAGGTCGTTGATGTCGAGCCGCACCGAATATCTCTTTCAACTTCAAAGCCACCACAGCCCAAGTGTACGAGTCGTTACATTGGCCTGCATCGAGCACGCGGGGGATGCCATTGATGTCGCCGAGGTTAAGCTTGTTGTACTTAAACTTGGCACAGCCCGAGGTGAGGATAACCACATCGTGGGGCAACTGCTTGGCAAACTCCGTGTAATAGTCGCGACTGCGCATGCGGCCGTCGCATCCGCCCATCGCAACAAACTTGCGAATGGCACCGCTTTTCATCGGCATCTACAATCTTATCGGCCAGTGCAAACACTGATTATGGGCAAAACCGCCTACATCTCACCGTGTTCAATCTCCGTTGGCGGCTCGCGGGTCTTGGCAATGGCAATTACTTCGAAAAGTCTTTATGCCCATTGGCATCTTCTTCGATAATGTTTCCAGCGGGACGTCGAATTCATCGTAAACACGCGAGTCTTTGTGGTTGGCTTTTGGCGAAAGGCGGCTGAGTACAGTTGGTGGTCAAAACACGATAGGACCGTTGGATGTACGAACTCTTCTTTTCTGTTTCCACCACGCGTTGCCGTAGTTTCCAACCAGATGCTTGTACTTTTTCAGTTCGGGATAATAGTGCGCGGGCAGCGTTTCGCCGTGGGTGTACACGTCAACGCCCGTTCCTTCGGTTTGTTTCAACGGGTCTTCGATGTCGTGCAGGTCGTGTCGAAATCAAAAATGCCTGGGTTTTTGCGCCGATGTTCACTTTGGTTATAACGGGGTAGCCATACGATGTGGAGTTGGCTTTTATCTAGCAGGGCCATTGCGTTTCACCGCACTTGCCTGTGTCGAGGCACAGTTCAAAAGCTGGTCCATGGGTGCGTCAGGGTTGGCAATGATGGCCAGCGCATCGCATAAAGTCAGTTATTGTGGTGTCGGTATAACCCAATCTGACGGCGCATGTTTCGTAGTAGGCGGCCATACCTTTGAAGCAACACGGTGGGTTCTCCAGCGAACGAGGTCTTCGTTCTCATTGCCAGCACACTTTCCACGCGACTTTGCGCCTCGTAGTCAGCCTTTTCGCCGCCCCACGGTATCTCGTGATAAGCGGTGGTTCCGCATTATGCTCTGGCGATGGCCCAGCAGCTGCTTCATGCGACCCCTTGTCTACGCGGTTAAGAATGCTCGCGTCATGAGTTGGCATTGGTGATACAAGCGAACAATGCGTCTACAAAATAGGTGTCCGCACTGCAACACTCTCCGCCAGCCTTGCAGAGATGGCTCGGTCGATGGTGGCGCTCGCACCACGCCCAGTGGTAGGTCTTGATAAGGTGGGGTTGAGGCCTCTTTTCCATAGCATATGGTACAACCCGTTCCTGGCTGTTCCTGGCATTGCAAAACTATTTTATTCCCATAATGCTGTTTTGTACGTTTTAATGTTTATTGTTTTGCGTGCAAAGGGTACATGGAGAAATACCTAGTAAAGGTAACAAATGTGTGTCGGGGTGGTTAATGGAGTTAAATATACCTATATAGTAGGTAATAAAGAGGTAGTAAGTGGTGAAAGGTAGTAAGTAGTAAAGGAGTTGGGGAGTTAAGGAGTTAAGCCAAATGCTTAGGTGGCGTTAGACTAAAAGGAGCAAGTCAGACAAGTCAGACAAGTCGGACTTGTCCGAGAGACTAGACTGAACTAGAAATCTAAAAACCGCAAGACACCTTTAAGGGCGCTTTCAGCCATCTTTTCACCTTTTTCACTTTTTCACTCTTTCACCTTTAAAGGGAGTTAGCCATCTTTTCACCTTTTCACTTTTTCACCTCTTTCACCTTTATAAAGCCATGCTCTTTTCACCTTTAACTATTTAAGCAGTTCCATCGGACTAACCCCAATTGGTCTTTTAAAGCGCGGTGAAATACGATGGCGGTGAAACCCAGTGAGCACCTCGAAACCGATGTTTGCACCACCCTCAATCAGCTTACGGGCGCGGTTTACGCGCGTGGCTCGAATGAGTTCCACGGACTAAGTCCCGTTAATGCCTTCACTTTGCGATAAAGCTGCACCCTACTAAAGGTCTACCGCGGCACCCTAATTGCTCCACCCCAAAGTCGTTATTGCTGATGTTGCGGTGTATTTCGCTGCGTATTTTGCTCACAAACTCCTTGTCGGGCGTGCTTATTTCTTCCTTCGCCAGTTCGTCTGCGCCACCGAAAACCTGTTTTAGCTGTTTGCGACTTTGCAGTAAATTGTGGATGCGCGCCAACAACAAGGGCGCACTGAACGGCTTGGTGATGTAGGCATCTGCACCATGTTCGTAGCCTTCGATGCGCTGTTCGTCGAGCGTTCGGGCAGTGAGCAGTATCACGGGAATATGACTTGTGGCCGTGCTCTGTTTCAGTCGGCTGCACAATTCCAGGCCATTCATCTGCGGCATCATCACGTCGCTCCACCACCAAGTCAGGGATATTCAGTTCTGCCATCTGCAAGCCACCACACCGATTGGGTGCGGTAAGCACGCGATAATGTGTTTCGAGCAGCGTGCGAGCCATTTGGCAAACGTCGTCGTTGTCGTCGGTAAAGAGGATGGTATGGGCTGATTGGGGTCGTTGTTTTCTTCAAAAATGGTCTGCAACTGCGGAGCATCGGCCTTTGTTGTGGCCTGCGTTGCGGGCACAATAAAAAGCCTGTGGCTCGGCAATCGGTGACTGTTCGGCGGCCGATGGCGGCGTTTCGGCCTGCAAATTCAGCGGCAGATGCACGGTAAACACCGTTGGCCCTCGAGCCGCCTGCTAACGCCCGATGTGCCCGCCGTGCATGTCTACGAAGGCTTTTGCCGAGCGAGGCCAATGCCCGTGCCGCCTTCGCTGTGTTGCGGTTGGTAAAAACGCTCGAAGATGTGGGGCAAATCGCCCTCGGCAATGCCCTTGCCCGTGTTGAGTTGCAGCAGCGTTGCCGTGCCTTGCGCCGTGTCTACAACCAGTTCTACGTTTATTTCGCCCGCTACTCGGCGTAAATTTCACAGCGTTAGAAAGGATGTTGCTCACCACCCTTTCCACCTTTCCTGCATCTATTTTGGCGGTTACGTGTTCGGGCAGACGGCAAGAAAAGCCTGATGCGCTTGTGCTCGGCAGCCGCCACAGACTCGCTCTAACGTTGCCAATCAGTGCTGCAAGGTCGGTTTCGGCCAACTGCAGGGCCATCTTTCCGCCCTCAACTTTCCTGAAATCAGTATTTGGTTGATGAGTTTTAGCAGCGTTCGCACGTTTCGGTGCGCCACTTCGAGCAGCCCACGTTGTACCTTCGACAGTTGGTTTTCGGCCAAAAGCTGTTCCACAGGCGTTTCGATAAGGGTTAAAGGCGTGCGCAATTCGTGGCTCACGTTGGTGAAAAACATCAGCTTAGCCTGCGTGGCAGCCTCTGTTCGCGGTCTTCCAGTTGTTCGTTGAGTTTCGCTTTCGCGAAATAGGGCTTTCAACACGAAGAAAGCAAAAACCATGAGGGATAACGCCAACAGAACGCCCAACACGAGGATGGTTTTCTGGTTGCTATATTGCGCCATACTTTCGTCTATGCGGTTGTTTAGGCGTTGCATCTTGTTGTCGAGCAGGGTTTAGTTCGGCCCATTGTTGCAAGAGCACCCTACGGCGTTGTTGGCATCTATCACGCCCGTTTGCAAGATGGTTTCTCGCCGAAAATGTCGGCCTTCCAATATGTTCATGGCCAGTTTCAGCACCTCGTCGCCATGCGTAGGATAAACAAATGTGGCCAAGAAAGTTCCGTTTTTCACGGCCTCGATGCCGTCGCCGGGGGTGGGCAGCGCATCAACGCCCACTATCTTCCGCCTTTACGCCCATTTTTGTGTGGCGGCGGTGCGCCCCAATGCCCATTCGGTCGCACTGCGCAAACATCAAATCGACCCCTCCCGCATCTTTAAACATGCGTTTCGGTTTCGCTTTCGGCCTTCTGCTCAAACCAATCGGCGTATGCGTTGGCCACCACTTTTATTTGCGGATAGCGTGCCAATGCCTCGCGAAAGCCGCTGTCGCGTTCCATAGCAGGCGACGAACCGCGTAGCCCTTGCAGCTCCATCACGCGACCTTTGCCGCCAAGATGTTCGCCAACAAAGCGCCCAACGGCTCGTCCGATGAGCCACATTGTCGGCACCGATAAAGGCCGTGTATTTGTCTGATGCGCTCTTTCGGTCGACCAGCACCACGCGAACGCCGCGGTCGAAGGCCCGTTGATGACGGGTGTAAGCGCCTTTGCCTCGTTGGGCGACACGATAATGAGGTCGGCCCCCTCTTCAATGAAGTGTTCAATCTGCGCAATCTGCACGCGGTTGTCGTCTTTGGCCGATGCAAACTCCACGCGCACGTTGTCGTGAGAGGTACGACTCGCGCCTTATCTCGCTGTTCATTTTCGTTCGCCACGAGTCCTCGCTGCACTGCGAAACGCCGATAAAGTAACTCTTCTTTGTACTGCAAGCCGATAGCAACAGGGCTAAGAGGGCAAGCAAGGGTAGGGCGAAAGTTGTGAGTTTTGGGTTCATACAGAGTGGTGGTGTAGGGTTTGCGTTACACTGCAAAATTTAATGATAAACCTAAACACCATCATGTTGGCTTACTATCTGCTTGGCCAAAGTTTCCGAGATTGGTAATTTTATACTTTGTTGGTGGGGATGTGGGGGTGGCTGTTCTGAATGTTGTAGCTGTGTTTAGATATTCTAGAATGCCTAGTTGTTTTAGATATTCTTTTTGTTCTAGTTTATCTAGGATACCTAGTTGAACTAGTTGTAATCAACTCACTGGCTTATAAACTACTGAAAAACCAATAACTCCTAACACGTCAACTCCTGAGCTTAAAAACTTACCAACTCATAACCTCACCAACTCAAAACATAGAATTCTATCTTTTTATCTTACAATGCAGCTCTAATTTTTCGCTCCGTTCTAGCGAGATTATTAGTTAAAAAGTAGAGCAGCCACTTTTCCGCTCTTTCACACCTTCTAATTTGTCGATTTTTAAGAAAAGATGACTGCATTTGGCTATCATTTTGCCTTTCTGTTTTGCTTTGCCAGCTCATTATTTTTGCAACCCAAAAACCCGCTTTTAGCCCCTAAAACCCCACTTTTTGATAGCCATTTTGTCTCTTTTTAGCCATGTTTTTCATGGTTCTAAAAGGGTTTGTTTATACTAATTGCTGTGGATGTTTATGCTTTTTGTTTCGCATTTAGCGGCAAATCGCACCGCATTTAGCAGCATTTTACCTGCGTTTTGCACCAAAACGCACTGCATTTAGCACCAAAACGCAAGGCATTTAGCATCAAAACGCACGCTATTTTTGAACCAAAAACGCACCGAATTTTTGCCGCAAATAGCCCCGAAAGGGGTGCAAATGGCGGTCTTTTCAAATAAATATTCATTTTGCCAACAGTCAGCCACCCTCTTTTGCATCAAAACAAACCTTCGCGAGAATCGATTTTTGCGGCAAGGTAAGCGATTGGTGGACGAAAAGGGCACTTATTATGTTAAATTTCTTACTAAAAACGAGACAGAAACGAACTCTAGTGAACACGCACGAGTGGGCAACGGCAAGGAAAACAGATACGCTTGCGGCGGCCAGCGCGAGCGGTTGCAGGGCATGCTGCTCACAGACAACGGGCACAGCATCATGGGAGGGCAGAAGTAATCGGCCATCGACAAGCGGTTTTCTGCCTGTGGAGATTGCATTGAATAATTTCCGCCCAATCACTTTTTGAACCCCAATCGGTCGTTAGACCGCTTACCTGTTATTTTAGTTTTTTCCCATCGCTTCCTGTTCATCTTTCGTTTTTCTTGTCGGCATCTTGCCTGTCTTATTCTCTTTGACGTAGCCCGCTACGTCTTCAAGAATAAAGCAGGCAATATGCTCAACAATCAAACAAAATCTGCACAGGCTCTAACGACCGATTTGGGTTGAACCATAACCACGTTTTGCCGCAAACAAATGGGGCATAATTTCATGTTTTATCGCACCCTTGTTCGGCACGTCGTGCATGTGTGGGGCGTATTTTGGTGTTGCGGCACAAAGGCATAAACTCCGCTCAATTTGTAGAAACACCAAACGTCAACACAACTTCGTGGTGAACATTTGGTAGGCCTAAACATCCTGTTCAAAACCCTTACCGAAAAGCATACATTTTCTACTTGCTAACTTCTATTAGCCAATAATACGCAAATTCGGAATGTAAATCCGACTTTCTAACAAAGTCTTTCTTTAAACTTGTTACAAAACACAAAAGCGCGCAAATGCGGTGTTTTAATTTACATTAAATATTAAAGAAACAGCTGTATTATTGCCGCTTATTTCGTATCTTTGCCATGAGCGATGCACACAACACACGCCATGCGGAAACAATGAACAACGCAGAAGACAAATTTTCTACGGATAATGGCAACAAGCACGCAACACAATGGCCCGCCAATTAAGGCGAAGATTGTGCTATAGGTATACAACAACATTCGCGGGGCGGCAATCTATTTAACCAAAACAATATAGATATGTGAACGAAAGAGCAAACAACTGAATTTGAGATATGCGCAAACAGTGTGGAAAGCTGTTTGGCGGCCCAAGAAGGTGGGGCCGACAGGGTGGAGCTTTGCGCAGGCATACCCGAAGGCGGCACAACGCCTTCGCATGGCGACATCGTAACGGCGCGCCGACTGCTTAACACCACCAAGCTGCATGTCATCATCAGGCCCAGAGGGGCGACTTCCTCGGACCTGAAATGGACATCGCATGGCCGCCGACATCGACGCATGTAGAAGGCGGGAGTAGACGACGTGGTGTTTGGATGTCTAACCCCGAGGACATCGACATCGACAAAACGCCTCAAACTCATAGCACACGTGGGGCAAATGGCGGCAACTTTCCATCGCGCTTTCGACAGATGTCGCAATCCGCTCGATGCCTTAGACCAACTGGAGCAGCTGGGATTTAACCGTGTGCTAACCTCCGGACAGCAGAAAACGGCCGAAAAAGGCCCTGCTATACAAACTGCACAACGGGCAGGCAGCATCGCTATCATGGCGGATGTGGCGTTAACGAACGCAACATCTTCAAGATACACGTGGAGACAGACGTTACCCAATTCCACTTTTCTGCACGCGAATCGGTGCTCTCGACATGCCAATACATGGGCGGAAACGTGCGAATGGGCGGAAAAGACACTGATGAGGCCTATCGAGAGTTACCACCGCACGCCGTGTTAGACACACAATAAAGGAGCTGCGCGGCGGGACGAGAACCAATACCCTAGCGTCCCACCACAGCCCCAAACGAGATGCGCCGACAGCCGAAACCCCACGTGCCGCGCAGGCGATGCGGCTTCTTTGCCCGACAGATAAAAGCGAATTTGAACGGGATGCAGGCGCACGAGCAGGGGCTTTGGGCGTACGATGAAACCTCTTCCCATATTAAATAGTTTGTTTTGTTAATTGCATTTGTGTCCCCGTCGCGGCAGCCGATATGCGTGTCATACGACCGCGCAAAAACTTCTGAGAAACGAAATGCGCAAGCCATCTTTTAGCCATGCAGACACCGCAAAAACTACAAACCGGGATGACCCACGCATACCATAATGTCGCAACCCCTTATCTTACATCAGCAAACCCATTTACTATCAGCATGAGAAAGCTATTTCTATCACTCTTTGTAGCCTTGGTGGCATGTAACGTTGCCCAGGCTGGATTTTACCATTTCATTTCTGATGACAAATACCGTGCAGAAGTGCATAAAGACTTCACCGCGAAAACGCAATTGGGGTAAGAACTTCTGCGCATACCCAAACCATTGCCTACACCCGGCCGAACAAGAGGCTTTTGGAGTTTCTGTATGCCTACATGCCCGTGGCCGATGTCACCGATTACACCACCGCTTTCTACCTAGATAACGTGAAGGCCACGTTCAAGGCGCGCGACGAAATGCCGTGGGGGCGAGACGTTCCCGAACTGTTGCGCAGGCATTTCGTACTTCCCATACGTGTAACAACGAGAACTTGGACAACACGCGCATGGCTTTTGTACGACGAACTGAAAACGCGTAGAGGGTTTTGAGCGACGACCGAGGCCGTGTGGAACTGAACCACTGGTGCCATGAGCATGTAACTTATCAGCCATCTAGTGCGCGTACGTTGGCACCTTTGGCCTGTGCAAACCGCCATTGGGCGTTGCGGCGAAGAAAAGCACCTTTACCGTGGCCGTATTGCGTACGTTGGGCATCCCCGCAAGGCAGGTGTACACGCCGCGTTGGGCGCATACCGACGACAACCACGCATGGGTGGAGGCCTGGGCCGACGGCAAATGGCACTTCCTTGGCGCCTGCGAACCGAGACCAGTGCTCGACTTGGGCTGGAGCTGCGCATCGCGTCTCATAGCTGCACAAAGGCAGCGCTATCGTGCGAAGAGTGATGTTGCGAACCAGTAACTACACCGAAATAAACCTCATTGCCAACTATGCACCCACGGCTCGCGTAGACTTTGCCGTGGTGGATGCCGCCGGAAAAGCCGTTGATAAGGCCAAGGTGGAATTTAAGATATACAATTATGCCGAGTATTACACGGCGGTGAACAAGTTTACCGACAGTCGTGGGCGAACGTTTCCTCACCGCTGGTGTGGGCGTATATTGGTGTGGGCCTCTAAGAATGGGGCATACGGATTTGCCAAGGCATCGTTTGGAAAGGACAAGGTCGTTACCATTCGCCTTAACCGCAGTGCACGTTCGGATGCCAAAATGACGGTGGGCGCACTCGATTCTGTTAATATCGTACCGCCCGTTGAAAGTGCCAAGCTACCAGAAGTGACGTTCGATGAGGCCATAGCCAACAAGACAAGGTTGGCAAAAGAAGACAGTATACGCCACGCTTACGAGGCCACGTTCTACAAACCCAAGAAAGATGGGCGCATAGGCGACTTCTTAAAACGCGCTCGCGGCAACTGGCAAACCATTCATCGGTTTGTTAGCAATCACTCGGATCGCCTCGATCGCGCACTGGCATTGCTGGAAACGCTGCCCGATAAGGACTTGCACGACATGCCACTCGAAATTCTTGAAGACCATTTTGGGGCTGAAAGCAACCAATTGTCGCCGCGTGTGGAAGACGAAATGATTATCGCTCCCTTTAAACAAACATTCCAACATGCGTTCAATACGGCCTTGGCAGACAGCATGCGCGCCAATCCCACAATCCTAGTGGAATGGACGAAGCACAACATCGGGCTTAATCCCGATGCCAAGGCCCCTGCGCATTGCGCAAACACCTATGGGCGTTTAGCGTTCGAGACTTACCGATACACGTTCGCGGACATCTTCTTTAGCGAGCATGGCGCGAGCTTGAACATCGAGTCGCGCCTAGGATGCGGTTACGGGTAGGTGCAATCAAAGCGCGACGGCGCATGGGTGGGACAATGAATTTTGATAACGCACAAAGCCAAGCCACGCCCACGGGCAAAGCAAGCACTGCTATTCAGCTGCGCCATTGCTGCCTGCCGACCCCAAGTATTACAGCCACTTCACCCTGAGTAAGATTGTAAAACGGACAGGCAGCTGCTGAACTTCGAAGAAGGAGACGGAATGCAACGAGGGAACTACCTGGGCCAACACCTTTGAGCGCGGTTACGACCTGGATGCAGGGCACTTATCTGCTTGTTACCGGTACGCGTTTGGCCAATGGTGGCGTGCTGGCTACGAGCGTTTTCTTCAATGTAGCCGCGGGCAAAAACCACCGAAGTGCCACTCGTTATGCGCCGTCCGTCAGGTCAGCTCAATGTGTTGAGCAACTTCGATAGCGAGTCGCGTTTTCCTCAAAGACGGTCAAGAGGTGAGCATCTTGTCGCAAACGGGTCGCGGATATTTCACGCGCTTGCCCGCGGTATTGGCGAAGAACCCACCAATCACGCCCCACGCGACGGCAAAAGCACGTGCCACGCTCGACGAATGGGGCCGTCCCTTCGTGTTGCTCTTCCCCAACGATGCCGATTTTACAGCGTTTCAGGACGAGAACTTCGGCGTGCCTACCAACATCATTCTGGGCGTAGATGCCGACGGCAAAATTAAGCAACAAGTAGCCAATGCCATGAAGCTGGCCAACCCCTCGCAGATGCCTGTTTTCATTGCGGCAGACACCTTTAATCGCGTTGTATTCTGTTCTGCAAAGGCTACACAATTGGCATGGGCGAGCAGCTAGAAAAGGTGGCAAAGATGCTGAAACAGGCAACATAGACAGTTTCGCAAGGCCAAATCGAGCCGATTGGGTGGGTCGAGACTTTCAGATTGCTCTGATAGTTCCGGCCAACTTAATCGGCTTTTCTTTCAAGGCGGTTCAACCTCTTCGGTTTGGGCGGCCTATTCTACTTCAGGCCAGTCGTATTTGTTCGAGCTTGTCTCACTAGTTGGGGGCATTTCATTTAAAACAAAAATATAATCACTTTAATATACTATGGTGTATATGCGGGATTTTTATGTAAGTTTGCAATATGAAACAGACAGCGGACGTGTGCCGCACGCAACTTACAACACCTCGAACCTATGGACTGCAACCATTACTCGCCTAAACAAGCCCCCTGCAATACTGTAGCCTTTGCACTTTGTTACCGCTTGCTTTGTGCTGGCTGGATTGTTGAACGCGTGCGCCGATAAAGCAACCAATCGACCTGCCCGACTTTCCTCCTACCAGTCCAGAGCCTGCCAAACAGAACGCCGAACCCAAAACCGACGGACGTTTGTTGCCGCCTGCTGCAACGTACGAAGAACAAGATGGAGCCGAAAACGGCCATCGCCAACCGCATTTTCAGGCTGTTGTATGCCGAAGAACTAAACCGATTCGCTCGTTAAAAGTGGCCAACGATACCCCCGCGACGAGGTGGATGCGATGGTTTTGTATCACGCTGCCGAGTATTTTTGGGACAAACAAGACTACGCTATCGGCCTTTAAACTATAGCCTCGGCAGCCTTCCCCTTGCCCTACGAAAACCAACGACTTGTTGCTCATAAGCGACTTGCAGGCAGCTTGCCACACAGCTGTTATTCCCGCCAATCAGACCTTGTTCGGGCCATTAGGGCATGCCCAGCCTTTGAAGCTGGACCGCGAAACGGGCGATAAAAGGCGGATAAGCAGCTCGTTAAAACACACTTGCGGCCATTAGTTCGTGGCCAAGCAACCGAAGAACGCACATCTCGAAGCCATGCTGCATTGAGCACCGAGGTCAACGATTCTAACCGTAGCCGCCTGCAATATGGCATGGCATCAGAAATCTATCACGCCATGAAAAAAGAGCAATTGGCCCTTGAACATGCCGTAAGAGCCTACCAAATAGACGAACAACGCGGCAATGTAGCGAAGACGGGCATCAGACTTTCGCAGATGGCGACCGCCTTAATGGACATGGACCGCTACGTTGAGGCCGAAAGAACAGTGGAAAGAGCCATCCCTATACTTGAAAAAGCAGGCAACAAGCAGTCGTTGGGCATTTGTATGAACCAAAAGGGCGAACTGCTTAACCGCCGCGGAGAGTACGCATCGGCGCAGCAATGCTTTGAAAAAGCAATCGAAATCTTTGAACAACGCAACGACCTTTATAACCTAAGCAGGGCGCAGATGGGCGCTTTCAATGCCTTAAAAGCCAGCAACCCCACCCAGGCCGCACAGCATTTGCAACGCTATGTGGCGTTGAAAGACTCTATTTATCAGCACGATATGGAGCAGGCTGTGAGTCAAAGCAACGCCAAGTACAAGAACGAAGGGCTTACATTGCAAGCGCAACACGAGCAAAAAGAAAAGCGCATCGTGGCCATTGCCGCCATTGTGGTGGTTACGTTGTTGCTGTTGGTGGTGGTCGCACTGGTATGTGTAGCGCAGATTGGGCGGCATGCAGCCTTACGCCTCAAACCAGGTGCAGGCCAAGTTGCGAGAGAGAACTTCTACACGAACATCACCCACCGAATTGCGAGCTGCCTTTAACCTGATCTGGGTCTCAGCCACGAGTTGCAAGACAGAAAGCCTTACCGAGGGAGGCTAAACGCATGGGCGCCAGCAGACCATCGAAGGCGAGACGGCTGCTTGCTACGCTCATTAAATCAATGCTGGGCATCAGCTAGGAATTGAGTCGGCCGTGCGACGCCGACTGGAAAGACGCCGACATAACGGCGCACTGTACATGTACACGGCTGGCGGAGGTTATCGCGACTTCGCGGTGTCTCAAAGGCAGTGGAGTTAAAGCTTCTCTGGTAACGGGCGTATCGTTAGCGAGTCGTGCTCAGAGTATATTAATAAGGTGATGAACAGCCTGCTGTCTAGCGCATTTAAGTTCACGCGCGCGCACGGAAAAGGTGGGCGTAGCGGTGGCACGCGAGGAGCAAACGTCGTCAGTAGTGCGAAAGATGCGGGCGCGACGACACGTTGCTCCTGCCGTAGCGCATCTTCGAGCTATAGAAGAGGCCAGCAATGGTGCGTCGAAAGAGACGGAACAGAGCGTGGGATTGGCCTTGGTTCGGCAGATAATAGACGCGCTAGACGGGCGATCGTGGTGGGAGTTCCGCGGACGAGGGGCTACTTTCACCCATAACGCTGCCGCAAAAGCGGTCGTGCAAGCCCACGGTCAGCGCTCAAAAGCACGCAACACGCATGTTGCCGCATGGCGGAAACGTCGGCGGCGACGAAGCGAGACGATAATTGCGCTTCGAGCAACGCCTGCCTCGTGGAAGATGTGCGTGCCGACTTGGCTGCGCCATAACCGGGTTCGTTGTTCACGCCGCAATACGCCGTTTGTTTATGCCTCCAGCGGCGAGGAGGCCTTGGCGAGGCAGCAGAACTGGTGCCGGCTTGTCATCCTCAACTTCGACCGCGCATGATGACCTGGAATGGACGAAGCGGAGGTGTGCAAACAGAGTTAGGGCGAGCGACGTAATGAACCATGTATTCCCATCGTGCTGCGTGGTGCGGGAAAGACACCGAGCGAGAACGATTGGAGGGCATTAAGAGCCGGGGCTGGCGCCTACATGCCGGCAAGCGCAACGGTGAAGGTTGACGACAAGGGTTGGAAAACCTGGCCCGATAGGCATCGACGGTTGCGCGAGAAATATGGTGATAATGCAGTCGAGGACAAAGGGAAGGGGCGACGTTCGCGCCGAGGGCCGAACGGCAATTTCTAACGAGGCCGATAGACACGGCCTACCTCTTGCTCGACAAACGCGCGCTGAGACGTTCGCGCCTTAGCCGAAAGAGTGGGCATGAGTCTTGGGCAGTTCACCCGTAAGATAGTGGCGCGCACTGGGCAACGCAGATGCTTTCATCCTAAACTTAAAGATGCAGAAGGGCAAACAGCTGCTCTCGACACAAAGCTGGGTTGAACGTCGAGGAGATTTCAGAACGTTGTGGTTTTCGAACGTACCGTCTGTTTCTACCACGCTTTCAAAGAAAGCATTCGGCGTTACGCCGTCTGAATGCTCGGGAAGAATGAGGTGGGTGAAATACGAGCAGAGCATCGCCCCACCGGCTGGCCTCACTGGCCCACGACTGAGCCTCCACCCCCAGCCCCTCTCCTTGGAGAGGGTTGAAAGTGAAAACCAATGAGCAATGTCCTGATTTATGTTGTCTTTTTGCATTCCTACTCTGCTCCCCTCATGTTTTTCACTAACTTTTGCCCAGTGCTTTCAGGCCTCTTCACCGCAGTGTATGCGGATAGGTGTCTGGACCTTCTGGATAACCGCAAAACAAACACAAGGATGAAAAGCTTTTTAGCTGTGGCCATTGCTCGTGGCCCGAGCCCTGTCTGTACAGGCGCAGAACGATGCAATTGCATTTACGATTTCCGGAGCATCTGAACGACCAATCTCTCCGCGAAGCCAAACTAACGACAACCGTGGAGATGTTCAAAACCCGACAAATGGTAACACTTTTCTTCTTCGTCGACACTGGACTATGCAGACAATGGCGCGGCTGCCGCCACTGTTAGAAATCTCTCGCGAGTTGAAGTTTTGTGGCAAGCGCCGACTGGCCATTCCGTGGAGTGTAATGGCGGATTGGCCAAAGGTGTGGGCTCGCACAACGACGCTTACCTGGCTGGTGTAACTTATAGCTGGAACGAGAAGGACTTTGATTCGGGCTTTACCATCACGCCCTGTGTAAGTATCTGTGCCAGACAAAGTCAGAAACCTCAGCTGGCAACTCCGGCAACATGGTACTGCACGTCTGCAACCACCTAATGGCGTTCCGTGGATTTGCCGCATTTCTGGGGCGATCGCCGTTTCGCCCGATGGACAGAAACATCGCCGTTTTCCGCCGCCCGAACCCCAATTCTGGGTTAGCCTCAGCCCGCATCAAAGGCGCGTTGGCGAGACTTCAAAGCTCAAGCCTCAGGACGGACTGGGAAGTGAGCAACAACTTCGTTAAATCGACACCGCGCTGGTACTGGTTTGCCTACATTGGCAGCAAGTGGACATGCTAATTGTTAAGGAGTTGAGGAGTTAAGAGTAAGGGTTAAAGCGGCCATGCTTTTGAAACAGAGAGTAGGGTCCTTATTAACTCTTTAACTACTTCATCAACTTATTGTCGCTAGGGTGTCACCCGTTAACTTACAACTCCTTAAACTCAAAAACTTCCCCCTCAAATGATGTCTCTATTTCTCTTTTGGGGTTTAACCCCAGAAAACAATCGCTTGCCGCACAGAGATGATGGCAGCAGGCGTAACCACGTTTCTCACCATGCAGGTTACGTCTTGCCCGTGAACCCCGACTATTACTTTTCAAGTGCCGCAGGGAATGGACAAAGGGTGCCGTGTTCACGACCACTGCTGCCAGCCTCGCCTTGGCGCATTGTTCATCGCTGTCATCGCCGGTTACCGCTTTACTGCGCAAGCTCCGGGCGCATGAGCATCGAAATGCTGCCTCGCCTTTACCTTGGTGCGTGGCGCTGGGCTGTTATTCGTGGGGAGGGCAGCGCGCGCGGCTGTGTTTTCGTAGAAGGGTATCATCTATCGGCATATCATAGTAGAGCGCCCTAGGAACGCCTGCGACATATCGTAAAGTAAAGTGCATCAAGAACCTGCGCCTTTTGCCATTTTCGGCCGGCTTAGGACTGTTATCGCCTTCATCGAGACTGAAAATACAGGACTTATAGTGGCCGATAAAAACACGCTGTTACGCTGGGCACCTTCACCCCCACAGCTGCATTGGCCTCATTGGGTATCATTTTGAGTGGCGCATTGCTGCTGGTGTTGAAGGTTCATGAACCTGTTTTACAGCATCTTGATATGTACGGTTGTGGGCATACCTATAGAATAACCCAAATTCGATGCCTTCGTACCGTTCATACCCAAAGCATTGCCCCAACGTTCTTAAGCTCGATTTCACTTGCACTGCTCAACGTTGATATGATGCTCACCAAATCTTCGTGTTGGTGTTTATCGACATCTTCAACACGCTACGGGAACGCTCATGGGACAGCAGCCGGAAACCGACATGATGGACGAAAAGGCAATGTAGAAGAACATCCAAAAAGGCCATGATGGCCGATGCCATAGCCACGTCTACGGGTGCACTTCTGGGCACATCTGTACAACGTTCGTCGAAGTGCAGCAAATTGGCCGAGGCGGCCGAACAAGACTAACGGCATTTTACCACGGCCGTAATTTCTTCCCTCGTGGCTGTTCATGGCTCCGCTGTTCCTTATCATCCCTTCTGCCGCAACCACGGGCGCACTGGTGCTTGTTGGCGTGTTTATATTTAGAGAGTATCAAGAAGATAGACCTGCAAGACATCTCCGAGGCACTACCTTGTTTTATCACCGTTTTGATGATGGTGCTAACTTACAGCATTGCCGAGGGCATGGCCTTGGGACTTATCAGCTACACGTTGGTAAAGCTTTTGAGCGGCCATTACAAAGACGTCAACATCACGCTCTTCATCGTTAGCACCCTTCTTGTTTTGCGTTATGTGTTCCAATAAGGCTCGTTTTGTGTTGCTTGGGGCTGTGTTGTGCATGGCCTTTGCTGCCTTTGGGCAGACACTTGTGCTGGGTAGCTATAATATAAGGTATCGAAACGACGGCGATGAGGCGAAAGGACACCTTTGGGCGAAACGTTGTCAGGTGATAGCCGACCAGCTTAACTTCCACCATCCCGACGCTTTTGGGGCGCAAGAGGTGCTGAAAGGGCAGCTCGACGACCTGTTGCGCGCACCCGACTACGATTACGTGGGCGTTGGGCGCTGACAGTGATGGACACAAAGACGGGCAGTATACCGCCCATATTTTATCAGCGCGACCGACTGGATAAGCTCGGCGACGGGCACTTTTGGCTCTCGCCTACGTACACAAAACCCTCTTTGGGTTGGGATGCGGCTTGCATACGCATCTGCACTTGGGCCAAATTCAGGGTGCGCGAAAGTGGCGAAGTGTTCTTTTTCTTCAACCTCCATACCGACCATGTGGGCGTTAAAGCACGTCGCGAGTCGGCAAAGTTGGTGATAAAGCTATCGACGGCTTGGCGGAAAAGATAAGCAGTGGTGCTGACAGCGACTTTAACGTAGACCAAACCGACGAAACCTACGCCCTCTTTACCGCAAACGCGCGCTTAAACGATGCCTATGTCGTGGCTAAGCACCGCTTTGCAGAGAACGGAACCTTTAACAGTTTCGACCCCACGCTGAAAACTGCCAGCCGTATAGACCACGTTTTTGTGTCGCCCCGTTTCTCAGTGGCTCGTTATGGCGTACTGCCCAACTTCTATTGGACGGAAGAACCCGCGGCCACAAAAAGCCAAAAGGAGCGGATACTGCAACAAATCGACTTTAAACAACATCGAGCGCACGGCATCCGACCATTATCCGGTGTTTGTGGAGGTGAAATTAGAACCGGTAACCTTTCCGCAACCAACCTCAGCCCAACCCTTTACAAGTGGCGAGGGGTAGTAGGGACAACTTGATACTGGCCCCAGCATGTTGCAGCCATTGGCCTGATAATCACACCGATATATGACTTTTCATTTAGAGCAGTAAAGCCTATTGCGTTTCAACATTTAGAAACCACAAGGCCAACCACTCCCGCTCGGTTTGGGTGGGCGGTGATAAGGCTTTATTGTCTTTCCCTTCTCTTTTGTGTTTGTATGCTTGTAGGTTGCCCGCTCCGATTACCGCAACAGATAGATGCGGCGTTGCAGAAGCGAGCGGCAATCAGCAGGCATGACCCTGCTAAACCAGGCTATTGCCGACACGGCGTGAATGGCTGGAAACGTGCCGAACGGAAACAAAGTTGGGCAAGGATGCCGATACTGCGCGATTCACGCATATTGCTTCTCCATTCTGATTAAAGATGGTGCAGAGGTACGCAGCCATGTAGACATAACAGCCCGATAGTTGGTGAACGTTAACGAGGTGTTTAGCAGGCAGCCTAGCGGCTTATTTCGAACTTGGACCAAATGCGTTTTGGCGAGAATAGATGGAACAGATGCAGCTTACCTTTATGATATAAAGGGGCAAGTAGGCAAGTATTATTATTGGAAGGGGTTCTTAAAGGCAATAAGGAGATGGTATGCAGCTTATTCGTCCTTTGGAGGCGGCATTGTTGCACCACCCTGATGCGTTGCAGCTAAAGAGATGTCTAAACAGTCAGGAATGCCAAACCGCCCACAGACCTAGAACTCGATGGACTGAACCTGTTACGGATGGCACAAGGTGGCCTGCAGTTGCGTAGTTGCAGGGCGAACCGCGGCTCGTAGAGGGTTGAATGCAAACGCGTAGAGATAGCAACATACGGGCGTTTTGTGCTGGAAAAACCATCTTGATGCCGCTACTTTGCGCGCCATTCCTGGCGTGGCAGCCAGAGGTAGGGACTCGGCACGCGTGTGCCGTTACTAGCGTGCCGCAACTTCGGTTACTAGCCGTGCCGGCAGCGGTCAGCTGGGGGTTACGCCAAAGTAGCTTGATGCGAGCGATGGTTCCGTACAAAACCAATGCACAGCTGGCCAAACCACGTGTTATCGAGGTGTGGTGATGGAGTATGTAAGACGCCCATGAGGGCGGCAGCAACTGCGCGCGGTTTCCCGCAATCAAAGTGGCTGCTGGCCCTTTGCGCGCTGTTCCCAGCCTTTGTTTGGGAAAGCATGGCGTTGTTTTATCTCCGTTATTTGAAAAGTGCACCGGTGCAAATTTTAACATTGATGGTGCCGTTTTTGTCCACCAACTGCTCACTGGTCGCATCAGATTCTCGCGAAGGAGAGTTTGTTTTGAGGGCAAAAGGTGGGTTGGCATGCGAATGTGTAGCAAATGAATTTTTATTTAAGAAAACCGCCGTAGCAAACTAGTTTTGCTATTTGGCTGCCAAAACGCGTGCGTTTGGTGCATAGAGTGCGTTTTGGTAAAGCTAAAATGAAGTGCGTTTTGGTACACAAAATAGCGTGCGTTTGGTGCGAAAAACGCAAGGCAAAATGGTGCAAAAACGCAGTGCAAAATGCTGCTAAATGCGGATGAAAAGCATAAATATCCATACGCATGGTGTAAAACAAAACCTTTTAGAACCATGTTGCACATGGCTGTAAAAGAACAAAATGGCTTTCATTAGGCATGGTCTTTAGCTATAAGTCGAGTAATTGGGACTCGGATGCGAGCAGGCAGCCAATAGAAAGGCAAAATGAAAAGAATGCAAACTAGGCTCAAAAGAGAAAACGAAGTGGCAAAGGTATAAAAGGGTTTTTTACCCATTTTGGGTTTTTGTTCAGAATAGGCTTGCAGGCAAGGTGTGGTTGTAAACATTTTCTGAGCCTGTTTTTTCAGCCTTCTAGATGCCCCAGTGTTCCTAGATATTCTAGTGCTCCTACTCTTCCTGGCTCTGTTTTTCCTAGCTCCAGCCTCTAGTTTACTTTGCTACACCCTGATGCGGCTCGCTAAACTTATCTCACGCCTTTCCGCCTTAAATCCCACAAGGCGAAACGCCGTTGGCATAATTTTCTTTTAACTTTGCGCTTGTTAACGCGGTCAATCAAACACCACCAACACCACGAGCGGGCACGCATGGAGAGCAGTGTACCAGTGAACAAACGTAACACGCCGCCGCATTGCATACAAAACAAGATGAAGCAAGACTTAAAAACCGAAGGAAACAAGCTATCCACCTTCTTTTGCACTTTATCTGGCACAAGCGTGCCGCATGAGTTTCTTTACCGCTGCCCTGCGAGCAACCATGCGCGAACAACGGTTCTCGCTCTCGGCCATTGCCTTGTTGCAGCTGGTTAAGGCTGCATGTGGATACTGCAAAACGCGGCGGAGCCCACTGTTGAACGCTTGCACCACCATGCGCGGCTGGGCCAAGCGGCCCATCGTTGGCAGCGAGTTGGTTGACGCCACTGGTACTGGCCGGCACGCTTGACTGCAGCCCAATGTGCTAGCGGTATATTGTTGGTGTTGCTGGTCGTTAGTGGCCTCTGCCACACAGGATATGCGCTTTCACCGATGTTCTGACCGCACGCTCCGTTGTACAAAGGCGCGAAAGGACCGATGAACAGCATGCAGTCTATGAGCGCAGCTTTGCGGGGAGCCTCGTGGGTAGCGACCGTTGCTCGTGGTTTTGCACCGTTATGGTTGGAACAGCGTAACCCAATGCCCCCAGCCTCTTTGTCTTGGTGGGCCGCCCGGCCTTTTGCTGTCCAACATAAAGTCTGCAACAGGATGAAGATAAACGCCAGCGCGCTCGATTAACCGACTTTGTGTGAGTCGGCACAGCACGGCGCGCGCGCGGCAGATGCTGGCGCTCTATTACATGGGCATCATCGGCACTGCATGTCTGGCATGAAACACCTACATGGTAGACCGAGGCTGCCTCGATGAAAGACATCGGGCTGATAAACGGCGTGGTGGGCGTGGCCTCGGCTTTCGCCGTTGGCTATCCACGGTCGCTTTGTTCGCCACAGGAGCTGCGCCGTGTGCGACCCGCGGTTGCACGTGCCATGCTCGGTGCCACGCTCTTTGTTCACCACCATCCTGTCAGCGGCAGCGCCACACCGGCCCAAATAGTCTTGGCCACCGTGTCGCTTTTGGGCCAGCTATGGCATGGCAACAGTGGTGGTTACACGGCGTAGCGAACTATGTGCGCCCTGGAAGAGAGAGACCGACTTTACCGTGGTGCAAAACCGTATTAACCCAATCTGACGGGCATCGTAGCCGCGATGGGCAGCAATGAAATGGCCGCTGATGGCAGATATATACCGCCATGTTTGCCCTGCAAACCGCCATAACACTGGCCTCGCTGGCGCGTGGGCTTGGCATTGAAAACAGAAACGACGCACTGACTAACGTAGTTCACCTGGTGCCAGGCATGAAAAGCAAGCCTGTGCCCACGGGATACACGGCTATCCGGCGGCAAACAGCTTTGTGGAGATGCGAGGAGTATCTCTGCAGCCGTGAGACCAGTCTCAACAATGCCGCGGTAGACAGCATTTCGTTTTACATACGCGCCCTTTGCCAACACCTGTTGCCACCATTGCGGGTGCACCTCGGTGGCTATGGCGCGCAATGGCGTGGTGGATGCTCACCGCTGGTGCACTGCACAGGAGATAAACCCGCTGCTGCCACACACCTCGACAGGCGGAAAATATCGCGAATACCATTATGGGGAGACGTGTCCACATCCATTCCACTGCACTCATATCAGGCATTCTAAACGAGCATTTGCTGGGTTCGTTCGGAAGCACAATAGAAAACCCGGAGATTGCCATTGAGTGTCACCCCGCATACCTTAACGACGAACATTGGGAGCAGCTAATCGGCTGCGGGTTTACGCGTTACAGCTTGGGGAAGACTGTGATTTTGAAGGCGATAACGTAGCTGCGAACCGTGACCGCCGACCCTCGTTGCTGCGTGCAGAGCACATCGTTGAGCGGCTTAGGCAGCGGCGAGGTCAATCTCGACTTCATATACGGCTTGCCGGAGCAAACGGTGCAGAGTTTTTCGCGCACCATCGCACGCGCACAGACATGCGGCCCAACAGATTGGTTACCGCGAAGAGCGTATGCGCACGTGCGTGATATGTAGCAGAGCGGCGCATATTGGAAAATTGCGTGGCCGCCAACCAGAGGCCGAGATGCGCATGCCTCGAACGGGCGGCAGAACAACTTGCACCGCGCCGGATATTGTCATAACTCGGGCATGGAACCACTTTGTTGGAACTCCAACGACGACCTGCAACAGGCACTGGAACGCAAGCAGCTGCACCGCGCGTTTTCAGGGCTGTGCGCGCATCACGGCACAGGTGTACTGGCCTTGGGCGTATCGAATCAGTCAGCTAGATGTGGCGTCGCAAAAGCCACCAAAAGATGTGGGCACGCCACATTCAACACACCAGCGAAGGGCGGCTCTGCATAGAACGCGGATATGCGCTGCAACCGCGCAACGCGTGGCGCGCGGTGATAGAGAGCTGATGCTACCTTCATTACGTGGCGTGGACAGACGCTGGCCGAAAGGCTGAACATATCGGCAGAAGAGGTGAAAGAGGCCCAACTACGATGTACGCCTGCCTGACGGCAGGTAAAATGGCCGACGACGGCTGATGTACCTATAGAACTCACACACATAGCACTTTACCGAAGCAGGTGTCGCCGCAGGCAACGCGCGACATGGCGGCACTGGCGATAAGATGATGATTAACAACAACAATCTCGCTTTTCGAAACCCGTGCTAATCGGGCACAACTGCCAGCAGAAAACCAAGCGAAACAGTATACATGCGCCAGTAACAACCAATATTAGGAGCCGCTCCGGGCTTACCGCCGCACACGCCCTGCGGAAACAAGGCAAAGAGGTGCTGGTGGTGGAAAGAGTAGCGTCATTAGCGGACAAACGTCACACCTTTGAAGAACAGGGATTTGTGTGCGAAAGCGGCAACACGCGCGGCATGGTGGCCTATCCCGAAGTGGCCGAACTATTTACCGACCTTTGCATACGGCTGTGCTGCTTACTGCGCGCGAAGAGGCCAAGCAGAGGATGGTTGGAAGGGCGAACGTCGCACGCATTGCCCGTAGGTTTGAAGGCGAGTGTACGAACAGCCTCGTTTTCTTGGCACGACAAACTGCGGATATTGGCCGAGCTACGGGAGAGAGAACGGATGCAGACGAAAGCGTGGCACAACTTGTTGGGCGACGGTTGGGCAACGTTCGCTACGAACAGGGCATGCCGTAGACCCTTTTATTTCGGGCGTGTATGCGGGCGACTCGAACGCCCAGTGGCGTTATGTGCGCTGCCCAAAGCTTTACACCTGGAACACAGGCGGCAGTTTTGATAGCGCGGGGCGATAGCTAAGATGCGCCAACCCAAAACGCCACGCGACCTGCTGCCACCAAAAAGTGTTCTCGGCCGAAGGGGGATTGCAGCACTGCATTGATGCCAGCCCGTGGCGGTCTAAGCTGCGACGAACACTCGTTTTGGTGCAAAAGCAACTTGCATCTGCAACCTCTGAGGCAGGGCTGGCGTAGAATATACACAGCCAGACGCACTCGCTTGCATCTTAGCCCAACAGGTGGTAACTACCGTTGGTGCTTGCGCTGCCCCAGTTGCTGCCTTTCTGCCCCACGCAACTGATGAGACCATCACTGCAGTTTGCGTTACGCTGTGGTGCAGGTTGGTGTGGGCTACCGCCGATGTGCAAGGGCAGCGCAAACGAGGGCTTTTGGCGGCCTTGTTCCTCGTGCGAAAACCGACGGTACATTGGAACAATAGCGTTCCCTGCATCGTGCTTTGAGGGCGTGCTGCAAGCAAGGCAACGTGTCTCGGTGTTCGTTGGCGGTATCAAACACCGAGGTGATGGAGATGAGCGATGCCGATCGGCGCAAATGGTGCTTGCGCTGAACTGCGATACATGCTGCGTTTGCGGCCAACACGCAGCCCAGCTGTGCTAAAATGTTTCGCCATCGCCATGCCGATCGCAATACGCCAGCGGTGCGCGTTTCAAGCGCCGTGACGCCGCGTAGCTAATACTGGCCTTATCGTGGGCGGAAACCGCGTAACAGCACAGCGCATGGCCGACAGAATAAGACACAAGGTGCAACCGATGGTCCGCATGAATCATATGGCGGACATTTGTAAGAATCCGGCTTAAGATTATCTTTTGGTCAAGTGCTCTTGATCGCCAGCAGATGTGAGATTAGCCGCAAGAAACGAACAAAAGGAAGTAAACCCTCGCCGCTACCACTTATCGCCAACGCGCAAGGTAAACGGCAAGCACTAAAAATATTGTTTTATTTGGTGCGTGTGCAAATGAGTTCTATATTTGCACCCATCCATTTTGACATGAGTTTACTAACCCCAACCATAAAAGATTACAACCATGGAAGTGTGAGAAATCATGCGAGAGCTGGAGCGCAAGCATCGGTGAAGCCCGGAGTCGCCAGGCGGTAAAAAGAAGTGCTTGTTTCAATTAAGGATGTGTACAATCCGGCACCTGAGTTTGAAAAAGCTAAAATTATCAGAGAAACGGATGGTAGAGCGAACGCATCATTGCCTTCCGTGTTCCTTGGACCGACGAGTAAGGGCGAGGCACTATCGTTAACATCGGTGTCGCGTGCAATTCAACGGCGCTGTTGGCCCTGCTACAGCGCGGATTGCGTCTCCATCCCTCTGTAAACCTCTCGTCTTGGAAGTTCTTGGGCTTCGGAGCGACGTTCAAAAACGCACGCACCACGTTGCCTATGGGCGGCGGCGAAAGTGTGGCGACTTGCACTTCGCGGGTACGCAGCGCGATGCTGAAATCTGCGTTTCTGCCGAGGGCTGGCATGACCGAATTGTCCGTGACATCGGTCCGAGCGAAAGACGTTTCCGCGGGCGACATCAGCGGCGTGCGTGGCGCGAAATTGGTTACCCCTTTGGCATGTATCGTAGCCAGCGCTCGAATTTGAGGGCGTGCTGGCGGGCAAGGAGCCTTGAATGGGGTGGCTCAATCTGCCGTCCTGAGGCTACCGCGTGACGCACTGCACTTCGTTAACCAGATGTTTGAGAGCGAAGCAGCACTGGACGGCTGGCACGACGCGGCACGAGGTGGTTTCCGGAAACGGCGAGCCGGGGCGCCGCTAAGAAGGCTACCGAGCTGGCGCAGCCGGGTTATCACCTAGCCGGACCTGATGGTTTACATCCTCGACCCGAACGGCGTAGCGGCGAGCATCGATCATGTGCGTTCGAACTTGCCGCGGTGGCAACGACGTTTGCACCATACGCAGAACGTGCTCCCCGGCTCAGCGTTCTTGCGGCAAAAGAAACCTTCGAGGCAAAGCCGGCGGTCTACGTACTATGCTAGCCCGACGAACTGAACAGCGGAAGACGCGACGAGACTGGCTGCCAAACCCGTTTGTGCGCTAGCGGTTTTCGAAGATGGATTTGCACCGCTGAGGCTGCCGAAAAGCTCGTGGCTACGAAGACACTGTTCGCACCTCGAAAGGCTGTTAACGCTGATGGCGTAGCAACTTCTGGTGCTTGAAGCATGCGCGAACTCCCTGCGTTTGGGATGGACGGCGGAAGATGGAACCGAACGGTCTCGCACCACATCATGTCGTCGATACACGGGCAATGTGGTAGCGGCGGCACGAGGCGACGGATACACGATCACGTGAAGGGCGCCAACATCGCGATTGTGCGGTGGCTCACGCGCGATGGCTCAGGGCATCGCATGAGCTGGCGTCGTAAACGCGATAAGAATTCAGAGTGTTGTGCACCCGCACGCCCTAAGGCAGAGGCTAGCGTAACCGTGCCGAAGGCGTGCATCGGGGTGTGATAAACCTCAATAACTGGCGATTCAAATACACGTGACACCGCATCAGATACGTATTGTTTTGTAGTGTTATGCAGGCTTTATCTCTTTGCACGCACGGCAGAGGTGAAGCCTCTCTATTCGCGCCCGACGACGGGCGCGATACCAGTAGCGGCGAAACGACTGCACCATCGTGACTTTACTTGCGCCTGCATAGGACATCAACGCGGCACGTTGCGAAAGTAGAAAACCCTAAGCAACGGCAAGCGAGGTTGTGGTTGGGTGAACGACCGCGGCTTTGGGCGTGCGGACGTAACCGTTGACTTGCCGCGTGCTGGCCCGGGCGTTGCGGCACGCTGTCGCATAGCGGGTCTCAGTGGAGGTTACGCCTGATGGACCGAAGAGGTCGCTGGGGACAAAGAGTCGACTGGCGGCGTTGCTAAAAGAAGAGTCGGGCGAACGAAAAGGAGCCAGTGCGTGTGTTAAGAAGGAAAGCATAAGGGCAAGAAGTGGGAGCTACGTGAGAAAGACACGCAAAAGGGTTCGAAACTGAGAGAAAAGGTAGTTGCAAGCGCGCGCTCGGTCTAGCTGCCACGTTAAGTCGAAGCAGAAGCATGTTAAGTCGTGGAGAAGAAACGTGAGTCGGAGAAGAAACATGTTAAGCCGAAGAAAGAAGGTGTAAAACTAAGCGTGTGCGGGACATAAGAAAACCAAGAAGGAAAGAAAGAGAAGAAGAAAGGAAAAGAAAAGGAAAGAAAAGGGCGTAGATAGCTGGCGCTGTGCCCACGAGGCTGATGTCAGAGAAGTAATGTGGCCTTTTATCCGAAACCCAGAATTACGCCTTAACGATGATATGTAACAGCCTGCTTGGCTGACGACCGGCTTATGTTGCTATCGGCTTGCAATAGCTGTAAGCTGCTTAACAAATTGATGATGCCAGCTTGTTTAGCTTTGAAATTGCAGAGAAGCAGGACGGGATGCGAAATAAAGGCAACGCGTACAAACGCCTTGAAATGCCCCAGCTTCAGGCCTGTGTTTAACCCTCTTTCTTACTTTTAAATTAAAACCTCGGCGTGTGGAAAAGCAGACAACAAGAGCTGGCCGAACTTAAACCGACGGCCGAAATGATGGACGAAGAAACAATTTTGGACCATACGTGCAAACCGCAGTGAGACGAGGCTAGCGACGACGAAGACGAGTATTTGGAAGTTGCTAAAACGCGAAGCTGAGCAAAACTGTCGTTAAAAGAAATGGTTGGTTTTAGGCTCGCACCGACAGCTTCTTTGACGATAGTTACACTCCTGAGATGTGATGTGCCGCGTATTTGATGAACGGTAGGCTGTTCGACGATGGCTTTCGAGTATTTCCGCTTTGTGGGTTATATCGCGCGGACGAAAGGTTTACGAGGCGGCTGCGGCCAACCCCGACAACCCCATCGACTACATCGCGATGATGACGGGGATAGACTTTTTCGAGTTCGAGCTGTTCTGGTTTGTGGCGTTAGAGGCGTTCGAAGAGTCCGTTGATGCAGAGTTGTACGACTATATTGATTACGACAACTTCAAAACTTGCGAGGTCATATCCAATTTTCGAATTTAATTGGGAAAGAAGACGAGCCTGAATCCGTAAAAGCTATACCCGCTATTTGAAAGTTCTGGGAATAATGCCCATCTGCCTGATGCACGCGGCGTTTGGCACTTGCCAAATGTTTGAGCAAATAGGACTGCTTAGTGGTGGTGATAGGGACAATTGATGGAACTGGTTTGAAGCAACGTCGCTAACAAGAACCGATTGTTACTGTTGATTGGGTTCGTTGGGTGGCATGGTTTGGACAATAGGACTAATCTGCCTTCACGGATTAACCCTAATGAGCAGCTATGAAACTGTTCTTCCTGACCAACATCGCGATAGGTTGGGTAATCAAAAACCGAAAAACCGGTGGAAAGCAGGCGGTAACACTCGTTTATGATATTACTGTTCGTTAAAACCTAATGAACAGCAATATTTCTTTATTCAAACTTGTATTGAAAGTTATTTTGCCTATATATAAAAGGTGTTGGGCGAATCTATTTGGGAAGAAATAGGGTTGGGGAGAGCGGTTGCTTGTTGGGCAGGGATAAAGAAATGATCATTTGGCGTGCATCTACCATACATGCAGAAGTGCCGTGCGATAGTTGAGAACATCTATTTTGTAAACTCGTTTTTTTAACGACCTTTACAAAACCTTAAACTGAAATCTGCACAACAATGATATGCACTTATGCGCCCTTTGCGCCAATGGGTGTTCTTCGTGCTGGCCATGTTTGCGGCCATGCCGCTGGTACCTTTCAGGCCATTGGCATGCCGCCTGTCCGACGAAGTGGCGGCAGCCTTACTTTCGTCGCCGCACTTACTTTGGCTATCTGACTACCTGTGTGGTGCGCTGCCGTGGGGCGTACATGGTTTAAATATTTGGCCTACGCCTGCCCACGTGGTGCGTATTGTTCAAATTTCCTGCATTTCGCCCTCCATTCAGGCTACTTGCCCAGACTGTAATGCTCGTTGCGGGACCGCGCCGCCAGTGTCGGGCACTCATTCGCATTAATAAGCAGGCGCGTTCAGCTATACCCTCATATTATATCGCCGTGAGTTGTTTTGCGGAGCACTCATCAAACTGCGGGGGCATTGGTTGCACGGCACCAAACTACCCCAAAAAAGTTGCTTGTAGGCACAATCCTCCAGCTCGTTTGTTGCCCTGATACCTTCGGCCATTCCTGCCCCACTGCTACGATGCCAAACCACGGCCGATGCCGAATGGTGGACGTTATTATGCCTATTCGATGACGATTTGTCCATCGCCGCCCTACTCGTTATACGGTTTCCGCATCTGATGAAGCCAGACTGCAAGGCCGTGGCCAATAACCAGCGGCGGCCCGGCGTGCAATGCTTCAGCCAATGATGCCGATTCGCTTGGGTGAGTGAGTAGTTGTTTGGCGATCGTATATCAAGGTATGCCAAATCTATGGCTGTCCGTTGCCCTACCCGCGAATGGTGGTGAACAAAAGCGCGTGCGCTGCCAGCCTTTACCGATTATGTCAGTCATACAACTTTACCACCGGGCAGTAAAGGCCATACTCCAGCACCAACGATGTGTCCGCAGGGCAGAATTGGAGCCAAGGCGCACTGTGGCCCGTGGTGTTTTAAACGGGCCTGGCTACACGGTTGAGATGTGGGTAACCAACAACGGTAACGGCCGACAACGTGTTTACCAATTACGGTCTTAACGGCTTTATCTACCACCATCCGCAGATACGTCCGTGGCCGCAACGGCGTTCGCGGCGGTGAAGAACGCTCGATGGGAGCGCTTGTTTCGCGACCCTTGCCCGTACAAGGAGGCCGGCGGTTGCCGCCATAGGCTGTTGTTTGTTACACCTCGGCAGCCAACGTTTCAATGCCAAGACAAGTATCGATATGACCTTCCAACGTTTTAGTGCCGCCGACATTAAAGTTCTGCCCCATGGCTAACGCCGAGTAAGCGACGCTAAGTGGCCGAAAGTACGACAATGCCACCACCGTTATAACGACCATGTGCTGGGTATGGTGTTCGATGCCATGCGCAATACGCGAGCCGTTGTGGTTTTGCTTGCCCGACCACGGCGAAAATTTACGGCTGGCGCGACAATATAGCCGCTCGACAACGCGAATACACTTCGGCTTATACACAGCATGAACGTCTTCCCTTATTGTATGGGCATCGCCCTCGTTTATCGCTCGTAATCCCCAGGTATGGCATCGTCTGCAAGGTGCGGTAGCTCGTCCGGGCATGTCCGATGGGCTCTGTCATCTGCTCTTTGGCATCGCCAACCTTCGCCTCCTTATTATATAGCGCGCAAGGATATGGCTGGCGACATGAAACCCGCGCAGAATTGTTTATGGAAAGGTGGAGTATAAGCCGTATTGGGAAGTTTATTCGTAAGCTTTAGCTGACTTCATTCGTTGTCTTACCTGTCTTATTCATCCCTTTCTTATAATATAACCCTGTAAATGGGTTCTTCCTGTGTTGCTTGTCCCATCATTTGTTTCTTCCACCCTTCTATTCTCCTTTTCCATTTAGGGGTATTCCTACCTTCGTTTGGGGAATTCCTCACGTATTTAGCCATTCTTACTAACTTGCATCCAGAAACGAGTTCGAAAACGGCCAACAGCGATGAAGCAGCCAAGGCAATGCAGGTTCGTCCAATTAAAAGCAAACGCGATGGTAGCAGAAAACTCATCATGGCACTATCCTTTGGCGATACTTGATTGGATGGAACACGCGAGCTCTGGGGCTTATGCGGGTGCACCACGCTCGGCTCGATCTTAGGCAGTGCCATCGGCGGAATAACTGGCGGGGCACGTGGACCGGACCTCGGACAGATTGTTGGCATGGGCGTGGGGCTGCCGTCTTGGAGCGACAATTGGCGAACAAGCAGACGAAAGTCGAGAACGAAGTGAGAAAAGGCGCGAACGCATGGAACAACATCGCCGAGAAATGGAACGTGAGACTACGGATATAACGACAATGAGCCTGCTTACGGCCAATATCACGCCTACGATAGCGGCACGACGAGAACAACGGGCGACGACCGCATATTCGACTTCAGGGTTCTGACTACGAGGCAATTGCCGAAGCGCACAACAACCCAGTGCTGGTGAGCGCACACACAATAAAGAGCCAACGCGCACAATCAGCACTGCCGATAGAATGCGCAACACTCGGTTTGTAGACGACTAATCAGAATCGACAGATTAATCGCGGCGAGCTTTGCGAGTTATCTTCAGACATGGAACAATGATGGTAGCCAGACGGCACGACGTTCAACTTATTGTTACCGAAGGAAGCGAGCAACAAGTACTTGGCAATCGCCCACCATACGTTGAACAGCTTGAACCGGGCAAAGTATGCGCTATACTGCACCGGTAAAGGCCAGCAAACGACTGAAACAAAACGGCATGCCGTTATACGTGTAGCTGCCGTAAGGGTAACAATATCTATTTCGGAACCCTTGTTCTTCAACATCCCAACAGATAAGTAAATTCATACATATTCTATGGCTCATTAAATTTACAGCGTTTAAAAGGAAAAAAGATCATTCAGGATTAGAGACGCGTTATTAAGAAATCAGGTTGATGATTAAAGGCAATTGTAGTACTTACTCACAAACAAAGAGATTTATACCCAACAGAGAAGGCCGACATGTGTGTTAAGCGTGTGTCGTAGGCTAGAGAGTGGCGTTCGATCGTATTGGTTCTGTGCGGGCAACACCTATTCCTGCCTTCAACAGCCACGGTGGCGCCTTCCGCATAAAGAAAGGAGGGTTTCGTTCAGTAGAAGGTTAGCATGTGCAGCGGCGAGTGGCGCACAAGGCCGTGCTCGCTGGTTTGTCAACAGCAGGCGAACTTGTTAACCCGGTCAACATTAACTGGCAAACGAAACTCGTTAGCGTCAACTCGTTGTTTGTTAACGACCGGACGAACTTCTCAGCTCGTAAACGAGAGCAATAGCCGGTGAGTCGTGAAGACTAAGGATGTTTGGCTTTCCTTAACCCAACTCGATGAAAACGCTACCTTTGCAATCGTTGTGAGGTTTAAACGAGAAGCTGCTGTTGGTAAACCAAGGCTCCGTTAAGCAAGGATACCCACTAGATAAGCCTTAAATGTTTGCTTTAGGACCAGCGTGCCAGGCAGAAAACCTAGGCCAGACCTGGCGGCATGGCTATATGGGCCAGCTACGTTCATCTTTTGCTCACCAGCCAGCTTGGCCGCAGAGAACCTCCCACACTGAAAACATGGATAACAGAGACAACACAGACTTTGGTAAATGAACATCCCACGGCTGTTTGTTTAAGCTTTTTCGTGCCAACCCTTCGGTTTTGGTGTTCAACGCCATGTACCGCTTACCGATGGCATAGCGGTGGGGCAGAGTGCCAAACGGCAATGCCATGGCGGCAGTAAACATTGCCGCCCCATATTCCTCATCGGACTGGGTGTGTCGCTCATGTTTGCCACGGGCGTTAGCGTGGTGGCGGCCGTTCACCTTTCGCGCGGCAACAACAAGGGCTGCCAACATCAACGCCACGCAAGCGCCTGTTTCCATTCGTTGTCATGTCGGTGGTAGTGTGCTTGTGCCGTGTTTGCCAAACCGCTATGCTATCTTTGGCGGTTCGCAAACGCTCGAACCCCTCGTTGTTGGTATCTCACTTACATCGGTCCCTTACCTGCCCTCATGGTACTTGTGCATGTGGGCGGCTTTATCATTCGGCTAGACGGTTCGCCTAAGTACGCCATGTACCAGCGTACTCCCACCGTGCTCAACATCTTTCTCGATTGGCTGTTTGTCTTTCCGTAACCTTGGTTTTGATGGCGCAGCCTCTGCTGCAAGCATTTCCGAAGCCGTGGGCCGTGATGGTTCAGCGGCCTATTTGGCATGTTCCCAAGACCATACAACTGTCGCCCCAAGTTCACCCACTTTTCAGCATTCGCCTTACGTGCGCTTGGGTTATATGATGAAGTTAGGCGTTCAACGATCATTGCGGACCGCCATTTCGGGCTAATGATTGTTGAAACTTCATATTTATAGCCTTTCTTCACGAAGATGGCGTGGCTGCATTCGGCGTGGCATGCTATCTTTCCCACTAGTCTACATGTTTGGCAGCAGCTCCATTGCGCAGGCGCGGTACCCGGTAGCGAACTTCTAACCACGGCCAATCAACCACGACCGCGTGCGCCGCACGCTCCGCCTATCGCTTGTGCTCACGGCTGTTAGCGGACTTGTTATCAGCCTTTTGGGCATGTTGGCCTTCCGTCCGCTTATTCATTGTTCTTGGCAGAAGCACTCCACGCCTTCATTGTGTACTTTCGAAGGTTTCCGCTCTTGCCTGGTTCGTATTCTTTTCGCTCAATGTGGTTATTATTGGCTTTTTACCGAAGCGTGGAACGTGCCACAAGACCATCTTTCTTTATGTTCTTGCGCGTATATTTGTCATTCCCATCTTGTTGCCTTCCTTATCTCATCCGGTGTGCTTGGGTTATGGCTCGCTGTTCCCTCGCCGGGGCGTTGACTTTCGTTGTGCTGGTGGTGTGGAGCAAACAAAAGCGGGTTTTAGTTGACAGGTTGTTCGGTTAACAAGTAGACGGTTGACAAGTTGGCGAGATGTTTCAGTTGACGGGTTAACAGGGTTTTCTAGTTGACCAGTTGACGATTTTCTCAGTTGACAGACCTTGATTGACAGGATTAACGGTTGGATTAACGAGTTGTTCACCATTGTAGTTTACCGGTTAACAGTTTGCAGGTTAATGACAGAGTTCATGGGCTGACGGGTTAACCGGTTAATGAGTAAACAAACGGACCAAGGCAGCCAAGCTGGCAAGGTTTGATGCACTAAATGGCACAAGCCGCTTGACAAACCTGCTGTTAAAGACTATATCTCGCTGCAACATCGTACTGGTTAACACTCCATACACAAGTCCGACAGCTTTTCAACATCCTGGCGTTCGTAGATAAAGTGGAGATAGCCAAAGTTGCCGCACACTATCGTAAACTTGGCAACACCATTGATCTGCCCATTGTTTATTAAGAATGTCACCAGGTATCTATTTCGTCGTCCTCGTTCAACCAGTCTTCATTTAGTGTAAGATGATATTTGTCCATAAACCTTTCATCTTCAGAGCAGAATTCCTGTAGTCCTCCCAATCCACCTCAACGGCATTGCAGTATAAAACATTCGTTGGCAATAGCAGCCAAATAATGTCACAATTCCGTTCATTTTCATCCATTTCCGCTGCGGTTTTCTCTCCATGTTGTCGATAAAAGATACTGTTTGGGCGCGCGTCGATACACCCATCAGCAACAACGAACAGCGCATCACCATCAGGCGGTAACTACGTGGCTTTGTGGTTCTCGGCATCGGTACTTTTTCTATCAGATAATCCATCACGACTTTCCAACTTTGTAACCGACCTTAAAGATTGTCATTCAGCATTGTGCAACACTTCCATACTCTCGCTCGCTCAATTTGTCTTTCTGTAATTGCATAACATGATTATCATGCGCTATATCACTGGTAAAGACTTCTATTTTGAAATAACCAGCCTGTTTTTCGGACTAATTGAGAGATTATTGAACTGGTATTCATCATTTGCTTTTATCGGAATATGCGCCCATAAGAATGCTTTTAAACGTGCCGGAAGCTTTAATGCAGCAAGTTGTTGCCTTACGTCTTTCAGCGTAAGGCCTTCGTTATGTCGTCGACAACCATGTCCCAATCGGGATAGGACGTATCCATCCATCCGCTCAGCTGCTCCCAATCTTTATCTGTTGCCCTATGCCCCTGTGTTTCGACCCTGTTCGTTATGCCCAAGGTTCTAGTTACGGCAGATGCAATTGCCTTTTTCTTGAAAACAAGGGCAGCAATAAGGGAAGCCAATGCGAAAAAGTGGTGCGCAGACAGCTGCAACAATTACCGCCATATTACGGCTTCCTCTGCTGTGGCTGCCTTCGATAAGGCTGTTCACAAAGTCTGCTAAACCATTAAAAAAGCCATCGTTGCCAATCATAAACAGCACAACAAATTCCAAAGCAAACACCGCAAAGAACACAAAGACCATCTTCTTTGCCACATTGCTGCATATCTCCATTCTTGTTTCCAAGTCTATGGTTCTGCATTGGGTATATTACGAAACCATTTTTTCTGCGCAATTCTTCCTTTGTCATATCTTTTATTGTTTGTTTTAAGTGTCGTTTTCTGTCAGCAGGGGCTGACGGTCAGCAGGCTTGTTTCCAGTTAACAAGTTAGCAGGTTTGTAATTCGCTAAGTGGCAACAACCCCTTTGATGAGCTACATTTCCTGTGCTAAATCAATGGTGCGAAGAACCTCATCGCCAATTTTCTTGGCTTTTCTAGTGTTTCATGTGCAAATAAAGAGAATGTAGCTGTCGCTATCAATATCAAATTCGGCGATGCAGGCCTTGCTCTTCCCATTTTCGTCAGAGACACCATCAGATGTCCCCATCCTCTTGCAGCCACTCCCGTAGTTCAAGATTATATTTGCCTGCTAAATCCTGCATTTTGCAAATAAAACTCTTCCTTAGTTTTCCATTGATCAGCTCAACAGCATTGCCCGCTATCGAGCATTTCATCAACAATGGCAATCCAAATTATATCCTACATTGCGGTCCGGTTTCATCCATTTCCCCTGTCTTCGTATCTCCTCATGGTCCATATAATATTGTTGGGCGCGCCAATGCCTTTCAACTGAGCTGAGATACGTTTCTCCACCAGACAGCAAGCTCAACGATAGCTTTGCTTGGTTTCTCGGCATCAGTGCTCTTCTCTGTCAGGTAATCAGCGTAGACTTTCCAGCTGTGCAGCATAGGAATAGCATGGTTGTCAAGAAGATTTTGCAACGTCTCCATTGTCTTCTTCTCGCTCACATTCTCCTTTTTGTAGATTATCACGTAGTTGTTTTGCACTGTCGATGGTAGAAAACGTCAACATCAGAAACAACTTCAAAGCGGTCTGCACAATGAAGTAGAAAACATGGTTGTACCTGAATTTGTCGTCAACGTTTATCATGTCTGGCGCCCAAATATAAATAGAATCACGCTTGCCATATTTTAGGGCTGCAAGTTGCCGCCTTACGTCAATCAGCGTAAAACCATCGCTACTTTCTTCGTCATCGCTATCCATGCCCCAGTCTGCGCAACGCTTTCCTGAATGGTTGACAAACTGTTCGCTTTCAGCGTCTGTTGCCCATTGTTCGCATGTCATCTCTTATCTCTTTCCGCTTTATAAAGCTATTTACGGCATATGCCATTCTCTTTTCCTGAATAAAACGGCAGCAGAAGGGGTAATGCCATAAGCGGTGCTAGAATAAGAACACCCAGTGCCGTACGAGAAACATCCACTTCTATAATGCTCTTGCAGTGTACCGTTAATCACAGTTGCCTGCCGTCATTAGTTGTTTTTGTATCAGATAAAAGAGGCAAAACTATTTTCCAACAAGCAGCGAAAACTAACATCACCTTCTTTGCCACTCTAAGCATATTTCCTTTCTTGCTTCAAGTTTAAGGTTTCGGCGTGAGGCGTTGCGAAGCCATTTTTCAACGCGTTCTTCTTTGTCATTGGTTTTCTCCTTAGTTAAATCTCGGTTTTTAGGCTATATGTAAATAGAGTAAAGTTTGCTTCGCGGCGATTGTCGCTGTGTGCCAAGCTAGTGCTAGCTGCTTTAAGATGTCGTATTTCTCGATGGGTACCATCGCTGTTGTTAACGAAATGAGCTTGGAAGTAGGGCAGTCTAATGCGAGGAACAATCTTACGAAGGCAAAATTAAAATAATTTAGCAACTATTGCCTTTTTTATAAGGTTTTAGCAACATTAGACAAATTGACCAATCTTTCCGTCTAATAAATATGGGTTGCTTGAGGCCGTGAAGTTATTGAGTTTGTGAGTTGTTAAGGTTTTGAGCTGGTAAGGTTATGGGTTTTGAGACTTTGAGTTAGTGAGTTAGAGAGTTGAGAGTTGCTAATTTTTGATTTTGTAGTTGATGAGTTTGTAAGTTGATGAACTAGTAAGAAGTTGCAGTTAACAGTCTGGCTAGTTGAGGAAGTACACAAGGGCGGATTGCAGTTAACAGTTGATGAATGATAATCAAAAAAATTGGTTTGTAATTAATTTCTTATGGGATGGTTAACATGTCTGGCTTAAAATCAATCCTAAAGCGAAGCATGCTGCCGCTACAACCCTTGTAGTGGCACTACAAGGTGTATGCGGAACTACAGGTGCTTGTGCTAGCACACAAGATGCATGCTGATGCTGCAAGCCGCTTGTGGTGCCTGTACGAAGGGCTTTTGCAACAGTTTAATTGCTGTGTGCCCGGTGTGATGGTGGCAAAGTGGGGTGGGCAAACAGATTTCTAGCACCAGAATTCCTTTTAATTGCAACAAGCCAAGTAATTGGTGTAGGTTAGTAAGTGGGCGAGTTGATAGGGCAGTTAGCAAGGTCAACCAGTTCGTTTTCTGTGCTAATCTGGCGGGTTTACGAAGCTGTCACAGTCATCAACATGGCTTAAACATTTTGTTTGCAAAGCTTCTGTTTCTTGCATAAAAGCAAAAAACGTTATCTTTTCACAGCCGATAAAGTAGAACATGTATTATAGTAGGCTTTCGCCCCATACCCACACAGACGCACGTCTGTTACGTCACCAGTTATTTATTTAAAACCTACGCGAAAACTGGCGCTGGTCGCCATAACACGCTAAACATACATAGCATTGCAACTTTGTGTTTGCTACAAAACAATACCCCAAAAAGCCTATGAACCCAATTTTACCCGCGTGCAAACAGCCGCCACCCACGCGCTGAGGCATCCGCTTTGCGGTTTCGCCATCCTTTTTGCCTTCGCTGCTGGCTATTACGCCAACAACTGCACGGGCAACCACAACCGCACAAAACGCACCAAGAACAGCCATGCCGACAATGGCAAACACCTACTTCCTTGGAACCGTTACCGACGAAACGGCGAACCGCTGATGGGCGATGGCGTGTCAAGCCGATGGCTCAACGCCCCCTCACCGTCACGTGCCGACAGCAGAGACTGCAAGCGAAATGCCCATGCGGCCAACGCCACAGCTAACGCCTTTACCTGTGTGGGTATGGCAAACTGGAGCTATAAGCATTGTGCCAGCGTTCTAACTTCCGCATCGCCGCGAGGCTGCGCGAACGAGGCGCTCAAAGACGTTGTCGTTACGGGCTGCAAACCCATATCGCGCGAGGCGAGACAGCAGGTTCCGTTCAACGTTATTACGCGCTAGAAAGGTGAAACTGCAAACCAGCATCACCGGCACGGCGGCTCAGAGGCATGGTGCGGGCATGATGCAGCAGAACAGCGCTGCTACCATCCGTGGCATGTCCTACGCTAAACGGCGGTGCCAATGCTTACAGCCCGCTGATGCGTTGTAGACGGTTTGCCAGCCGGGCGACATTAACGGCATCAGTCACTGCAGCAGTCAGGTCGATAGCCGTGTTGAGAGGATGCGGCCGCTGCCTCTATCTACGGCGCGCGCCGCCAGTGGCGTTATACGGTTATCAGCACCATCTGACGCGAAGGCGAGAACAAGGCTACCATCGATTACGATGCCAGTGTGAGGTTTGCGCCCCAAGAGCCCGACATGGACTACGCCAAACCTGATGGACGCGCGGGATGATTAGACCTTCGTGAGTATGGATTCAGGTTTAACTCCATACTATGCCATGTAGTACCTCCCAGCTATTACCTCGACCCGTTTTCGGAATTGCTTTATAAGCATCGCGGCGGACTTATCGGCGAGCAGACGTTTCAGGATGGCGCGACACACGTCTCGCAACCTGAACAGCTGCAAACGGCTGGAAGACTGCTACACAGGCGGGTATCGAGCACCAACTGCTTCTGAGGCCTAAGCGGAGGAAACGGCATCAACCGCTGCGTGTTTACCCGCCAACTACCTGGAGCGCGCGCGCGCTACAGCGGCTGCAACGCTGTAGCAACGTCGGAGACAGCATCAAACTGACGGGCATGGCTTAACGCCGCCGCCCACCACCATAAAGCGCTGCTCACCGAAAGCGACAGGGTGCCGGAACCTACGCCGACATGTATCGTCAACCAGCCCTCGTGCACCCATGCTGAAGAGGGCACGGCAGCACAACTGAACGTGCCCTACCTATAAGTCGGAATGGGAAATGAAACGACTGACGGAGCTGGGACTGAAAGACGAACATTACAGTCCCATAACAAATAGGCGCGAAGAGCGATATGTTAGTAAGGAAAGCTATTACAGACTGATGCTGGGATTGAACCTCAAAATCATGAAGGGGCTTAACTTCGACGTGCGTTTCCAGACCGAAAACTCGGCCGACAAAACGGTAGAGATACATAGCGAACGCTCGTATTATGTGCGCAACATGATAAATGATGCCACACAAATACAATACCACCCAAAAACTAACCCTTAACGTGCCAGAAGGGGCGCACTATTCGGAGAGTAGGGGCGATGCCGACTCGTACACCTTGCGCGCTCAACTCAACTTCAATCGCGACTTCGGCCCGCACAGCATCACGGCTCTTGGCGGCGGAGAACGGCGCAGAACAATGACCACCAACACCTCGATATACTATGTGGGGTTCGACGAAAGCACGCTGGCTTACAAGCCCATAGACCCAACAGCCCTGACAAAGCTCAAAGGAACGGAGTCGCTTGCGGGCAATTTCAGTTGGTCGTTCACGGGCAACAATTGGATAAACGAGATAGAAAACCGCTATGTATCCTTCTATGCCAATGCTGCTTACACCTTCGACAGCAAGTACAACCTCACGGCAAACGCTCGTGATGACCAGTCTAACCTTTTTGGAACCGACCCACGTTATCAGTATCGCCCGCTTTGGTCGGTGGGTGGTGCTAGCATGTCGCCAAAGAACGTTTCTTGGCGGGTAGCTGCCGTGGCTCAACGCCCTCACCCTTAGGGCTACTTACGGCATTGGCGGAAACGTTCCGCGGTGCCAGCCATACGTTACGTTAACGGCCCAATACAACCCTTGGAGCAAAAGACTTTATGGCCGAAATAAAGTCCGCCCAACTACACCTGCGTTGGGAAGGGCGCAACCACCAACCTGGGCCTCCGTTTTTCCGTGCTCAACAATCGCCTTTCAGGTAGCATCAGGGTATATCAAGCATGTCAACCGACCTTCTTGCCCAGCGCGTGCCGACCCCACGCTTGGCTTTAAACAGCTAACACTGAATTATGGCAACACGGCCAACAAGGGCATTGAGGTTTCGCTGAACAGCGTTAGCCTACAAACGCGAAACCTAAGGTGGACAGGCCCTCGAACTGGCTATAACAAGAATATGCTCGACGATGTGGAAGACCTAATCCCAGCAGCACTCCTACGCAGCGGCTTTGCGGCCGTTGAGGGACATCCGCTTGGGGCAATATTCAGTTTTTCAGTACGCGGGCCTTTCGCCCACCGATGGCACGCCGCGCTATTACGTAGAAGGCGGTAGCAAAACCGAAGAGCACAAGTGAGCAACTTGTCAGACCTTGTTTATTCGGGCACGTCATCCCACTTATAGCGGGTCGTTTTTAGCCTTTACCATTGCTATCAAAGACTTCGAGTTGTCGTTTATGTTGGTGTTCTACGGCGGCAATGTGCTGCGCACCGAGCCTGCCCCCTTTGTGTCTGAACCATCACATCTCAACCCCAATAAAGAGATGCGCAACATCTGGAAGCAACCAGGCGACGAGCGTAACCCCGATGCAACACCCGCATTTACCGGCTATGCGCTAGACTTGGCAACGATGAGACATCCCTGGTATGCCGCCGACCGACACGTGTTTAAGGCCGATTATGCCAAGCTTCGCCACCTGTCGCTCACCTATCGCGTACCCCAACAGCTCGTGGCTAAGTGTGGATTGTCGCAACTGGCCTTTACCCTGCAAGGGCAAAATCTGCTTAGTTGGAGTGCCAGCAAATACGGTGTTGACCCCGGCTTGCTAGGGAACTACAGGCTACGGATGGGGCCTGCGCACCATACCAACTGCCTGCAACGTGGACATTCGGCCTTTCGGCAACATTCCTAAACCTGCGCCCTACACACATTAAAGGAAATGACAATTCCCACCTAAAAGCAAAAGAAAGATGAAAACAACATATAACACCAGTCAATGCAATGACTTTGACCGCGCTGCTATGCGCCTGCGATTCGTTTCTCGACATCAAAGCCCAAGGAGAATACCTGAAACGGCCGCCGACTACAAAACCATGATCAGCCATTATGATATACAAAAGATGGGCGAAACATATCCCATCTACCTCACCGACGATTGTTATCTGCCAGACATGGCATTCAGTACGAGTTCTCAAGGGCTTAACACCATCAAGCCAAGTCTAAAACGTCTTTACACGTTCGACAAACAAGTGTTCGGCGATGGAGAAGACGATACGTTCTGGTCCTCGTCTTATTCGCGCATCTTCACCAACAACGTGGTTATTCGCGAAGTGATGGATGCCACCGAAGGAAGCACTGCGGAGAAGTCGGCCATACGTGGTGAAGCACTCGTTAATCGTGCGTTAGACTATCTATACCTCGTTAATGCTTACGCCAAACACTATAACGAGGCCACGGCCGATGCCGATGCTGGCGTGCCCTTGCTGCTTAACGCCGACATTTCGCAAACCAATCTTACGCGAACTAGCGTAAAAGGCGTGTATCAGCAGATACTGGCCGACCTCAATGAGGCAGAAAGTAGCCTGCCAGAAGAAATAAGCGGCAATGCTTTTCATGCCACGAAAGATGCCGCACGCGGGCTTAGAGCTAGGGTTTACCTATAGCAACTATGCAGAGGCCCTGAAGGCGGCCAACGAGGTGATTGCCCGACACGATACGCTGCTCGACCTTACGCGTTATGAAGTGGTGAAACCCGCAGGTCTGATTGGTCGCACCAATGTTCCTGATGCCGATGCCAACCGCGAAAGCATCTTTATCAAATACGCACCTTATATCTGGGTTGAGTTCGTAGGTGTTTTCCGTCGGATAGTTTGCTGAACCTGTACGAAGATGCCGACATGACGAGAAAGGCGCTTTTATGGCCAGAAACGTTCCGCGGAAAGCCACTTCCGCGCCCAATATCGTTCCGTATGTGCGGGTACACGGCCATTAACGCGCGAGGCCTATTTCTCATCGCTGCCGAATGCGGGGGCCCGTGTGGGTTATAGCCACACGCCTTGGCGCTGATAAATAAATTGCGTACCCATCGCATTAAGGATAATGGTTACGTTTCGTTGGTGGACAAGGACAGCGTGCTGAATTTCGTACTCGAAGAACGCCGCCGAGAACCGGCCTTTAACGGCTTTTTACGCCTTGTAGACCTGAAAAGACTTAGCCCTGGATCACGTTTTTGCCACAACGGTTAAGCATGTTGGCGAGGCCAAACACTGGACACTGCCGCCAAACGGCCAGGGTACATCCTGCCCATTCCGCAAAAGGTGATGCGCTTTAATGCCAACACCATGACCCAAAACGAAAGATAACAATATGAAAAGACTTTTTTCGCTTGCCCTATTGGCTGGGCTCATCGCAGTTCAATGGCGGCTGTGGGCATGAGCGTGCTGGGCAGACGCCTGGCCGACAAGAGCATTAAAAGGACTGTATCTCTTCATGGTTCAAGACGAACGCTACGGCTATGTTCAGCCCCTCGACTCGTTCGAGGTGACGGACGGAAGGTTTGCCTATCAAAACGATACGCTCACCACGCGCCTCTTCTTTCTTTCGCCCGTGTTCAACGCTAGCGACGCGAATTGTAGCAGAGCACTTACTCGATAGCCAGTGGTAACAACTCGCTGTCGGTTTCTAGGAATGCCCGCGGAGCAATAACGGCAGACAATCCCAACGTGAAACTCAACGCGCAATACGCCCTGTTTACACATCAAAAGGACAGCGCGGGGCACAAACATACGCTAGATTCGTTGGACCCGTGTTTTGCGCGCGCGCAATCGCAACGACCAACGCGAGATGCAGCGCATAAAAACCTCCACCGCGCCTATCTACAATCGGGCTTACGAGCAGTTGCGACAATGGTTGGACAAGAGTAGCGCGGCATCGAGGCTCGCCTTTCGGCCTTTACCTATTATACGTATGGGTTGCAGCACGCCAACATCACCAACCGCACCGATTTAGACCGTGCGCGGCAGATGGTTGAGGGGGCAAACGACGAAGCAAAACAAACCTGGTATTATGCGCGAGCAACGCAAAAGCTAAATGCTTTGGAACAAACGGTGGTGGGACAAGTGGCTCCTCCCATTTGTAGGGAAGACAAGGCAGGAAGGCTTTGAGGCCTATCTCTCACTTTAAAAGGGAAGTTTGTATTGGTAGACTTTTGGAGCTCTTCTGACACTTGGTGCAGGAAAGAAACATAACCTCTCAGAACTTTCAATACCTTTAAGGGATAGAACTTACCATCTTGGGCGTTTCTAGCGACTTTAGGAAGGCCGATTGGCTGAAAGCCATTAAGGAAGATGGGGCTATATGGCAACAGCTCTTGCTTAAAGGCGATGCGCGCAAGCAGGTACTGGCGGCCTATTCCATTGTAAGCATCCCCCAAATTCTCCTCGTTTCGCCCGATGGAACAATCATTGCCAAGACTTGCGGGGAATAAAATCTACGAAGCAGTGCAAAAAGCACTAGCGAAATAGCAGGATTGATACACGCGGTATAAAGGCAAACGCAGGCTAAACAGGCTAATCATGCAAGTGCGATTAGCCTACCTTACAATATATGGGGAGGGTGGTATAGGGAGCGCAGGTTAACGTACGAACGACCGACGGCTGGAGCAACAGCTGTTGCCGTTGACTATGAGCAGCATGCCATGCAAACGCTTGCGCTGGTCGTTGCAAACGTACATGTTTTTCGTGCCATTGCCCACTTGTGCGAGTTTACGGCATATTTATTTTATCAGTCTTTTCGGTAAAATTTTAACGCGTAAGTGCCCTTTTTGCCCGCAATCGCCCACCTTGCCGCAAAATCGGTTCGCGAAGGTTTGTTTTGATGCAAAAAGGGGTTAGCACGTGCATGTGGAAAAATGAATATTTATTTGAAAGGGCTGCCGTTAGTACCCGTTTTGGGGCTATTTGGTGCTAAATGGCGTGCGTTTTGGTGCTAAATGGATATGTTTTGGTGCTAAATACGGTGTGTTTGGTGCAAAATGCACAGGTGTTTTGTAGCAAAACGCAAGGCGTTACGGTGCTAAATGCAGTGCGACTTGCTGCTAAATGCAAGACGAAGGCATAAATATCACGGCTTTTGTATAAACAAAACCTTTAAGAACCATGAAATACATGGCCCAAAGAAAAGGGCAAAATGGCCATTAAAAGTAGGGTGTTTAGGGTAAAGGGCGTAGTGGAGTTGAAAAATTACGAGCCAGTAACAAAACTAGAAAGGCTAAATGGTGCAAAATAGCAGGTTCTAGACTTCAAAAATAGACAAAACAAAGGCGTGAAAGGGTAGAAAAAGGGGCTTTTTACCTACTTTTTCAACTAATATTTCGCTAGAACGGAGCGAGAAAATTAGAGCAGTATTATAAAATAAAGAATGAAATTTAAGGTTTGTGTGTGGTATTTTGAGTTTCTAGTTGATGTGCATGTGTCTTTTGTGGTTGATGAGTTTGTAAGTTGATGAGCTGATAAGTTTGTAAGTTGATGTGTTAGTAGGTTTTGAGTTGGTGAGTTGTTGGGTTGATGTACTTTGGGAGTTGTTGGGCCTTAGGTGAGTTTTTAAAGCCAGCAGGTTGGCTTGTTCAGCGTTCTTTCAGTTTATAGAAATATTAAAAGGTCAATACGACTTAGAAATAAGTTTCATCTATACCATTAAGCCCCTTTCTGTTAGTCGCTATCACATCTTTAGCGCACAGCCTATGTGCGCGATGGATCAGACTACGTAATCAGCAGAAGGACTTAAAATTAAGCTGTTCAGACCTTGTAGAATACGTTTTAACGACATCTGGTGCCTTGTGTCCTCTAATTTTAGCGGACGCTGCCGATGAATGATAGTCTGAAGAGGGGGCTTATTTTTCTAAATATAAATACGTGATGCCCATTAATGAGCATTGTAGATAAGGGAATTGTACAGATTAGAAGTTTACCACGCAGCAATATTTCAACATAAAAACTCCCCCACTTGCGGGCAAGATGGGGCTTTGATCGATGGATTATTTCTTTTTCTTCCCAACGGGAGTTTGCTTGATGGCGTGGCCAGCGTTGCGGTATAGCGTTAGCTGGTCGAATGGGATGGGATAGAGATAGTCTTTGTCGGAGTAGGTACGCATAAAGTCTTGTTTCACTATGGGCCTGATATAGCCAACAGAGTCGTTAACCTCATCTTCGCCCTTGGCATTGAGGAGAACAAGTTTATCTTACTCATTTTCTCTTTTCGTTAGCGTGTTCTCGGGCTTAGCTGCTGGATGAACGGTGTTATACCACTTTTATGTATTCGCGTTTGTGTGACGTAGGCACCCATGTTAGCTTGGGGTTCTTCACCATGTCGGCGCAATTCAGCAGCTTTTCCAACGGCGCAGGTCGTTAAAGCGTAGGCCTTCGTAAACCAATTCTACGCGGCGTTCGCGGCGTATCTCCCATAGGATGGGCGAAACGTCTACATCGCGTTGGGCATCGTTTATTACGCCAGCAGGTACGCTCAGGGCATCGCCCACCAGCTGCAAGGCAGGCATCTTGGTGCTGGTGCGCTGACGAAGGGCGTTGATGGTGAGGTCGAAGTCGGCTTGGGTAAGGGTGTACTTGCCCAATGTGGCCAACTCAGCTGCGGCCTCGATGTAGTTCATCATCACTTCGTTGAGTTTCATCACAGGTGCGTCGGTGATGTTGGTGAAACTCTTTCCGCCGGACTTGCCGATGAGTGTGGGGTTGGCAAAGCGATTGGCGAAATAACCCGATGCGGCATACACCGATGCAACAGAGGGCAAGCGCAGTTCTGCTGTGTCGATGGTGGCATAAAGTCGTGGGTCGCGATTGGCCATCTCGTCCTTAAACAACATGTCGCCTTTGTACATGGCGTTCCCACCTACCTGTGTAATGGGCAGTCCGTTCTTGGTGAGGTAGCTCTCGATGAGCGACTTCGAAGGGCTCGACTTTTCGTGTTCGGTGTTGTTGAACGTCATCAAGCTGTGGGTAACAACGCCAGCTACGTACGAACGATAGAGAATAATCTCGGGATTTCCGGCAAGGTCTATCGAGGTGGTGAGGTCCTTATAGTTGGTGCATAGCTGATAACGCTTTGATTTCAATACGGAATCGGCCGCATCTTTGGCCTCTTGTAGGTATTTGGCAGCCAACTCGTTGTTTTTGTTGTGATACTTTTGCCACGTGCCTTCGAAGAGGAAAATACGAGAGGCGTAGGCATACACAACATCCTTAACAATGTGCAATCCCTTGACATCGTCTTCGAGGCGTACGTTTGCCATAGCGTACTTCATGTCTGATAATACGCTGTCCATCACTTCTGCTCGTGGGCTGAAACGCGCGATAAAGCGCAGCCTTGTCGGTTGGTGCGATGGGCTGCTGATAGTATGGAACGTCGCCGAAGTTAGACACAAGCTTGGCGTATTCTAGCGCACGGAGAAAACGGTTAACACCCGTCCAATGGCGTTTAGGCTCGTCTAGCATGGTAGAGCGGGATAGCTTGTCGGGTGAGGGTGTGGCAGTGTGTATCATTTCGAAGTTCCAAGGATTGGTGGAACTTGTTGTAGTGGGCACGTTCTTCGTGAAGAAAGTGGCCTTTTCTTGTGCGTTGTCGTCGTTCCAGTCGGCAATGTCAGTTTCGGCGAACCAGTCGGCACGCCCCCATCCAGAGTTGTATCCCTTGAAGAGGTTGGGTAAAACGTTGTACATGGAATACTGACGGCATCTTCGAGTTCCACGTTTCGTCGTTGTCGGCACAGTGGCGGTCGAAAGGCTCGCGCGTAAAAGTCGTTGCAGGCCACAAAGGCAGGGCCAAAGCGCAAGGCTCAATATCTTATGTTTCATATCTTGTTCTTGTTAAGGGGGTTAGAATGCGGCTTGCAGGCCGAAAGAGATGGTACGGGTGTAGGGATATGAACGTCCGAAGGACCATGCGGGATCTTTAGCGTCGCGCTTGTACTCAGTAGTTTCGGGGTCGATGAGCAGCGTAGGTTCTCAAATTCGAGAGATTTTCGGCGCACATACGCGTACGCTTTTTGCAACAAGGCTTTGTTCACGATGTTTTTGCGGCGGTGTAGCCCAAGGTGATATTCTTGCAGCGCAAATAGGCCATGTTGGCTAGAAACGGGAGTTGTTTGAGGTAGTTCTGGCCGTTTTGATTTCCAGCTCATATCCGTTGGACGAGGATAGGAATGCGCCGTATTGGAGGGTGTCCAATGTAGTCTAGCTGATGCTTATAGGCAGCTTCGCTTGTGAGAACCGCCTGCTGGGATGCCGATTGCACCCGCCAACCCAAGTCGCGCTTGCCCACGCCTTGGAAGAACATGTTGAAATCAGATCCCTTATAGCTTGCGCCGAGCGAGAAACTGTACTCGTAGTTGGGCGGGAAGTTTGACCAATCACCCCTCTGGTCGCCGGGGTTTTCAGACGGTGTTGTCGCCGCAAGTGATGGCCTTGTCGCCGTCGAGGTCCTTATGTTTCACGTCGCCTGGACCAAACTTAAAGTCATCGTTCTCGAATTTGCTTTGCGAGGGGATGCCCGCTTTGAGCTTACCCGTGTTGTCGAAGTCGTCGGCTTGGAACAGACGGTCGGTCTCGTAACCCCAGATCTCGCCTAGTCGCTTGCCTTGATAGTTGCCGTGATGTTGCGGGTTTGGCTGTTAAACTTGGTGATAACCTCTTTAACGTGCGAGAAAGAAGCCGAAGCCGAGATGACTAAGCCGTTGGAGAACTGGTGTTGATAGTTGACTCCTATTTCTAATCCGGTGCCTGTTATCTCGCCAAAGTTTTTCTTTGGTACAGTGGCACCAAAGGTTGCGGGTAGCTGTTCGCCGGCGGTGTGCATGCCTGATGTAATGCGACGAGTACAGTCGAAGGTTACGTTGAGGTCGTTGTTGAAGAAACTGGCATCGAAACCAAGGTCGAGTGTGGACACGCGTTCCCGTAATGGGGCGTCTGAACTAACGGAAGGGTGTTGAGTGTGGCTACATTCTTTCCGTCGATAACCCATCCTGAGTTCTGCGGAGCCATTGGCGGGCGGGTAGGCATAAGCGGCCAGTCTTGGTTACCGATGGTGCCCACGAGCCACGCAAAGCTGAAGTTGGAGAGTGCGGGCTTGGCCCAATCATGAATTTCTCTTCACTGCGCGCCATCCTGCGGATAATGAGGGAAAAGCCCGCCTGCGCCCAACGGGAAACGCGAAGAGCCCATCGTAACGCAAAGTTTAAATTCAGGCAGATAACGCTGCATGTAGTCGTAGTTTAGACGTCCGAAGATACGGCTGCTGCAAAATCGTTGTGGTAACTGTAATTGCTGTTGTACGAAAATTGGTTTGCCGTAGGCCAATTTGCAATCTCTGGATACTTCTCGTTATAGAGCTTTTGGCGTTCTGAATAATGGGAAGGCTTCGCGTGTTTTGGCGTCGAAACCTGCCATCGTTGAAGTTGTGTTGCTCGTCGAGGTTGAACATGTATGTGGCATAGCCCTTGAAGATGTTCTGCAAAGTGTACTGACTGGACTGCTCAACCATGTTGGCCACTGAACCATAAAGGTTGGTGTGGCTGGAGAATGCGCGCTGGCAAACATCATGAGGCGTAAGCGAGTGCCGCCATTAAACTTACGCGCATCGTTGGTGAACGAGACGTATAGTCGAAGATTGATGGAGAGATTCTTCATCGGCGTTATCTCGGTGCCGAATTGGTGCGAACGTAGGTGGTTGTGGTGTTTTCGCGGTTGCCGTGCTTAAAGTCGTCGGTAACGGCCGAACGGAAGGACGGCCTTTGTGGTTAGCATAAGGGATACCCAACGCGGCCCGACGCAGCGGGTAGAACCAAGCATCGAGATTGGCCAGACGTGAAGCGATAAGGCTCGTCGTTCTTGGTGCGGGTGAAGAGTACGTTTGCGCGAACCTTCCACCAGTCGCAGAATGCTCGACGTGATGCTGCTGTGTGGCGATGTAGCGGTCGTATTGGTCGCTATTGTATTTCATCACGCCTGTTTGGTTAAAGGTAGCTAAGGCTGATGTTGTGTGTGGTTTTCTTGCTTCCGCCCGTCACCGAGAGGTTGTGGTTCTGCTGTGGAGGTCCATTTGCGGGTGAACTCTTTGATGGGGTCAGACGAGCGATAGAAGTAGGTGTTGCTGCCAATGATTTCAAAATCTCGCCCTTCTTGCATCTCGCCAAGTTCGTCTTGCGACATTCCACCATACTTGTTTTTCCCAATCTTCGAGGTTTCTTTATTAGCCCCTCGTCGATGGTGTAGCCGATACTTGTTTCTCTTGTCTTGCCTTTTGTCTCTTCTTAATCTCGAAGATAAAGCGGGCATTGTCTGATGCCTTCATCTGTTCAGGCATCTTGGTGGGCGTGCTCCACGCAGAAGTTGTTCAGGTAGGTTACGTTCACCTTGTCGTTGAATGCGCCTTGTTTGGTGGTGATAAGGATAACACCCCAGGCTGCACGCGTTCCGTAGATGGATGCCGAGGCTGCATCTTTGAGCACCGAAATTGTTTCGATGTCGTCGGGATTTACCAAGTTTAGGTTGGGCACTTCCACGTTGTCTACGAGAATGAGCGGTGATGTTCCCGATTCTGCACTAAGCGAACCCACCGAACCGCGAAGCAATGGCACTTTGCGTGCCTACACCGCCGATGCGGTTGGTGATAGTGAGGCCTGGCGTGATGCCCTGCAGGAGGCTGGCCCAGCGTCGGTGATGGGACGGCTGGCGATGGCGTCTTTCACGTTGACGTTGGCCACGGCACCGGTTAGGTTCACCTTCTTTTGTGTGCCGTAGCCCACCACTACAACTTCGCCTAGCTGACTGGCGTTCTCTGTCAGGGTGATGCGCATGTCGGCCCTAGCCGTCACTTGCATGGGATTGCTTAGCCCACGTGGGTGATGGTTGGTTTGTCTCGGGGCGAGCGTCGATGAGTAAATCGGCCGTTGATGTCGGTCCTGCGCCCACGCCTTTGCGCTTCAATGGCTACCGATGCACCCGTTACGGGTTCGCCGTTGGCATCGGTAACAATGCCGAAAAGGCTTGTTTGCTGTTGCACTGCGTTTGTTGTACTGAGCGATTGTGCGGCTGCTGCCTGCGCCTGCTGTGGGGCGAAGGTGCCCGATAGGGCTGCGAAAGCCGCGCTAACCATAATAGATTCTTCGCATTATAAATATGATTTGAAAATGTTGGTTGATTCGTTTTGGTTAGGCTTCTGTCGTAGTTGTAAAAGGCTATTCTCGGATGCCAGGGGCAGGTTGAACATGATGCTCGAACGGTGCCTGTGTATGCATGCGGTTGGCAGGGTGCTTGCCTTTTTGAGCAAGTCCCTGCCAATGCTTTGTCTTGTTCGCTGTTCTTATTCTCACAGTAACTGGCTGTTAATCCAGCACTGTCACCTTGCTTGTTAGACTGTTGCAGTCGCCAAATCTCTATAAGAAATGGAAACCTTGCGGCCTTTTACCATCCTGGGTTTCTGTTCCAAATTGCCGTTTAGTGCCTTCTGTCCCGTGGGGATGGGGTAGAAGTAGTACTTCTTATCGTGGGTCCTTACTTGCTTGCAGGTGTTTGAACCTGCCAGTAAATCTCCCAAGGTGCGGCATTGTTGAGCGTGTCTAGCTCTACTTGCGGCTTGTCTACGGTGGTCATGTTAGCTCCGCGGTAGATGTTGGGGTGCGCCTTAGAGTCTACTAGCTCTAGTTGGTGCCAGCGTATGAGGTCCCAATAGCGGTACCAGTTGTCGAACATCAGTTCGCAACGGCGTGCGCGGCGTATCTCCCAAAGCAGATTGCTTACGCCCATGTTGTTGGCGGGGTCGGCATCTGGGGTGAGTGTCATATTTAGGAAGTCCGGCGCGAGCTTGCAACAAGTTCACCGACTTGTCCAAATCGTCTTGCGTTATCGAGCCCAACTCGGCCATTGCCTCGGCATAGTTGAGGTAGATGACGGACAACCAATAGATGGGTGCATCGGTGTATTGGCGGTTTATATTGTTGCGTTCGGTTGTGGTAAGCAGTTGGGGGTTGTCGTATTTGGCTATGCCATAACCCGTGGTAGAGGTGAATGCGTTAGAACCTGCCCTTGAATAGGCTTTGCCCTTGAATGCCAACACCGAGTCGAGGGTTGCGCTCAGGCGTTTGTCGCGTACGGTAAAGAGATGGCCGATGTGGTAGCTGGTGTCTTGTACGGTCTTCATAACGCCGTCAACCTTTTTCTGCACGTTCACAATTACCATTTTAGGTGCATCCGTCTTGTTCAGTGCCGTGCTTGCCCGTGGCTTGCCGTCTAAGAACAGATAATTGTCGAACGCATCTTTGGTCATGCCGTTCGTTCCGCCCGTATTTACCGTGTAGTCGATGAGCGAGTGCATCAGCGTGTTCTTAGAATAGGGCTTGTAGAATATGATTTCGGGGTTCTTGCTCAAGTCTGTTGAGTTGTAGTTGCCTTGATAGGTGTCGTTGAGCTTGAATGCCGCATTGCCCATTATCACTTTGCAAGCCTCCACACAGGCGTTCAGATAGGTCTTGGCCCTTGTCGCATCGGGGCCTTTGCCTGCATTGTCTTCCGCTTTGCGGTATTTGCAGTAGGTGCCCTCGTACAAGGCCACGTCTGCGAGCATGGCATAGGCCATGTTCTTAGTGAAGCGTTGCTTGTTTGTTCCCGCGATGTGCTTGGTGGCGAAGTTGAGGTCGGCCGCTACACTGTCCATCACCACGTCGCGATCTACACATGGGCCGTATAGAATTTTTGTCCGAATGGTGGTCGGGTACAGTTATCACTAGTGGCACATTGCCAAACATGCGCACCAATTGATAGTATTGCCATGCCCTATTAAGGCGTGCAATGGCTTGGAAGTTGGCTTTGTTGCCGTCGTCCATACGCGAGTTGAAAGCCGCTCGAGGATGAAGTTGGCATGCCTGATGGACTTGTAGGCATCTTTCCAATCGCTTGAGGTGGCAGGGGCGTTCTTCCGAGCCCAATCGTTCTTTTGGAAGTCCACTTGGTCGTCGCCCAGGGTTTTATAATAGAACCACCCTTGTCCGCCAGCATTGCCATATCCCAAGTAATCCTCGTAGAAAAGGTTACACTGGTCTTCTAGGTTTACGGTGTTGTCCCAATATTCGGGCGTATCTGTGAACTTGTCCAGCGGCGCAAGGTCTAGGAAGTCGTTGCAGCTTGCCAACGCGCCCATCGTCAACAGGCCGGCTATGATTATCTTTTTCATTTGTCTAAGGGTCTAGATGGTTTATAATGTTACCTGCATACCAAACGATAGGGTGCGCGTAATGGGGGCAGTACGTCCCCAACCGCCATACTTCAAACCTGCACCTGCATTTATTTCGGGGTCTACGGGCAGGTCGTTGCCTTTATAAAGCAAGAAGAGGTTGCTTGCGCTTAGGTATATGCGTGCCTTTTGTATGTAAGCCTTGCGGGTTAGCTCCTTAGGAAGGGTGTAACCAAGGGTTACGTTCTTAAGCCTGAGGTACGACATGTCGGTGAGATAGCGCGATTGCGGATAATAGTTGTTCGTTCCGGCATCGATAACCGATATGTTTCCTTGTGGGTCGTTGCCAGGGAACAGGCGTGGATACTTGTTGGCTTGGTTCACCTCATAGCGTTCAACGTTTTTCAGTCCGTTCTTATATATCACGCGGTTGTAGCTCAGTTGATGGTCGTAGATGGCAAGGTCGGCCTCGCGCATCAGCGGGAAGTTCATTGAAGAAACGGTCCACACATGGCGTTTGCCCACGCCCTGGAAGAACAAGTCGAGGTCGAACCCGCGCCATGCGCCGCCAAGGTGGAAACTATATTCGTAACGTGGCAAGAAGTTTCCTATCACTTTCAGGTCGCCGTGTTTGTCGGCAGTGCCTTCACCTGCGTCTATAACGCCGTTTCCGTCTAGGGTCTTTAAACTCACATCGCCAGGTCCATAGTGGAATGAGCCTTGCTCCAATCCCTTTTGCGAGGCTATGCCGTTGGCGTAATTCCATGTTCCGTCTGCGTTTTGTCCTGTAAAGTCGCTCTCTTCGAAGTAGCGGTCGGTTTCAAATCCCCAGATGTCGCCATAGGTTTTGCCCGAATAGTTCTGGTTAAGCAGTCATCTTGCTCTCCCATTTTGGTTACAACGGTCTTCGAGATCGCAGTTGAGTTGGCATACACGTTAAACTCGCCAAAGCGATGGTGCCAATCGAGGGTTAGTTCCCATCCGCGCGTGCGCAATGTGCCTGCGTTTGCCATAGGGGCATCTGTTCCCAATACTTGCGGTAGCACTTGGCTGGGGGCTAACATGTCGGTGTTCTCGCGCTGATACCAGTCAAACCCCACTGATAGTTCGTTGTTTAGGAAGCCTAAGTCAAGCCCCACGTCGGTGGTTCGTATGCGTTCCCATGTCAAAATGGGCTCAACCAGATTTGGTGTGTTGAACATTGGCAGTTTGTTGGCATTCTCTTGGTTGCCGTCTACCCAGTGTACGTCGTCTCTATCTACTTGGGTGATGAGCGATTCGAACATGTAGTCGCCCACGGCCTCGTTGCCGATCTCGCCGAACGAGGCGCGCAACTTACCATTGCTAACCACATTACGAAGCTGTTTGAGTAAGGTTCTTCGGAGAAACGATAGCCCAACGACTCGATGGGAAGAATGCCCAGTGCGAATGGCGTGGGAAGCGTGACGAACCATCGTATCGTCCGTTAAGTTCCAGCAGGTAGATGTCCTTATAGTCGTAGTTTATACGACCGAAGTAGCCCGCTGAGGCGCGGTGGGTGTGTTTAGCGTCAAGGTCTTGCCCGATGGGGCTGGCCAAGTTTAGTTCGGGAAAACGCTCGTCGATAATTCCTTTCCTGTTTCAGAAGTAGGTGTACTTCTCTTTTTCGGCATTCAAGCCTAGCATCACCTTGAGGTTGTGGTTGGCGAAAAAGGTCTTCTCGTAGTTAAAGTAGGGCGTTGAGTGTCCGCGTGTTTTGCTTGGAATTGTCGCGCCATACGTTGGTGTCGCCTTTGCTTACGATGTACGAGGGTGTTACGCTCACCCCAGTTCAGGCCATATACGGAAAAGTCTTGCGAACCCGAGTTCATGTTCTCGATGGCGTAAGTGAAGTCGGTGTTGAATGTCAGCCCTCGGTGATGTTGGCCACAAAGGTGCTGATGCGCAAGTAGTCGGTAGTTATGTCCTTGTCGGCGGCCTGTTTTAGCATGGCCATAATGCGCCTGTCGTAGCCGTTGATGCTGCCCGAAGGCAAGAAGAACGAACCCCATCGCCAGATGTATTGGTACACGTTGTTAAAGGTGTCGGGCGTGGTGAAGTCGCGGCGAGTGAAGTTTAAGCGTGCGCCCATTTGCAACCAGTCGTACGGGCTAGTGGTAATGGCAAGCGAGGCATTATATTTGTTCAGCCTGTCGGGGCGTATCTTCATCGTGCCCTCTTTGTAGTCGTAGCCCAAAGATAGGTAATAGTTGCTCTTGCCCGACGAGCCTTGTACCGAAAGGGCATGGCTTTGGGCAGGTGCGGCGTTGTTGTAATAAATCTTGTTGATGTCCCAGTCGGCATAGTAGTAGGGTGTTTTGTCGATGATAGTGTAGTCGCCAATGTTGTTGTCGTCTACATATTGGCGCATCTCGCGGTATCCCTGCTTGCCGCCGTTCTGCTGTTGCCACTTCTCGGCCAACGGCAACAGCTTGTCGAAATACATGCCGAAGAGTTCAACCTCGTAGTTGTTGGCATTGGCCTTGCCCTCCAATGCAGCCCTGAGCTGCGATGGCACGTCGGGGAATTTGGGTAAGAAGGTGGCTCCGTCCCAAGCGAAGTTGTTAGAGTAGTTTATCGTGGTGCGGTCGGTTCCCTTTGCTCCCTTTGTTTGTATCAGTATCACGCCAAAGGCGGCCCTTGTTCCATAGATGGATGTAGAGGCGGCATCTTTAAGCACCGACACGCTTTCGATGTCTTGCGTGTTAAGGAACGAGATGTCGTCCATAGGTACGCCATCAACAACGATTAGCGGATTGCTTTTGGCTTCGTTGCTCAATGTGCCCACACCGCGAATGCGCAAGGTGGGCTTGCCGTTGATGTCGCCGTTGTTGCTGATGACCGACAATCCAGGCACAGCACCTTGCAAAGCCTTGGCCACATCTTGTTGTGGGCGGCCTGCCATTGTCTTTGATAGGTCCACTGTGCTTACGGCTCCCGTAAGGTTGGCTTTCTTTTGTGTGCCATAGCCCACAACAACCACTTCGGTTAGTTGCCCGGCATCTTCTTGCATCTCGATTTTCATCGATTCGGATGCTGCAACGGTTACGGTTTTGTAACCTATGTGTGAGATGGTCAACTAGCGCCGGGGCGCACGTTGATGGTAAATCGCCCGTTAATATCGGACACGGCACCCACGCTCTTTCCCACTACGGCAACAGATGCGCCAGTGATGGGTTCGCCTTGTGTGTCGGTAATCACGCCCGTGATGGTGTTCTGCTCTTGCATCTCGGTCACGGTTGCCGTCCCCTTTGTTTCTTTTGCCGCTGCCGTGAGCATTGTACACGGGGCGGAAAGGGCAGCCAGCATTGCACATAAACAATAAGCTTTTTTCATAAGGACATTATTAGTAGCTACGTTGTGAAGGATACCAGTGTTTGCTTCGTCTTCCACGAAGTGGGTTTTCGTTTCCAAAGCGTGGATTTGACGTACTGGCACATGTTCGCTCGGTATGCTGTTGTTAATGTAATTGTTTAGCATCTACGACCTTTTCATCTTTATAGGTCTGGGTATCATCGATTGTCTGTAGCAAATTACTGGATTTTTAATATATGTAGATCCATATAAAAATTATTTATATGCATACAAGACTTTAAGAGTTTTGCGTTAAAAGGTTAATTGGTGTTTGGTTTGGCTCTTTTTCGGCACTTTGTGGTTTTATTGTGCTGGGTGTATGTAAAAGATAGTTTCTTGTTGTTACAGGTGCGTGTGCTATAAATGTTTATTTATTAAGCTAAGGACAATAAAAAGTTTGCTTTTGAGGGCTTGATAAAACAAATGGTTTATTAAGAGTGGGGCTTTGTAGGCGCATTGCAGGAAATGAAGAGCCAACTCTGATGGAAAAACTTGCAAGTTGAGGTCATTTTTGTCTTTTTCTCCCATTGGTGCTGTCTCTCTTTTGGTATTCTGTAAATTGAAAGTAGCTTGTTGTCTTTGTGATGCAAAGCCAAGATAAAAGCTACCCTCACATGGTCGAAGTACTGAACAAAAACAACTCGCTGGCTTTCATCAACTCACGAAAAACTCAACAGCTCATCAACTTAGAAACACATCAACTCACCAACTTAGAAACTCAAAAACCTCATCAACTTAGAAACTCAAAACTCCAAGAACTCAAAAACTTAAAAATGTTAATTTTAATTTTACAAAAAGCAGTTCTAATTTTTCACTCCGTTCTAGCGAAGCAATTGGTTTAAAAGTAGGCAAACAACTACTGTTTTTCGCCTTTTACTCCTTTTTGTTTTGTCTGTTTTTAAGAACAACACGTGCGTTTTGCACCATTTTTGCCCTTTCTAGTTTGCTTGCCAGCTCATTCTTTTCACCCCAAATTACGCACTTTTTAGCCCCTAAAAACCTACTTTTTAATGCCTATTTTTGCCCTTTCTGGCCATGTGTTTCATGGTTCTAAAAGGTTTTGTTTATACATTTGCTGTGGATATTTTATGCTTTTCGTCTTGCAGTTTAGCAGCATTTTTACCTTGCGTTTTGCACCAAAACGCGCTGCATTTAGCACTGAAAAACACCTTGCGTTTAGCACCAAAAACGCACTCGTATTTAGCACCAAAACGCACTCTGTTTTGCATCAAAAACGCACTCCGTTTAGCACCAAATAGCCCCGAAACTGCGTGCAAACGGCGGCCTTCTTAAATAAAAATTCATTTTGCCAACATTCACATGCAACCCCTTTTGCATCGAAACAAAACCTCCGCGAGAATCGATTTTTGCGGCAAGGTGGGCGATTGGCGAGCAGAAAGGGTACTTATAATGTTAAATTTCTTACTAAAAAACTAGACAAAATGCGATTGTGCCGTACACGTACGCAGCTGTAACGGCACGGAAAAAACATACGCTGACTACCGCTAGCGCGAGCGGTTCAGGGCATGCTGCTCATGGCCTACGGAAACGGCAGCATGGAAACGCAGAGGTAATCTGGTATCGGCAGCTGGTTTTCAACTTGTAGAGCGTGCATTGAATGGCGACTTGCACCAGGCCAATTTTTGAGGCCTAACTATGTTTTGCCACGGCAAATGGGGCGGAATTTTAGCTTTCAGCGTATCTTTGTCCGGTACATTGTGCATGAGAGAAATGTTTGTCTTGGCTTTATTGCACAAAGGCAATAAACTCCACTCAATATAAAGAAATATTAAAAGTCAAAACAACTTCATTCTTATCTCCTTCAGAAAAGCTGGTGTGAGTGCGAAATCGTTCAATGTAATCGGACAAGTGAGAGTAGTTTCAGCCCTATTTAGGTATGTGGCCTGTATGAACTTCATCCAAGCCTTCCTTTATAAAGCCGAAAAGTTTTAAATACACTAGCATATATAATCGCGATTATTTTGTAAATTTGCAGTAATATATATCTTAATGAACATATTGGAATCGAAGCAGTTGGTGATTAAGAATGTTGGCCCAATTAGGCAAGTAGATATTAAATTAAACAGATTTAATTTCTTTATCGGCCCGCAAAGCAGCGGTAAAAGCACTGTTGCTAAAATTCTTAGTAGCTGTATGTGGCTGGAAAAGGAAGTGCTCACCACACTTAACGATAAGGTGTTAGCAGATGGTGCTGCATTTGTGCGTTTGGTGGAAAGCTTTCATAAGATTGAAGGATATTTTGAAGACGGCTCATTTGTGCAATACGACACCGACTGCATATCTATTATGTACTGTGATAAGGATATAAAGATTACTCGTAAAAAAAACGAAGATTATCGCAGAGAGAAAATCTGTTATATACCTGCAGAGCGTAACATGGTGACCTTACCCGAATTGCAAGGCTTTGAATTCGGACATACAAACATTAGGAGTTTCTTGTTCGATTGGTTTAATGCCAGAGAGTTTTTTGTTGTGGGAAATAAAACCGATGTTCTTAATTTGGGCGTTAAGTATTACTATGACTCGGAGCAATCGAAAATTAAAGATAGAATTGAGCATGTAAATGGGCGTACATACCAAATAGCTCTGTCGTCTGCATCTAGTGGTTTGCAATCGCTTACTCCATTGCTTGTAATGTTGCAATATTACACTGATGAGTATTTTCGGTCTTACAACGAAAAACTGTCTTTTGATGCTGACACTAAATTGAAAAAGACGATAAACACATTGCTTAATGAGTTAAATAAAATCAAGGAAATGCCCAACTATAAAGATGAAGAGCGGGCAAGATTGGCGCAAGAAGTAAACATTCAATCTTTTACAGACACTCTAGAAAAACAGTTGCTTGACCTTAAAATTCTTTCGTTTTTTTCAAGGCTAATGGTTCCGCATAGAGTTCTTTTTATAATTGAAGAACCTGAACAGAACCTGTATCCTTCAACCCAAATGGATTTGCTGGATTTAGTGGTTGAACGGTGTAACGGAGAAAGGAAACACCATTGTACAATTACCACTCACCACAGCCCTTATATATTAAATCAAATAAACCTCCTTGTAAAACGATTTGATGTGGGGGCAACGGATTGTGCCGCCTTGAACTGGGAGGAAATATCTGTTTGGGCTGTGAAAGACGGTGAAGTGCGCAACTTGAAGGTACGAAATGCGCACCTCATTAATCCGGAATACCTGTCGGAACCCCTAGATCGAATCTATGAAGAATATGAGCAATATGAAACAACTACTGGAGAATGACTTTCTGAAACACTATGGAGTGACATCTACCGTAGCAATTGATTGCTTGTGTGTGACAGATGTTGACTTCGACCTTGATGATCAAGACTCGCCTATCAGCCAGAAAGCACTTGGAGCGGGGAAGGTTTCTTTTCATAACGACAATGGTGAACTTGAAATAGTTCACTATGAAGACTTTATCAATCAATGCGACAAACCGCCTTCGTTTCAAAAAGGGGCGTAAGAAGTGCGACTATTTGCTGTGTCACACTACAACGCCTGAAACAGTTATGTTGCTAGAAATTACTTCTGCCCTAGGTTCACAGGCCAATTTGGAAAAGCCTATAACCCACAGAACCTCTGGCAAAGTTTTATATGAAGGTGGGAAGTTTGAAAAGTGTGAAGATCAACTTTTCCAAAGCCTAAGCACACTAGATGAAGTCCCTTCCATTTCAAGAAGGCTTAAAACATATACCAGAAAAATTTGTTTGATGGCCTACACCATTAAGCCTGCCCAAGCTAAGTTACAATCAATAGGCAGTCGTCCATTTGCAAAGTATTTGACGATTGAGGCTAAGGCCACATCAGATAACGGAGCAATTATCGATTGTCCCAGGATAGAAAAGTTGGGCTTTGAGTATCGAAGGATAGAGCACCAATGTGTGTTTAAGCTATAACACAAAGGCTTGTAGGACAGCTAGCTATCATTATGTACACACGTGATTAACAATGCAAACCCATAGCTAATGGCTTGAAGGCATGTCTCTTGTACGTAGCCAAGCCAAGTGTAAAAGCGCATGGCGAACAGATGGTGATGTTTTGCACCAGAAAGTAGTATAGACTTACCCCGCCCTCTCTTAGATGCGGTGAGGGGGCGAGGCTGGTTATAGGGCGAAAAGCATTGCTTACTCTTTCTTTCTTTGGGCTACCTTTCCGCTGTTTTCATCGTATTCCTTTTGCGAACCGTGCGTTGCGAAGGGGATGAAGATGAGGAGAAGGATGAGCAGGAAGTCTGCGATGCCAACAGTGATGATGATGTTGACGAGGGTGTGAACAGACATGTTCCAACCTTCGGGCAGGGTGATGCCCCATATCTTGATGACGGCAAAGAGCGCAACGAGCACGATAAGTAGCACGACGCTCCATGTTATGGCTTTGATGTATTTCATTGTTTGATGTGTTTGTGTGGGGGTATAAGTTGACAAGTTTACCAAGTTAATATGCTTATCAGGTTACGAGTTTGCCTCGTTACGAGTTGGCAAGTTGACGATTAAACAACGTAGCGATTAAACAACGTCACGAGTTGGTAAGTTGATGAGTAAACAAGTTTGACGAGTTAAACGGTTTACGGGCTAACGAGTTTCTGTTGGCACTTTGCCATGCGTTGGCGATGGCATGCTGCGCGGGTGTTAAATCTCGTTGAGCAGTTCGCGTTTCTTCGCTTCGTAGTCGGCGTCGGTAATCACGTTTTCGTCTCTTAGTAGGCGCAGGCGAGCCAGTCGGCGCGACAAATCGTCGCCAGGCGTAGTGCGTTCGTTCATCAGTTGGCTAGCGGCTCCCATCTGTCTGCCCATCTCTAACCCAACACCCATTTGTACTCCGCTGCCTGCCAATCCGCCTTCGTTGCGTGCGGCATCGCGCAAGGCGCGTAGTTTTTCAAGCTCGGTGTAGGTAAGTCCGCCTGCTTGTGCGGCTTTTCGCATCGGGCCGTAACGTCGGCAATTCGGCCTATTCGCTCTTGTGTTTGTTCGTCGAAAAGTGTTCCGTCTACGCGGAAGTCGGTGAGGGTGAAACCCAATTTCTGTGTTTCTTCGTTGAGTAGGTTGGCTAGTTCTTGGCCTATCTCGGTGAGGGTGTCCGTCAATCTGGTTGTACGAATAGCCCAATTGTGGATGGTTGTACGACGATGTTTTGCGCCAAACGACCTAGCATTAGTTGGCGTATCTCCTCGTTGTTAACCTCGGTTCGTGTGCCAACGATGTTGATGAAGAAGTGCTCAACATCGCTTATTTGGTAGGAGAATGTGCCGTTGGCGCCCATTTCTACGGGTATATCGTATTGTGCATCGATGAATTTCACGGGCGATGCAGTGCCCCATTGTTGGTTTGTTACTTGCGCCTTACGAAAGAAGTAGATGTTGAGCTTGTGTTCGCTTTCAAAGTTTTGGCGCATGTTTACAAGCGTGGTGAAGAAGGGGTGGTTGTCGGTTTTGAGGTTGAAGGGTGCCTTCTTCGGTCAGTACGTCTACAATCTTGCCTTCGTAAACCAGCACTGCGCCTTGTCCAGGCCCCACTATTAGCTTGCTGGCGTTCTTTATCTCGTCGGTTTTAGACGGATATTTGTACCAGAGAAGGTGTTGCTTGTCGGCGTTCCATTGAATTACAGCCGACAATTGGTTGCGAAAGATATTGGTTATGCCCTGATGATGTATATATATAATGATATGTAACGAAAATGGTTTTAATAATGAAATGTGCCTAGAATTTCTTTACGGTGATGGTCTTGCCGTTGTTACCCTAGGAACCAAACGCAGCGGTAATTGGATATGAGGAAGCCTCGGTGAGCGCACAGTAGTGTATGTAGTCGTCGTCGAGTTCGGCTGGGGCCTTTATCGACCACTTACGTTGGGCCGTGTTGGCGTCTAACAATTGGTAAATGTATTCGGCATCTTCTTTGGCTGTGGGTTTATAGCGTATCAAGAGTTGTGATTTGTCGAACCAAATCACTTTTGGCGAGAAGTAGATGGCATCGGGTGTGAAGTCGGAATAGTTGATGAGACGCGCAACTTGGCGACTGTATGTGCTGATGAAGGCTTTTACCGAGCCTGCGTTTCCGAAGAAGATGCCCGACTTTCCTTCAAAATCCCTGCACCATCCAAACGACCAATAGTCTGTTTTGGGGTAACCCTCTTGTACGTAGTGCGTGTATTTCACCAATTGAATTTGTTGTTCGGGATACTCGGTGGTTGGTTTGGAAAAGCTGAAAGCCGTTTCAATGGTGGGGTTGGGGAGCTTGGCTTCACAAGCCTCGTAAAGTTCTCTATCGGTGTACACCTTGCCTATGAGCGGCAGGTAGTAACGTTCTTTGCCGAGGTTAGTCATCACCTTGAAACCCTCCGAGTCGCCGCTTTGATCAATTAGGTCTATGCTGGCGAAACCATCTTGTAGCTCGGGTATGGTCTTGTAGGTTGTCATCTCTTTCAGTTCGAAAGAACTTGGGTCTATGGTGTACCACGTACTCTTGTTGATAACCACGTTTATCCAACCGTTTTGAAGGTTCGCGATTGCATCGTTAAGCTTATCTACGGGCAGATGTAGCTCTTTTTATCTTCTTGTCTTTCTTTATGTCGAACACCCGCATCAGGTAATCGAGTCTTTTTCATTGCGGTAATCTCCTTTTTGATGGTGCCAAAAACGGCCACAACAGCCCGTCCGTCTTTGGCGACGAAGGGCATTATGTGCTCGGTGTTGAAGCGTTCTTCTTCTTCGGGGTGCTGGCAAACAGGTTGGGCGATGAAGAGGGGTGGAGCTGCTAAGGCATTTAATGAAGACAGTGGGTAGGAATATGAGGCATGCAATGCCGACCACCATTAGCAAAAATTTGGTTTTTGTTTATTTGGAAAGGGTCGTCCTTGGGCGCAAAGTGTAATGGTGGTTGATGTTGATGTCGTCGCTATCAAGGAAGAAGTCGGTGGAGCATGCTTCGCATTGGTAATAGTCAGGGGCGTGTTTCCTTCACCTTTGTGCTTCCCGCAATGTGGGCATTTAATTGCTGATACGTTTACTCATGTTGGTATTCCAATTCTCTAAAGGGTGTGTAGTTGTTGGGTGTGTAGGCTTACTTGGGCAGATTGGGGTTAGCCAATGAATAGGGTAGGGGTACGTAAAAGCTTGGGTAGCTAGGAGGGAAGGGGGCTTTTTACCAGCCCATCCGCCCCAGCTACCCCACGATAAGCTTGTTAACGCTTTGCTTCCAGTTGCTTTTTAAGCAGCATGGGAATCTCGCTTGTTTCCCTAGCCACGGGTATTCCGGCAGCCTCGAAAGCGGCAACTTTCTCTTTTGCCGTGCCACTTCCGCTCGATATGATGGCGCCAGCGTGGCCCATCTGCTTGCCTTTGGGGGCTTCTCTGCCCGATATGAAGGCGGCAACAGGCTTGGTTACGTGTGCCTTAATGTATTCGGCGGCACGCTCTTCGGCATCTCCGCCAATCTCTCCGATAATGGCGATGCTGTCGGTTTCGGGGTCGTTCTCGAACATTTCGAGTAAGTCTTGGAAGTAAAGTCCCACGATGGGGTCGCCGCCTACGCCCACGGCAGTGCTTTGTCCCATGCCGTTTTGGGTGAGATTATACACCACTTCGTAGGTTAGCGTACCGCTACGGCTGATAACTCCCGTGCCGCCTTTCTTGAAAATGTTGGTGGGCATGATGCCGACCATGCTCTCTTCGGGCGAGATAAGTCCGGGACAGTTGGGGCCGATGAGCTTAGCGCCCTTCTGGCGGATGTAGTTGTAGGCCTGAACCACGTCTAATGTGGGCACGCCCTCTGTGATGCAGACGATGAGTTGGATGCCTGCATCGGCGGCCTCCATCATTGCATCTTTGGCGAAAGCTGCGGGAACGAAGATAACGGAGGTGTTGGCTTGCGTGGCTTCAACGGCGTCGCGCACGGTATTGAATACGGGAATGCCGCTCACTTCTTGCCCTGCCTTGCCTGGCGAGGTGCCTCCAACGACGTTAGTGCCATACGCTTTCATCTTGGTGGCATGGAAACCACCGTCGCGGCCCGTGATGCCTTGCACGATGAGCCTTGTATTTTTGTTGATTAGAATACTCATTTTAGGATGTTTTTAGTTTGTGCGTGTATTGTTCACTCTATATTTTGTGCACTTATTAGGGTGTTGCCCCTGTGCGTTGTTGGTTTGGGTTAATAACCAGCGGCCGCAACGGCTTTCTTACCGCCCTCGGCCATTGTTTCTGCCACGATGAACTTGGTGCCTTTCAGCAGTTCGCGACCTTCTTTTCTCGTTGGTTCCCGTCAGCCCGATAACGATAGGCATGTCGGTTTTCAGCCCTTGAAAGCCTCGATAAGTCCTTGGGCCACGTCGTCGCAGCGCGTTATTCCGCCGAAGATGTTGATGAGTACCACGCGCACGTGCTTGTCGGCGAGCAACAGCTTCATCGCCTCAACAATCTTTTGGGGGTTCGAGCTGCCGCCGATGTCGAGGAAGTTGGCTGGGTTTCCGCCGTAAAGCTTAATCATGTCCATCGTGGCCATAGCCAGTCCGGCGCCGTTAACCATAGCATCAATTTCGCCTCCAGGTTCAGCCATAGCTAAACTCTTGTCCTTAGCTTCTTGTTCCTTCTTCTCGTCGGCTGTGGGTTCGAACATCGCGAAGATGTCGGGATGACGGTAAAGGGCGTTGTTGTCGAAGGTCATCTTTGCATCGATGGCTTTCAGTTGTCCGTCTTTGGTTAGCACCAGCGGGTTAATTTCGGCTAGCGATGCGTCTTTTTCAACGAATAGCTTGTACAACTTCTGGAACAAGGGCGCGGCTTATTTCACCTGTGCCATGTCGTCGAAGAGCTTGAAAGCGGCCTCGCGAGCCTTGAAGTCGGTAAGTCCCACGGATGGGTCGATGGCAATCTTAAAGATTTTTTCGGGCGTTTCTTTGGCCACGGCCTCGATATCCATACCACCTTCGCGGCTTAGCATGAGTATGGCACCTTTCGACTTGCGGTCGATAACGATGCTCCATAATACCGGCGGCGATGTTCACGGCCTCGCCCACCAATATGCGGTCAACGGTGAGCCCTTGATGTCCATCCCCAGAATGCTTGTGGCATGCTGAAGTACTTCGGCCTCGTTGCCGCAAGTTTCACTCCGCCCGCCTTTCCGCGTCCGCCGGTGTGCACTTGCGCCTTAACCACGCATCGTTCTGTGCCAAGTTTCTTGAAAGCCTCTACTGCCTCTTGGGGCGTTTTGCATAGAATGCTGTTGTCTACTGGCACGCCATAACTTGCAAAAATACCTTTGCCTGATATTCATGAACTTTCATAGTTTGATAATTAATTATTTGAGAATGAGTTCTAAGTGCAAATTTAGTGTTTTAACCCGCAGCGTTGTTTGTAGTAATTTACGGATTAATGATTTTAACAGACACCCTTTCTGTGTGCGTTTTGACATTGTTCGCTGTTTTAGCCCTTATGTTTGTCTGCTCTTTGCGCTATGTGGGCGCAACGCTTACAAGTTGAAAGGCAATCGCAGGTTGTAACGAACAAGTTGAAACACGTGCGCAGCCCTACACAAATGTGCCGAAAGGAGGTGCTTAATTGAGCATCAGGTTCATTTTTCGCCCTTTCTTCTCCAAAGATAAAGTCACTAATTGCTCGATGCGCAGCCTTGTGGCGTTGGCATCTGGCTCGTCTGTCTTCTTCACTTCTGCCATTCGCCAAGATGTCACAGGCGTTGTTCATCGGCATGTCGTGTCGTCTTCCACACGTACCACGGTGTTTGTTTCGGTGTTGTTGCAAGTAAAAGCTGCAGTGCGCGCTGGCGTTCACCACGCGAATCATGCCTGCACATCGTTTTCGGGCGTTGCGTACTGGTCGCCTGCAAGCCTGATGTCTTCTTTTGCCACGCTCGAAAGCCTCGGCATCGTGTAGCAAAATGCAGGTTTTGGCGCGTACCCGTCGTCGAATGCGGCGAACCATGCTCTCTGCGCCTTCTGGGGGCGGCGTGCAGGTTATCTGTTTGGCATATCCGCACTTGCCATGCCTGAGTCGAAGAGCCATCTTCGGCAGGGATAAGCGCGGCAAAAACCGTATCTTTATAATAGAGGTCGAGCGTGCTTGCCGCATCAGGTTGTCGGCAACGCCCTGCTGTCGGTGTCGGATGGGTGCTAACGCCGCCGATGTAGGCCGTCTTCACCTCCCGTCCGTGATACAACAGGTTGTAAGGCAGGGTTTGAAGAGCCGCCACCACGCGATTGTCTAGTTGGCAAACGATGTTGTATTTGGGTCTGAACACGCGCGAGAAGTACAGGTCCATGAACTTCTCCGAGTCGCGAAACACCAGTTTCCACAGCTCGCGCGTCTCTTCTTTAATGCGGTTCACATCCTCGAACAGTGCTGGGGTGTTTCTCCATCACGCTGTTTTTCTCCAAAAGGATGTCGGGCTTGTACGATTCTTTTTGCTCTTTCGCAGGCCTTCGTCGCCCATATCCTCTTCGCGATTGATGTAGAAATACTGTTCGGGCAGGTGTTTCACAAACTCTTGGTTGATGATGGTGAAGGCGCCTTCGTAGTTCACGTCGGCCTTCTCAACGCACACATCGAAGGTGTTTTGGTTGATGGGACAGCCAAAGGTGAAGGCCACCAGCTTGTTGTCTCACCCAAATGGTGCCGCCCATAAGCCCCGATCTGTCCCATCGGTTGAAGGCGCGGGTCATCGAACGCAGTTCAACCGAGAGCTCTTCGTCTAGGTCCTGCTCGTCGTTATCGTCTTTCGACACACTCCGCCATTGCTTTTCCAAGGCCAGGCATTGGGGGATGAGGTCGGGCGTAAGCTCCTTTTATATATAATGTGGGTAAAGGGTTTTAAACTTGTTGATGTGGTTACGTTTGCTTTGCAGTTTCTTTCCCGACAGGTTAATCAGCTTTTCGCGCGTGTAGATGTAGTCGACCGAGTCTCTGTTGGGCTTTATTTCGAAGGTGTCGGAAAAGCGCACTTCGATTAGGTCGCGCATGTAATTGCAAACGCCCATCAGCAAAAAGGGATGCCCCATGGCGATGGAGTCGTCTCTGATGGCCTTTATCACATTGATTGAACATTCGTCGCAGGGTTTCACCTATACGTTCCGTCGTCTTGAAGCCGTGGTTTTGCCACGGGCATCCATGTAGGCCAAGTGGCGATTGAAGTGGAACCTAAAACACCAGAGTATTCGTCTCACGATGGCGAACTGTGTGATTGTAAAGGAACTTCCAACCGATGAGGTTAGCAAACGAGGAGGTCGCAGTTTTGGCGTTCGCCCCATAGCGTGTAGCTTTTGGATGAGTTGGCGATCGCCCGTTGACAAGTCTTTGAATTTTTATCATAGCCTATTGTTGGTTGCTGGTGTGGCGTGCTGTTGGGGCACCTGTTCGGCTGCTTCCCGTTTGTGTGCAGGATTTGCCATGAGGATGCGCTTTTAATTGTGCCACGGCACAAAAATTATCAAATTCTATTTGTCGGACAAAGGCTATCTCCACATATTTTTGTTACTTTTGCATTGTGCATATAGCCAATCAACGTAACATAAAGATACACTTCTAAAAACAAGGTAAAACAATAATGGACCTATTACACCAAATCATAGAGCGCGCCAAAAGTGCGACAAACAGCGCATCGTTTTTGCCCGAAGCTAGCGAAGAACGCACACTTTCAGCCGCCGACAGAGCATTGGCCGCCGACATCGCCGACATCATTCTCATTGGCAATCCCTCTGAAATTCACAAACTGGCAGAGGCTTCGTGGACTTCGTAAACATCGACAAGGCAACCATCATCGACCCGCAGGACAATCCCGGACAGCGAAGAGCTGGCACAGCTGTTGGCCGAACCTCGCAAGAAGGCGGCATGACCTGCACAGGCTCGCGAACTGGTGAAGAACAATCTTACTCTTGGTTGTATGCTCATTAAAACCAACCGGAGCCGACGGACAAGGTGTCGTGCGCTCAGCACCACAGGGCGATACCTTCGCCCCGCATTGCAAATCATCAAATGCGAACCGGCGTTACTTGCATAAGCGAGCGCGCTGCTCGTAACCAACCAAAAGGAATATGGTTTGAAGACGGTGTAGGTGGTGATGGGCGATGTGGCCGTTACGCCCATGCCCGATGCCAGTCAGCTAGCCCAAATAGCTGTGTGCACCGCTGCAACGGCGCGTTGCGTGGCCGACTTAAAGACCCACGTGTGGCCATGTTGAGTTTCTCTACCAAGGAAGTGCCAGCCACGAGGCGGTAGACAAGGTGGTTGAGGCTACCCGATTGGCGCCGACGCTATGGCCCCCGACCTGCGTATCGACGGCGAATTGCAGGTCGATGCCGCGCTGGTTCCATCCGTTGGACAGAAGAAAGCGCCAGGAAGTGCCATCGCCGGCAATGCCAATGTGCTGGTGGTGCCCAACCTCGAAGTGGGAAACACTGGCTACAAGCTGGTGCAACGCCTAGAAACGTCCAAGCTATTGGCTCCAATTTTGCAGGGCATGGCACGCCCAGTGAACGATTTGAGTCGTGGTTGCTCGGTAGACGACATTATTATGGATGGCCTATCACTCGCTTGTCGGCACGAGATGCGCTCATGTGAGCATGCGCTATAACCCACCGATAAATACAACGATATATAAGAATGAAAATCTTGGTATTAAACTGCGTAGCTCGTCCATTAAGTACAAGCTCTACAACATGGACGACAAGTCGGTTTTGGCACAAGGAGGTGTTGAACGCATCGGGCTTGACGAGGCTTTTCCTGAAACCAACGCTCCCAAACGGCAGAAAAAGGTGATTATGCACGACGATGCCCGACCATAAGGAGGGCGTGAACTTCGTTTTCCAAAACCCTTCTGACAAGCGAGATTGGCGCCATTAACGACCCTAAGCGAGATTGATGCCGTAGGCCATCGCATCGTGCAAGGCGGCGACAAGTTTAACGATAGCTGCATCGTTACCCCCGAGGTGGAGCAGGGAATAGAAGACCTTTGCGACCTCGCACCCGTGCACAACGCTGGTCACCTGCGTGGAATTAGGGCCGTAGATGCCCTTATGCCCACCACGCCGCAGGTGGTTGTGTTCGACAATGCCTTCCATAGCACCATGCCCGAACACGCTTTCCTCTACGCCGTTCCTTATAAGTTCTACGAAGACTACCACGTTCGCCGTTACGGTTTCCACGGCACCAGCCATCGTTACGTGTCTCAACGCGTGTGCGATTACCTCGGTCGCGACATCAAAACCCAACGCATTATTACCTGCCACATCGGCAACGGAGCCAGCATGGCGGCCGTTAAGTTCGGCAAATGCGTAGATACGTCTATGGGACTGACGCCGCTCGAAGGTTTGATGATGGGCTCGCGTTCGGGCGACATCGACCCTTCGGCCGTTACTTAACTCATGGAAAAGACGGGAATGCAGCTACAAGAGATGGCCGAATTCTCGCTCGCAAAGCGGCGTGTTGTAGTACGGTTTCGTCGGACATGCGCGAGATTAAAGCGCAGCCGAAGAGGGCAAACTAAGCGCGCTTAAGTGGCCTCAGACATGGCACAACTACCGCATAAAAGAAATACATCGGTGATTGCCGCCGCCGCTGGGCGGTGTGGACATCATCGTGTGGACGGCCGGTGTTGGCGAAACCAAACGGGTACACGCCTTGATGCTTGCGAGCGATTAGAGTTCCTGGGCATTAAGATGGATGCCGAGGCCAACAAGGTTCGCGCAAATGAGCCATATTCTACGCCCGACTCGAAGGTTACGGTGTGCGTTATCCCCACCGACGAGGAACTGCTATCGCCAGCGATACCGAAAAAGCTTGTCAGCAAGCTTGAAAATCAGGGGCGCTTAGCAGGGCAATAGCGCTTTTGCAAGCTGTTCCAGGCACAGTATGGGCAATGAAAAAGGTGGTTTAAAGTTTTTGTCTCGTAAAACCGCATTTTGCCGTAAAGGGTGTCTGTTCAGTGCTATTTGTAGTGCGGCTACCAAAACCTTTTGTAGTCGCACTACAAGCATCTTGTAGCCTCCGTACAAGCCCCCTTGTAATGCCGGTACAGGGGCTTTGTCATACTAGTACAAGGGGCTTATGCCGATGCTAAACCTCAGTTGTCTTGTCTTTTAGTATTTCTACAAACAGAGGGTGAGAGTGCACAGCAAGTCAACCCACTGGCTTATAAACTCACGAAAACCAACAACCGCCGAAGACATCAACTCACTAACTCCACAAGCTCAAAAACTCATCAACTCAAAACTCACCAACTCACAGACCCATCAACTCAAAACTCACCAACTCAAAAACTCACAAGCTCACCAACTCGCAACTCATCAACTCAAAAACTCACCAACTCAAAAACTCATTAACTCACAAACTCACAAACTCACAGCTCATCAACTCACAATCTATGCAACTCACCAACTCACCAACTCACCAACTCAAAACCTTAAATCGTTATCTTTATTTTTACAACATCGCCCTACTTTTCGCTCCGTTCTAGCGAAAATACAGGTCAGAAAAGCAGGTGAAAAGCCACTATTTTTAGCTTTTTCATGCTTTGGGGTTTGTCTATTTTTAAGCCAAGAACCCGCATTTTTGCACCATTTTGCCTTTCTAGTTTGGTTGCCAGCTCATTATTTTTGCAACCTCAAAACCACTTTTTAGCCCCCAAACCCCACTTTTTAATGGCCATTTTGCCTTTTTAGCCAGGTGTTTCATGGTTTCTAAAATGTTTTTGTTTATACCATTGCTGTGGATGTCTTTATGCCTGCTGCCGCGCATTTAGCAGCATTTTGCCTTGCATTTTGCACCAAAATGCCTTGCGTTTAGCACCAAAACGCACTGCATTTAGCGGCAAAACGCACCGTTTTGCACCAAAACGCACTGATTTTAGCAGCAAATAGCCCCAAAATAGGTGTAAATGGCGGCCTTCTCAAATAAATATTCATTCTGCCGCATGCACATGCTAACCCCATTTTACACCCAAACAAACCTTCGCGAGAATCGATTTTTTGCGGCAAGGTGGGCGATTGGTTGACGAAAGAGGCACCTATAATGTTAAATTTACAACTAAAAACTAGACAAAAAGCGATTATCGCCCACCAACAAGAAACCAATCAGGCCCACCGCTTGGTTGGTCTCCTTTTTCTACCTACAATTAGGTATTGTTTCGTTCGTTAACAATTGTTACCTTTGCAGGCGTATTCAGGTTAGTTGTATTCAATAAACATCGTATTCATTATATTATAGATGAAGCAAATCCATTTATTCTTTCTCGTACTCCTCGGCTTGCTGTTGAGCGCACATTTGGACATCGGCGCACAGCGGGTAGACAACATAACTGCGGTGTGCCGTAAACATTACGGTGACAGAAAAAGGAACGAAAGAACCCATCGTGATGGCTACCTGCGCCCTTGTTCCGCTGGAAGCGCGAACCGATACCAATGCCGACGGTAAAGCGCAGCTGCGCAATGTGCCGCACGGAAACTACACGCTCGTGGTTAGCTATGTGGGGTATGAGGAATATCGAACAACCATTACAGCCGACAAAGACCTTGATTTGGCCGTGCAGCTTACGCCCACCTCGTTGGCCTTACGCGAAGTGGTGGTGACGGCAACAAAGAGCGATGCCGACCCTTCGTCCACTTATCGCGTGGGCAGGCAGGCCATAGACCACCTGCAAGCCACCTCGCTGGCCGACCTGATGCAGCTTATCCCAGGGCAAACGATGGGCAATGCCGACCTTACCACGGCACAGAACATACAGCTGCGCACCTTGGTGAACAACAACACCAGTGCATTTAGCCAGTGGATGCCAGACTGGCATGCCCATGTCTAACAATGCCACCCTCACCTACGTGATTTTCGCCCACAGTTTGTAGGGCACCGACCTTCGGCAAGTGTCGGCCGACAACATCGACCGCGTTGAGGTGGTTAGCGGAATACCCTCGGCCGAGTATGGCGACCTTACTAGCGGTCTTGTCGTGGTGCATTCTAAGGTGGGTGTAACGCCGTGGCAGGCCCGGGTAAAGGTTAATCCCGCCTTGCAAAACTACTCTTTGGGCAAAGGCTTCGGTCTTGGCAGGGCAGGCGTGATAAACTTCAACGGCGACTACGCCCAAACATGGAGCGACCCACGCATGAAGACACGTTCGTATAACCGATATTCCTTCGCACTTGGCTATGGCTACGACATATCCAAACGTTGGCACACCGACACGAAGCTACGTGTGATGTACATGAAAGACTGGTCGGGCAAAGACCCCGATGCAATCGACGACGGCAGCTGTAGTAAAAGCACCAACTTTACCCTTTAGTTTCAACCATAACGGCCGACTGTCGCTCGACAAATGGTTGGCACGCACCCTTTCGTACACGCTGGGACTGAACCTGGGCCGTTCGGATACCCGCAATACAGGTTTCGTTACTGCCAGTTCGGGGCTCATCCCCGTGATAACGGCCAGGCAAACAGGCTACCACAGTGTGCCGTGGCTCACCTCATCGTATCTGGCAACGGGCATAACCGAAGGCCGACCCTTGGGCATCTTCGCCAAGATAAACGATGCCTTCTATCTTAAACTGGGCAAAACGCACCAAAGCTTTAAGCTGGGCGCAGACTATCGCTACGACAACAATAGCGGAGCAGGCTATTACAACGAGGACGATGCGCGGCCCTATCGCCCCAATTCCAATGGAAGGCCGCGCCCGTTTAACGATGTTCCCGCCCTGCATCAGTTCTCGGCCTATGCCGAAGACAATTTGCTTTGGAGCATTAACCGCGTAAATCGCCTGCGCATACAGTTGGGGTTGCGCTTTACATCCGTGCAACCATTCTCCGATTTGGCCACAACGGCACTCTCGCCACGGCTCAATGCCTCGCTTAGTGTTGCCCGTTGGCTCGACATCCGTGCCGGCATAGGCCTAAGTTCCAAAGCTCCGGGCTTGGATTATCTCTATCCCGATAAGAAATACGACGACCGCGTGGCCGTTAACTACATGCCCCAAACCGACCCCGCCGCACAGTTGCTTGCCTACCACACCGAGGTTTACGACGTGAAACGTTCGCTTGACTGCGAAACGCCACAACAACCAAGGTAGAACTAGGCCTCGATTTCAAACTGCCAAACAATAAGCGGCTAAGCCTTTTGGCTTATCGCGACCGCACACCCAGCGGCTTTTGGCAACCTTACCGAGTACTACACCTATCGGTCTAACGTATATACGGCCGCTCAGGGGCTGAACATCAGCCCAGGAACAGCCACCACGATAGACTATGACAACCCCCTGCGCAGCGACTTGGTGTTTATGACCACAGGCAAGGTGGGCAACACCAACACCACCGTTAACAAAGGGATAGAAATGAACTTCGACTTTGGCGAGATTGCCGCCTTACACACGTCATTCGTCCTTAGCGGCGCTTACAGCGAAACCAAGACGTGGAGCACCGACCTCAACGCTTCTTCGGTGCGCCCCTCGCTCTTACCTGCTGCCTACACCGCTTATGGGCTTACACCCTTCAAGGTGGTTTATCCGCTCGCGACCGACAACGACACGTATCGCCGCTTTTCTAATGCCTTGCAGATAATAACCCATATACCTGCGCTCAGAATGGTGGCGTCGTTCACCGCACAAGCCATTTGGTACAACTACAACATGAGCTATCAGGGCGAGAAAAAGCCCATCGGCTACATCACTACCGACCTTGCTTACCACCAGATAACGCCCGACATGATGGGCGGATACCTAGATATGCTGGGCAATTATCACGAAACGAAACCCGCAGGCACGCCTTCTGTGGCCGTTGCTGACCTGCGTACCGACCTTGGAAAGAGCGTGCCAACGAAGACACCCATAACCTGGAACATGTCTGGAAGGCTAACCAAAGAGCTAGGCAACGTTGGCGGTCTGTCGCTCTATGTCAACAACATGCTTTTCTACGAACCTTTCTTGCGCAGCAATGTGTCGGCAACGCTCACCCAGCGCAATACCGGCAACTTTACGTATGGCGTGGAATTATATCTCAACTTATAAGCAAATGATGAAACCTAAAATAGCCCCAGCGCTTTTGTGTATGCTCCTTTTCGTCCTCGCGGCTTGCGTGGACTATAATGATGCGGTTGCACCCGTAACGCTGAACGTAACCGTGGAGCGGCCAGCCAGTTTCACCCAAGGAGCCGACTTGGCCGGAAAAGCCGTTACACTAACCCTTAACGGCAACCAACAAACCACCCTGACCGATGCCCAAGGCAAGGCCTCGTTTGTGGAATAGCCCCCGATGTCTACACCATTTCTACCTCGTGGCAGGTTAGTGCGGCAGAATATGCGGCCTTTACGGGCGACAATGTGGCCACCGATGGTGCCTCGGTAACGGGTAGTGTCAATGCGCAAGTGGTGTCGGCAGATGTCTCGCTCACCCTGCCCACCCACGTGGCGGTAAACAGAAGTGTGGTTATCGGCAAGGTGTATTATGCAGGTAGTAAGGACATGAACAACAAAAACTACCTTGCTGGCCGTTATATCGAACTCTTCAACCAATCCGATTCGGTTGTAGATGTGGCGGCATGTACGTCGCCCCTTAGAAAGCGAGAGCACGCCTGCCTATACCTTGGCCAATCTTCACGAAAAGTTTGCCGACTCGGTGGTGCTGGCCAAACAGATTTTCCGCATTCCTGCCGACAAGCCACTACCAGGTTCTGCCAGGCGAAACGGTGCTGTTGGCGAACAGCGCAGTGGACCATGTGCCGAGTGCTCCGCAAGAAAACAACCTTACCACGGCCAACTTCGAGGCCAAAGACGCAACAGGACGCACGCGAAACAATCCCGACGTGCCGGCCCTAACCCTCGTTTATTCGGCCTACACCAGCATATCGCAGATGAATTTGTTGCAAGGCGGCCCATGTGGCGTTGCACTTTTCCGCACCGCCGAAGACGTTTCGGCTTGGGGAAAGACCCTATGCTTACGGCAAAGTGAAAGGGATGGAGTTTGTTAAGATACCCGTGCGATACATTACCGATGCCGTAGACATCCTTAAACGCGCCAATCAAGGTGGACATTAACACAAAACGACTATACCCGAACCTCGATGCGGGCTACGCCAACATTAAAAGTGCCAGTGGATATACGGGCGAATTGGTGGTGCGAAAGGTGGCGCGCAGGGTAGGGCAACGACTTATCTTGCAAGACACCAATAACAGCAGCAACGATTTTCATGTATCAACAACGCTTAAAATACGCCAATATGAAGAATAAGATAGCAAGTATAGCAGTGGCGTTAACATTTAGCTTGCCCACAATGGCGCAGAACGCCACCACCGAAGCGGCCTATCGCCACAACGACTTGGTGCAGACTTGGCGTAAAACGGACTTTGCGGCAGGACTGACACTCGACTCCATGCGCAACCGCGGGTTTACTTCTATGGCCTCTTCGCTGCAACAGGGCGACTATCATCGCGTGCAAGAGGGCAGTGCGCAACGTTCGATAAACTTCTATACCGAGCGCTATCAGCGCATTGGCAAATGGCTTTACGGCTATGGTAGCGTGAATTTCGATACGGGAAACGAGCGCGAACGCGCTTGGAGCGATGTGTACCGCACGTACAACAGCAACCCTTACTTGTCGGGCAGTGCCGTTCCTGGTAGGTACGACTTTCAAAACATCAACCTTCGGGCCATGCTTTCTACCTTGGCTTTGGGACATCTGCGTTATGGCTTGGCCTTCGAGTACGGGCTGGGCGACCTCAGTAGACAACGCGATCCGCGGTCGCGCAGCCAGTTGTTAGACTATTCTCTCACGCCTTCCGTGGCCTACACATTCGGCCGTAACACGCTTGCCGCCGCCCTTACTTATCATCGCCGCAAGGAGAAAATACCCAATGTCAGCACCGTGCAGACCGATGCCACGCTGCAATACTACACCCTTACGGGTATGGAACACGCCATTGGCACGCAGGGTGGATACAATGGTTACCTGCGACAATGGGTGAACCACGAGCTGGGAGCGCAGCTAGCCTATGCTTACCGTTCAACCGCGATGCACTCGCTCACAGCTCTTGGCATGGCGCGAGCCACCGAATACGTTTACGGAAACATCAAATTTCAGCCTGGTAGGTATTATACCTATCGTTATTGGGTCAATGCGCAGAACCGCATCTACGCAGGGCGAACTGTCCATAGCATAGATGCCTCGGCGCAGTATGTACAGAGCTTATGCCGACGAATATCGCCAACAACTATCCATCGAGAAAGATCCTAGTACGGGTGTTGCATCTTCGCACTACAACACCATCCTTACTTATAAGAAGCGTTACCAAGTAAATATGCTGAACCTTGCTGCCCACTATCGCGCCAACTTTACCGATGGGCAAGGGCGTATGCTGTACTATTGGGGGGCTGAGGCCAGCATGCAGAACGTGCGTAACCGCCATATCGTGCCTTTTTCGCAACTTCGTTATCGTTCGGCCGATGTGAAACTGGAAGCAGGGCGTGCGCTCTTGCCCAACAAACGCCTTTGGGTGGATGCCTATTGGGGTGCGCACTTCTCACGCTTGTCAACCTTGTGTTGGCCAATGCCGATGCTCCCGGCGCCCAACAGGTGCTTTTTGCCCGACATGGATTACTATCGTGCCAATGCCTATCGCGGTGGGGTGAGCCTTAAATATTCCTTTCCGCTCACCATGAAGAAGACTCGCGCCACATGGTTTGTGCGCGGTTTCTACGACCATTGGCAAACCAACAACCAGCTTCACCGCAATGTTTTCGGGCTTTCGGTTGGGTTGTTTAACTGATGTGCAAACAACGGATGGAAAGAAACATGATGCTCGTTACTGCCACAGAAGGTTTAATTGCCAATCGTATGGGAAACCCATTGTTGAAACATCAATGTGGGGATATTTTTCGAGTAGAGCTTTGAAACGATTTGCAAAGGTGTTTTGGGGATTAACGGTTTGTAAGAAGTATAAAATGACGGAAAGCATGTAGTAAACCTTCTTTGTGTCACTTGGAATAGCAATGAAAGATAGTTTGGTGTGCCTTGGTATCATGGCGTTAATGCTAAGCTTGCGATTCCATAATGGACTATGGTGTGCACATATGTTGCGAATGTACACGATTGCATGTAGCCATGATTGCATAATGGTGTCGGATAAGCCATAGAACCTTGCAAACTTTCTGCGTGCTTGGCTAGGGTTAAGATTCCGATACATCATGGAGAGCGTGCCAAACGAGCTTATTTCAAATACCATCCAGCTTTGGAGGAACAAATTAGAATAATCACGTTGGAAGGTAGCTATGGTTTCATCGTCACTTCGATGGAACTCATCGGCCAGGTTTCTCAATAAAGTAGAATGGCGTTCCCTGTCTCGGAAGTTTTCAGGGCTTTGAAACCAATATATGCCGAATGCAGTTCCCATTGTCAATGAGAGTTGCGTACGGACAGATACTTCTATCTTTTCCAATTCAGAGCAGACCATTTTCCTTAGTTCTGCATCAAACTTATAGGTATTGTATGCTTCTTCGAAGGTGGAGCCAGCCTTGAAAATTCGGCTATTGCACACTCTGAGGGTTTAAGGTAGCTTTTTCATCCCTAAACAAGCTGATGTGTTGTAATAGATGTTCAGCCTGTTCTTCATCCAAGAAAGATAATCCCTTGATTTTTAATAGTCGAATTTGTTCTTCAACTGGGATTTGTGGTTGGTTATAGGTTTGTGTAGACATGGGCAGAAAAAAAGACTTACCCTGAGCGCGCTGTTCTTGTGGGAAGCGGGGTAAGTATGTTGTTGCAAACTTACTAACTTTTCTTTGATTGCGCAAACTTTAAGGAGATATTTTTGCTTTTTGGCGTAGAAATCGCTTTGTTAAACTTTATTCGTACCTTGCCGTCGCCCCTTCTTTTTCTCTCACACGCGCGTATTTTTAAATAGGTGTAACCCATTTCGGGGCGTGTGTACCTCCGCTTGTTATCCATATCAGCCCCTCATCCTGATGCCACTTGTTGCCCCAAGCCCTGCATTTTTTTATACAAAAAGCATGGTGTGGTGGAAATAAAGATGTAACTTTGTGCATATAAAACCCTAAAAAGTGTTTTCTGAATAGAACGAACCAGCATGCCGTGGGCATGGCTATAAACCCTATATACAACACGAAAGATATGATGACATTGATTGTAGTAAGCGGCTCGCGACACACCGATTGGGTGTTTGTTGAGGATGGAAAGATTGTGGAAAAAGGCACGAACAGAGGGCCTTAACCCCTATTTTTCAGACGCGAAAGGAGATTAGTCGAAGTGTAAGACTGGCTTACCTGAGGAGTATTTTCACCGAAAACTGCAAAAAATTTATTATTATGGCGCCGGATGCAGCAACGAATCGAAGAAGAAAGTGGTGAGTACGTCTATCATTTCGCAGTTTAAGACGCCCACTTTCGTTGAGAGCGACTTGCTGGCAGCGGCTCGCGGCATGTGTCTAGACAAGCCTGGCATTGCTTGCATACTCGATACGGGTAGCACTCGTGTTTTTATAATGGCGAAGACATCGAGAAAACGTGCATCCTGGCGGGTTCATACTGGGCGACGAGGGCAGCGGGTCGGCTATGGGAAAGGCCTTTCTGTCGGACGTGCTTAAACGATTGGCACCCGAAGAGTTGGTGGTCGACTTCCTGTACAAGAACAATACCACGCCATCCGAGATGATGGAAAAGGTGTATAACGAACCCTTGCCGCACTATTATCTGGCCACGGTGAGCAACTTCTTGGCCGAACGCCCCAGCCATCCCTATGTGCGCGACCTCGTTTCAGAGAGTTTCCGCAGTTTCATACGCCGCAACTTGATACAATACGACTTCCAGTCGCAACCCGTTTACTTCATGGGTAAGGTGGCCACAACGTGGGAACACCTGCTACGCGAGGTTTGTGCCGAGTTTAATTTTCGTGCCTGCCCGTATCGAAACAGACATCATTCCTGGGCTGGTTAGCTATCATAATAGGCGAAAAAACCAGTGACACGCAGGCTAAAAAAACAATAACACGCAGGCACAGCAGAGCACACACGCGCCGAAGTCGTCTTGACCTTTAGTATTTCTATAAATTGCGAGGAGTGTTTGTCTTGGTTTTTGCATCACAAAGATAATAAACTCTCGCAATTTATAGAAATATTAAAGGTCAAGACGGCTCTTATAGAAAATGTTAAAAGTCAAGACGGCTTCATAGTCTGATTATCGAGTTGAACAAGCATAATAAAGCAATTCTTGATAAAAAACAAGGATGTGGCATTTGAAGAAAACAAAGTGTTACCTATCATTACCAATCAAAAAGATGAACGATTATCTTAAAGAATTAGCTGAACTGGCAGGTATTGACGGGCCAGTACGTCAAACTTGTTATAGAGGTAGTGAGCGCATTGACGAAGTTACACCTAAATATGCCTTGCTTGGCACACACGCTGGAAACAGAACGTTTCATCTGTAATGTACTGCGTTGGGTATTCCTCCGCAAGTAGTTATGAAATGGACAGGGCATAGCGATTACAGGGCTATGAAACCTTACAGAGGTATTGCAGACAATATTAAGGCAAATGCAATGAGTAAATTTAATCTGTTATAATACCGAAACAATATGAGCCAAGAAATAAATAAAGCAGAGAAACAAGATTTATCTCTCATTGTTCGAGCCATCGGCTCTGACCTTGAGCATACGCAAGTACGCATGATATCCTCTGCAAATGCAGATATGCTTTTCCACTCATTGAAAAGTTGGGCATTTTATTCTCTACCTCCAAAAGAAAGAAGGTTGGGGGAAGCAAAGTCATAGATAATCTTTCCAAGGCGATACGTTCTAGATACCCTGATAAGAAAGGTTATTCCACTCGTAACCTTATCTATATGTGCCAATTCGCCAAAACCTATCCTATGGAGATTCTATTAGAAATGGGTAAGGTTGAAAAACAGCTTAGTAGTCCTTCGGTTGTTAATGTATTACAACTAACAAGCGAACTCAATCAATTTGCGCAAGAGCCTCTTGCGCAAATTCAAGCCACAGGTAATCAAGGAAATATAAATACGCAAGAGCCCCTTGCACAATTAGGAGAGGTTTCTGAAACACTATCTGCCATCTACCAACACGACATAAATCAGATAGAAGAAATTTTTAAGCAATCTGCAGTAGTTCGCACTAACTGGGCAAGCCATGTAATTCTGCTTAATAGCAAGCTGCCTTTGGGTGAACGCTATTGGTACATCACGCAGGCGGTTGCCAACGGCTGGAGTAGTAATGTTCTGCAAATGCAGATTGAAACCAACCTTTTCGCTCGACAGATTACGGCAAAGAAAGTAAGTAATTTCTCGGCACGATTATCTAAACCACAAAGTGATCTTGCTAACTATCTGATGAAAGACCCTTATATCTTTGATATAATGGGGCAAACGGATAAAATGGTAGAACGAGACATTGAACTACAATTAGTTTCTCATATCACCAAATATCTTCTGGAAATGGGTAGTGGCTTTGCTTTTGTTGCGCAACAGAAGCATTTTGAAGTGGGCGATTCTGACTTCTATGCCGACCTCATCCTCTATAACATCCAACTACATGCTTACGTAGTTGTCGAACTTAAAGCCACACCTTTCAAGCCCGAATATATGGGGCAACTTAACTTCTACATCAATGTAGTAGATGATAGCCTACGTGGCGAGCACGACAATAAGACCATCGGCTTACTCCTCTGCAATGGTGGAGACAAGGTCGTGGCAAAATATGCGCTCTCTGGCTACGACCAGCCAATAGGTGTCAGCGATTATCAACTGACAAAGGCAATCCCCGATAATCTGAAATCGGCTCTGCCTACGGTTGAAGAAATTGAGGAAGAACTGTCTAAGGCTATAAAGTAGACGGTCTTCATAACAAATGAAAGTGCTATTTGTTTTGAATAAGCGATAGGTATATTTATGGCTAACCTTGTTCAGTACTTCGTGCATGAGAGGAGTGTTTGTCTTGGTTTAGTAGCGCAAAGATAATAAACTCCTCTTAATTAGGGTTCTTCCGTTAAATGCGTAGACACCTATCATGCAACGCATATAGTCTTAATGTGAAGTATTCCTCATTTCTGAATCCATATACCTGTCTTTTAAGAACCTTTATCTGCACAGGCTCTAACGACCGATTGGGGTTCAAAAAGCTCAACGTCCGACTCTTGTTTGTGTTTATTTTATTTTACAATACCACTCTGATTTTCGCTCCGTTCTAGCGAAAATATGGGTTAAAAAACAGGCAAATAGCCACTATGCCTTTCACGCCTTGCGTTTTGTCTGTTTTTAAAAGAATAAAAACCCTGCGTTTTTGCACCATTTAGCCTTTCTAGATTGGTCGCCACCTCGTATTTTTTCAAGTCCACTCACCCCTTTTTTTACCCCTAAAACCCACTTTTTAACGACTATTTCGCACCTTTCAGTCATGTGTTTCATAGCTCGAAAGGGGTTGTTTATACCATTTGCGGCGGATATTTATGCTTTTCGCCGCGCATTTTGCACCAAAACACCTTGCGTTTAGCACCAAAATAGCTTGCGTTTAGCACCAAAACGCACTGCATTTAGCACCAAAACGCATTGCATTTAGCGGCATATTGCACTGCGTTTAGCACCAAAACGCTACTGCGTTTTTGCTGCAAATAGCCCCAAATCGGGTGTTAGTGGCGGTTGGCTTTAAATAAAAATTCATTTTGCCCGCATGTACAACTACCCCCTTTTGGCATCAAAACAAACCTTCGCGAGAATCGATTTTTTGCGGCAAGGTGAGCGGTTGGTGGACAAAAAAGCCACTTTTTGTGTTAAATTTCTTACCAAAAACTATACAAAACGATTGCGTTGCATACATGTGCATGGGCAACGGCACGGAGGATCCACAGGCTTACAACCGCCAACGCAAACGGATGTAGGGCATGCAGCTCATGGCCAACGGGGGCAGCATCATGGAAACGCAGGAGTAATCTTGACTTTGGCTCTGTGTTGTTTAGCGTAAAAAGCATTTTTGGATTACCAGTTACTCCTTACTCCTTTACTCCTTACTACCTGTTGTTTAGCGTAAAAGTATTTTTGGATTACCAGTTACCCCTTACTCCTTTACTCCTTACTACCTATTGTTTAGCGTAAAAGCATTTTTTAGATTGCCAGTTACCCCTTACTCCTTTACTCCTTACTACCTGTTGTTTAGCGTAAAAAGCATTTTTGGGGATTACCAGTAGGTTATGCTCCCCAAATCTAATCTCCCTTTATGGTGTTTTTGTAAGGTTTTTCGGGGCATTTTTGCCATTTTTTAGTAAGGGCCTATCTATGCAACATACTTTTTATTTGCAAAATATTTTTCGCAAAAACATTGCTTGTTCCAAAAATGATTAAATTTGCTGGAAGAATGAGGAACCCTCAGCCACTTAGAAACATTAATAACAAAAAAGTTAGACTGTTATGGGCACAAAAATTTAATTTACTTATTCTTTTTATCGTCTCCTGTCTTTCGCTAAGTGCTCAGGAGGGTGCTTTCAATGCCGGTGTCCGCTTGGGCGGCGGTTATAGTGTCAACAGTCATGTAGACAAAATATTAGTGAGCGAGGGTTATTACGCCAATTATTCGTCTCGACAACAAAGGGCAGTTCGTGCCAAGTGCCGAGCTGTTTTTCCTTTATAGGCAGCTCCTGCAAGCCTTTTGGGGCGTTGAAGCGGGCATCGCCTATTATAACAAAACGGCGCGAGTTCGTTACGAGGACAAGAACGAATTGAACTACACGCTCTCCACCCGTTATCACCATTTGGGGCTTGCCGCTTATTTCAATCTCTATCCTTTTAAGGCAAAAAACTCGCTGCACGTATCATTGGGCGGACGGATTGGCGCAAACCTCTCTCCAAGCAATCTCACTTATACAGGTAACCAAGAGGATGCGAAGTTCTCGGCGTTGGGTTATCCCAGCGTAAAAGAGACCGAACGGATGCTCAAAGACAAACTCAAGGCCGTCCCGATGCGGCATTGGGCGGCGGTATCGGTTATGACTTCCATTCGGCATGACGCTCGACTTGCGCTATCATTACAGTCTGACCAACAGTATCAAGACCGAAACAAACACCTATAACTGGGCTGGAACACGACAACCACAATCAGCAGATTGAACTGACGGTGGGCTATATGATTAATATCCGATAAGTTCTGACCATGTTCTTATCCTTACTCTCTTTCCCCTGCTTTGCCAATCTTGGCATAAGATTTAGGTTTGGTTTTATTACAACACATTTCATGTAAATAATAGGAAAGTGCCTATGGGCAATTCTACTCCCAATACCCGCCGCAATGTCATTAGCAGCATTGTTGCGTTAATCGTTATCCCTCATTATCCTGTTGTGTTTACGACTTTTGCAAACATGATGAGGAAGTTGTGCTGACATCCTCAAGCAACCTCGGCTTTCTCACCCCGCAAGACACCATGAAACAAGGCACGACAACAGTTTCGCCAAAAAGCGTGGCATAAGGTTTCAAAGCCGAAGAGGAAAAGAAAGGTTATTGCCGCCTCTGCTCTTCAACCCGCAGAGAAAGTGGCGGTTGAGAAAGAAAGCAGAACCTGCTGTTGTGCAAGAAACGCCCAAAGAACAACCTAAGCAACAAACCGGCATAGAACCTGAATCTGACGATGTGGTAATAGATACGGCGGAAATCATTCGCGAGCCCAGGCCGAGGCGTATTTTCTCGCACAAACGGTATTACCAAACCCGTATCGGCATTCGTGCCGGCGTGGGTTACAGCGTTATCGGCAACCTTGGTGCCTTGGTAGAAGACGGAGCCGTCCGTCCTCGTGTATACGATGGAAGAAAAACGGTGCGTTTGTTCCCTCGATAGGCGTTTTTGCCCTTTGGCGGCACGACCGCCTTGGCGTTGAATTGGCGGCAGACTACACGTGGCTATCTTCTACCTTAAAGGAACATAAGCAAATCGGCAACATCGACGAGAAGACGGTCTTTCGTTATCACGTCATCATGCGCGCAGGTAGCCGCGCGACTCTACCCGCTGAGCGACCTTTATATGGGTGCTGGCGTGGGCATGAGCATCCCGCTCAATCCTGGCGGCATCGATTTTTCGAGCAATCGTGCAGCCCTCATACGTTTCGGTGGACAAACTCACACAGGAACATTTAAGAGAAACATTTCGGGCACGCTTGCACGTGATGCCCCTGCTCAAGATAGGCTACTCGTCGTTTAAGAATGGCATCGAAGCCAGCCTGCAATACGGTTACGGCTTTATGGACCTTATCAAGACGAACGAGAACCCTTACGGCTATCACAAAGCCACGAACAACAGTCACCTGCTTTTGCTGACAGTGGGCTATACCATTCCCCTAACCAAACAGAAATGACGATGAAACAATCCACGCTCCACCTTACAAGCATACTTGTTCCGCTCTTGTGCGCCGTATCGATAACGACTGGTCGGGCACAAGCGCAGACCCAAGCGCAAGTACAACCGAAACCGGAATGCCAAGCCCCTGGCGGGGTGGCAGGTTTTGTTAAATGGGCAAGCGGTAACGACAATACCCCTGTACGCCTTACCGGTGCTGGCGGCCTGACCTTTATCGGTGTAGGGAAAATACAGAAAACGGGCGAACAGCTGCTATGGAATGTCAGCACACAAGCGGGAAAAACCGAACGTGTGCAGACCACGGCCCGCGCCGCCAACCTTGCCAAGGGCACGTTTATGAACTACACCGGGCGCGACACCTTGCCACAACTACGCCTGTACGCTTATAGCACCTCAGCTGCAAGCGGTACGCGCGGCACGCTCAATGTGGGTGGGATGACCAAAGAAAAACTCCCCATCAAGAGCCTAAAGAACGGCATGGAGGAATATGTGGTTTACGACCGCGCCCTCACCGCCGCCGAACGCATGCGCGTGGAGAGTGCCCTCGCCCTTCGCCACGGCATCACCCTTGCCCATTCCTACCTCAATTCCAAAGGCCAAACCATCCGCAACTATTATCGGCTTAAAGCGTACAACCACCGCGTTGTCGGCATCATCGGCGACGCCACCTCGAAACTCCACCGCACCACGGGCGAGAGTAGCGAGAATGAAGCCGTCGTCAAAGTATCTGCAAGCGCAATAAACGAAGGCGCAAGCTACCTTTGGGGCGACAACGCCAAGCAACTCTCTTTTACTGCCGACAAGGGGAATGGAAAATGGATGCAGCGATGCTGGGCAGCCACAACGACAGGACAGCCCGCAGAACATCTCACCTTGACTTTCGACACCCGAAGCATCCATCAACTGCAACCACTCGGAAAGGACGAGTGTTACTATCTCGCCGTAGACAACAGCGGCACAGGGAAAATTCCCCGTCGGGCAAATACGCTATTACAAGGCACAGGACAGCCATACCGACAGCATCGTCTTTGCAGGCATTGCCGCCGATTCGGGGGAAAGCATTTTTACGCTTCGTGCCGCTAAAGACTTCTTTGCAACCGTTGAAATAGCACGGCCCCGCTGCTCCACTGCGCAAAAAGGACGGCTCAAAGTGCTTTTCACAGGCGGCACTGCTCCATATAATGTTACGATAAGCCTTGATGGGAAAGCATGTTACAGCCAATCCACAAGTGACAGCCTCATCACCGTTTCCGACCTGCTACAAGGCAAATACACGATTGCCGCCAAAGACCATACGGGTAAGACACTTTTGAATGAAATCATGATTTCCAATGCCGACATGGCCGATGTGCCCGAGTTGCAGGACGTACGTTTCGCCCGCGGTGCATCTCGCGATTACCACCTTGACACCAAGGGCGGTTACACCTGCCGATGGAAGAGCCCTAAGGGCAGATACCTGAGTGGCGAGAGCGTTACGCTGGACGAGGACGGAGCGTACATCCTCGAACTGACCAACGCCGAAGGTTGCTCCACCACCCGCACGCTAAACGTATCGACAATGGCCAAAGACGGTTTCGCACGCCACGACGTGTCCCCAAACCCCACGACCGACGGCAACGTTGATGTGCGCGTGGAAATGTCCGAGTCGCTCCCGCTTGAATTTAGGCTGTATTCCCCCGATGGCGCCCTGTTGCAAAAGGAGACGCGCACAGCCGACACCTATCACGCCACCCGTTGCTATCTGCCTATGAATGGGACATACGTACTTGAGATGAGTAGCGGCGAGAGCAGACAAACCGTCAAGCTCATCAGGAAATAGGCGATAGGGATATATTTTATAAGGACAATAAAAGTAAACGGCTTCCCCATTAAACGGAATAGTCATAAAAACGAAGTTATGAACAAGTCGGTATGTTTTTCAGCGGTTATTTTAAGTACGTTTTCGTTGTTTGTTTCTTGTAACGACAACAGGAGAGCTTCGTATGTCGGCAATAAGCAAGAAATAAAGGACTCTCCTGTTTCGGATGCCAAAGAACAGAAAACGGTAAAGACAATCAATCTTTACAGGTAAAGAAGTATGCACATACGGTAACGGGCACGAAAAGAAATAGGAAGGGAAAAGGGGACAAGGACAAATAAAAGAAACCATGTGTCCAAGCGTTTGCAAGATTTTCGCAAACGTACGGTGAGCAAATACTTCGCCGGTACTCTTGCAGACTCTCTGTCTGTGGGGCGCGCTGAGCTGAAAGTGCCCCATGGCAGTATGGAACATGCCAAGATTTTTGAGCATTACGCCACTTTCAGAAAGGGCGAGCTGCCCCCACCCGCCCGCAGGCATGGTGAACGTAACGGCAGACAGGAGTAATCCTACCGTTGCCGCCAACTCGAAAGGCAGCATTGCCGGTTACCGTTTCCTGCCGCATGGCGAGCACTTCGTCCATTCGTTGGCAAGCATCACCGTGCCATACGACAGTACCCTTATCCCGCAGGGCTATACCGCCGAAGACATACACACTTACTACTACGACGAATTAAAAGGCCCAGTGGGTAAATGTTGCGGCATAAGGTTTTTGGATAAAGACCGAGAGCTGTTGTGGCCGAGACCTCGCACTTCACCGACGTCATCAATGGCATCATCAAAGTGCCTGAGAACCTCGAAACGCAGAACTACGTACCCACGGGCATCAGCGAACTCAAAGCAGCCGACCCGAGTGCCGGCATCACAACAGTGAGCGCGCCCACCGCCAATCAAAGCGGAACGGCAGCACTGCTATCCCTTTGAACTGCCCAAAGGACGGGCGGGCATGCAGCCGAGCGTCGGTTTGCAATACAGCAGCGACGGCGGTTCGTCTTATGTAGGGTTACGGTTGGGAGCCTTCCTCTGCAAAAGCATCGACATCGAAACCCGCTGGGGTGTTCCCCGTTTCGATACCGATAAGGAAAGCGAAAGCTACCTGCTCATGGGCAGCAAGCTCAACGACCGCACCTACCGCACCACTGATGCACCAGCGAGAACCAAAGACAAACGCTTCTATCCGCTTGTAGAGGGCGGCTTTGCCAAGATTATCCGCAGGGGCGACAGTCCGCAGAACTACACGTGGGAAGTAACCTCCAAAGACGGTACTGTGTCTTATTTCGGAGGCGTGGACGGTACTGTGGACGAAGGTGCCGTGCTTAAAGACGGCGATGGCAACATTCTGCGCTGGGCACTTTGCAAGACACAAGACACCCACGGCAATTTCGTTTCTTACAAATACCGCAAACGCAGCGACAACCTTTATCCCGAAACCTACCGCTATACGGGCAGTAAAGACGAGGAAGGAGCTTATAGCGTACAGTTCGCTTTCAAGTGGGATGCGCGCAAGGATGTGGTCAAGAGCGGTCGTTTGGGTGTGCTGCAAACCGACGATGCCCTGCCAGAACGCGTGGAAGTGAAGTACAACAGCGAGCTGCTGCGCGCTTATGCGCTTCATTATAAGGAAGGTGTCTTTTTCCAAGACGCTTTTTGGACAGCATCGTGCAACTCGACAGTAAAGGCAGTCGCGTGGCAGCACAAGGCTTTTCTTATTTCGATGAGACCAAGAATGGCATATCTCTTCGGAAGAAACGTGAAAAGCAACAGCGAAGAAGAGAAGCCTGTCTTTTTCACAAAGCATTTCGACAATGTCAGCGACTCTCTCGTCCATACTCGGTAGCTCCAGCCTTCCGGTGGCAGTGGCGGCGGCGGATCTCGGTGTTGCTGTCGGTCCGGTTTCTATTGGTGCATCTTATGAATTAAGCATTAACAAAAGCTATGGGGAAGTGGCTTTTGCAGATATTGACGGCGACGGGCTTCCTGATAAGATTTTTAAGAATTCCACCGGCATTTGGTACAGGCCAAACCTTTATGGAAAGACCGCACAAGGCGGTTTTGGCGACCCCGTTCACGTAAAGGGTATTGGCAGATTTTCTGAAAGCGAAAGCCTGAACCATAACATCGGAGTTGATGTTGGTGCCGGTTTCGGCCCGGTAAGTGTCGGCGCATCTTACGGACACAGTATCCAGAGCGACAAAGTGAAAGTCTATATGCAGGACTTCAATGGGGATGGATTGGTTGACGTCGCCAACAAGGGAACAGTGTACTTTAACCATATCGGAGCGGACGGTAAGCCCTATTTTGAACCGACCAGTGCAGGGACATTCAATCCCATCCATACGCCCGATGAGCAAGTTGTCGACCAAACGTTTATCCCAGACTACAAACAGGTAAGAGACTCTTTGGAACGGGAATTCCCCCTCAATGATGCCGTAAGAGTTTGGAGAGCCCCTTACACAGGAACCGTTGCCATCAGTGGACAGGTTGAAAGAAGAGCCACACGTGGCGATGGCGTAAAGATGAACATACAAACACAGGGCATCATACTTTGGAAAGACTCCCTTATTGAAGGCGGAATTAGGCATTATGCCCTCACCCGCAATGTAACGGCAGGGCAGCACATATTTTTCCGTCTACAATCCCGTTACTCGGGGACAGCAGACAGCGTAAAATGGGATCCCGCCATACGGTACACGGCCATCGCTTCAGGCATGACTACTTATGCAGGCGAAGACCTTACCCAATACAAAGCCTCGCAAGACTATATCGGCGGTGAGGCCTCTACGGCATACCTTGCAGAAACAGGAAAGGTGCTCATCAAAGCTCCTTATCACAAAGAAAAGACATCGGACGATGTGTGTTTAAAGGTTATCAAACAGACTCGCGCAAGCAGTACTACACAGACGAGAATCTATCTCAAAGCAGATACCATTGCCGACGGTGTGTTCGAAACGGAATATCTGGCCAACAAGTCTGATAGTGTCATGCTGCAGTTTGTCATCGAGACGAAAAGCCCCATTGATTGGAAAAAGGTAACATGGAAACCCACATACAACTATGAAAATAAGGACGCCATTGCCTTATCTCCTGCAAGAACGATTTTTGCCAAGCATATATTACCGGTTTCGGCACAGCTTTTCAATCCGCTCATCGCTTCAACACTGCCGGCATACGGTATAGGCTTCCGGCTTGTTCCCTGCCTGAAAGTGGCCAGACGTTCAGCCTCTGATAAAGGCACTAAGGTCTTCCTGACCATCAAGAGTACCACAGGCGACTTGATTCATTCCACGGATCTTACCCTTGCTCCTGATGGACACGTTAAACGAGACACGCTTGTCTTTACCGATATGGCTCTTGCCGCAAAATTAGCGAACAGTAGTTACTATGTAACATTCTCCTCTGAACGTGAGCTGACGAAAGCCGATACGGCCTGTATCAAAATTATCCGAACCGGCTTCGAACAGGAAATCAAGGCCTCTGTCTTCCAGCAAATACGACAGCAACGACTACGGTCTCCCTTTATGAGGGGCTGGGGGCAATTCGCCTATAACGGCAATAGGGAATCGAGGTACGCGGCCTATTGACACCACTGTTCTGAAGATTGACCGAAATAAGTATAAAAACATTGCAAGTGACGATCCCGATCCTGAACGGATTGGAAAGGTAATGACACCCATCAATAAAGAACGTTTCTTTGTGATGGGTTACAATGCACAGCGGGATGTCTACGTCAGTGTGACGGATAGTACCTATATCGGCAGCGTGTCGCAGTGTAGTTCACGTATGGGACAGCAAGAGATAGATGTCGACAGCGTTTCCTATGCCGCCGGTGGCTCTTCCCTCCCTGCTCCCGTTCTAAAAACGGAGGCCTCTGGAAATACGGTGTCTGCTAGTGGTAAGTTTGCTGCGAAATTTCCTTTAAAGCGGGTCTGTCGGGAAGTAAAAGTTGGCAGAACTCCTACACCAATGTGTCTTGCATGGACATCAATGGTGATGGCTATCCCGATTGGATAAACGAACGCAAGGAAGAAATCAAAGCACAAATAACGACACCGACAGGTGCACTTAGCAGCCATATAATTGAGCCCAATGTTCCCAATCCCAAGTTCGAGGCTTCATCCGGGACGGTGGGCATAGAGGTTGGGGCCGAGCTCAAAGACGGAGGCAATGCGGGTGACGGGAAAGCAGAGTCGCCAACTATTGCCGAGCAATGGAGTTTCAGTAAGAAGAGTCTGATTGCTGCGGCAAAGGCTAACGAAACTTCTTCTGGCTCCGTGAGTGCCAGCGGCAACTATACCAGCAGCAAGACAAGTACGGAAAGAGATTGGACGGATCTCAATGGCGACGGTCTGCCCGACATGCTTGACGGAGGTAGTGTGCGTTATAATCTGGGTAATTCTTTCGCAAGCGCTCAAGAAAGTGGTTGCGGTGGTATCGGCACATCCAAATCCAAGACATGGGGTGCCGGTGGTGGCGTGAGCATTCCAATCGCAGGAAAGGTAAACATCAGTTTCGGTTTCAACGGTACGCGTACCACTTCAGAATCGACCAGCTCGATGAATGACCTTAACGGTGATGGCTTACCCGACATCATCACACAAGAAGGAGATGATTTGTACGTGGCTTATAACACAGGTAACGGTTTCCTGCCCAAGATAAGGTTTATACAAAATGCCGCCTTGGCAAGGAGCGTATCTTCTTCCGTATCCGGATTTGCCAATGTGGGAGTGGCCATTCCCTTATTGTTTGTAACCCTCCTTCCACGTGGTATTGCATCCAAATCAGATGGCGTGAGTTGTAACGCAACGGCCCTCATAGACATAGACGGTGACGGCTATCCCGATTACGTCAGTGAAAATGGGCCTAATGAATTGAAAGTACGCCGAAATCTCACCGCACGCACCAATCTGCTTAAAGGCGTTACTTTGCCTTTCGGCGGACATATCGCCTTGACCTATGAGAAAACCCGTCCCAGCTTTGCCATGCCCGGCTCGCGCTATGTACTCAAAAGCGTGGAGACCACGGGCGGCTATGCCGAGAACGGGGCCACCAGGATGCGCAACGAGTTTGAATACGAAGGCGGCTACCGCGACCGCCGCGAACGCGACTTCTACGGTTTTGAGAAGGTCACCACCAAGCAGATAGACACGCAGAACGGCAATGCCGTTTACCGCAAGCAGGTGGCAGAATACGGACACAACCGCAACCTGTACATGCACGACCTTGTCACCGCCGAGACGCTCTACGATGCAGCAGGGCAACAAACTGCAAGGCACGCAGAACACCTACGAACTTAAAACAACAGGCAGACACGACGGTAGTTCTTCCCGCACTCGTCTCCGTAAGGGCAGACCATTTACGACAACGCAGGACAAGGCAGCATGAGCACCACCGTGCACAACACTTACGACGCTTACGGCAACCTCGCTCTTACAAGGAAACGGCAACGAACTACGAGCTGATGCCGACATTGCCTCACGACGCGGCTGAAATACATCGTCTCCGTGCCTAGCCACATCGCCGTAAAGGACAAGGGAGGAAAGGTCTACCGCGAACGCTCCACGCAAAATCAACGGGCATGGCGACATCACCCGCATCACGATGCACAACGGTGCAAAAGCCGTCGGTCTACGACATGGGCTGCGATGCCTACGGCAACCTGACGAGCCTCACCAAGCCCGAGAACCACAAGGGGCAGCGCATGCGCTACGACTACACTTACGACGACGTGCTCCACATGCTCGTAACAAACGTAAAAGACGCCTACGGCTACACCTCTTCCACTGTCTACGACTACAAGTGGGCGGTGCCCGTGGAGACATCCGACCTCAACGGCAACAAGATGCGCCATGCCTACGACGACGTGGGACGCCCGAGCGCGATTGTCGGTCCGAAAGACATTGCCGCAGGCAAACCCTATACCATTAAGTTCGAATATCACCCTGCCGGCCGTTATGCCCGCACGGTGCATTACGCACCCGAGGGCGACATCGAGACCTACACCTTTGCCGACAGCCTGATGCGCGCCGTGCAGACCAAGCAGACGGGCGTGGTATGGACGGGCGGCAGCAACCAAAAGGTGTCCATTGTCAGCGGCCGCGCCGTTGTCGATGCCTTCGGGCGTACCGTAAGGGCGTTCTATCCCACCACGGAGAGCTACGGAAGCATCGGCCTCATATAATAAAGGTGTGGGCGACCCGCAGGCAACCACCGAATACGACGCCTACGACCGCACGACGAAGGTTACGCTGCCCGACGGGGCTATGACCACGACGGCCTACGGCATCGTCTCGCATGACGGCGAGCCGATGCTCGAAACGAGGGTGACCGATGCGCTCGGTCGCCATGCCGAGAGCTATGCCGACGAGAAAGGGCGCAACCGCGAGACGGTGCAGCATGCCTCGGGCGACAATATCATAGTGAAGTATCGATTACGATGCCGTGGGACAGGTAACCGCCGTGCATCACCCCAACGGCAAGGCCACGACCTACGGGTACGACCTCTTGGGGCGCAAGCTGCGCGTGAACCATCCCGATGCGGGCGAGGTGACCTGTACCTACGACGCGGCAGGCAACCTCCTGACCAAGCTCACGGCGGAACTCAAAAAGCGGATTTCGGACAAGGCACCCGTCACTTACACCTACGACTACGAACGGTTGAGCGAAGTGCTCTCATCCCAAGAACCTCTTCAACCGCGTTACCTACACCTATGGCAAACCGGGCGAGAAGTACAACCGTGCAGGCAGGCTGGTGCTGGTGGAAGACGCATCGGGCGGCGAGGCGTATTACTACGGCAACCAGGGCGAAGTGGTGAAGACGGTTCGCTCGGTGATGGTGAGCACCGCCGACGTGCGCACCTATGTCTACGGCGCCACGTACGACAGCTGGAACCGCGTACGCACGATGACCTATCCCGATGGGGAGGTGGTTACCTATCATTACAATGCGGCAGGGCAAATCGCGAGTGTCAAGTCCAACAAACAAGGAAAGGAAGAATCCATCGTAGAAAAGGTGGGTTATGACAAGGACGGGCATACCGTCTACACCAAGCTGGGCAACGGCACGGAGACAACCTACACCTACGACAAACAGCGTGAACGTCTGCAGGCGATGAACCTTACGGCGGACGGCAGGGCTGTGATGGAGAACAAGTACCGATACGATGCTGTGGACAATATCTTGGGTCTTGACAATGCCGTAGACCCGACGCAGGCCGCTAGTGGCAATAGCGGTAAAGCGAAACTCGGCGGTGCTTTCAACCACACTTACGCCTACGACGACCTTAACCGCCTGATAAAGGCCAATGGTGAGGCGAAGGGGGCGAAGTATGAGATGACGATGACCTTCGGACGGATGAGCGAACCGCTCACCAAGGTGCAGAAGGTGGAATCCACAAAGACGGCGCAGTCTTACGACTTTACGTATAAGTACGAGGACAGCAACCACCCCACGGCTCCCACGCAGATTGGGCATGAGCATTATACATACGATGCCAATGGCAATCCCACGCTGGTGGAGAACGACAGCCTGAACACGGAGCGGAGAATGTATTGGGACGAGGATAACCGCTTGATGGTATTGTCGGACAACGGCAAGACCAGCCGATACACGTACAATGCCGCCGGCGAGCGCATCGTCAAGAGCCACGGCGACCTCGAAGGCGTGTATGTAAATGGTGCGCCGCAGGCCTTACGTTCCACGAAACGGAAGATTACACCATCTACCCCGCCCCGATTATCACCGTGACGAAGAACCGCTTTACCAAGCATTACTTCATCGGCGACAAACGAATTGCCTCCAAACTGGGAACAGGCAAGTTCAGCAACGTTTACGGCATTAGCAGCAACAACGTTACGGCAGGCCAGAAAGACTATGCTGCCCGCATGCTGCAGATAGAGAAACAGCGCGAGGACTACTACCGCAAGCTGGGCACGCCACCGGGAGTGCCAACGATGAAGGGTGCAACGGCCGACCCCGACAATACGGGTTATGGCTACAACACCATCATCGGAGAGCTGGGCGACCACTCTGTGCCCGAAGGTTGGGTGCAACGTCCGAAGTTCAACGACAAGGGAGATGTCCCTGGTCCACCCATTCAATGGCAGAAACCCGAAGACCCTGACAATGCGCAACCGGGTTATGGCTATGTCCCAACGGACACGACCAACACCGAGGAAATCTTCTTCTATCATAGTGACCACCTCGGCTCAACCTCCTACATCACCGACGCCAAGGCCAACATCACCCAGTTCGATGCGTACTTGCCTTATGGCGAACTGCTTGTGATGAACACAGCAGTAGTGAAGAAATGCCGTACAAGTTCAATGGCAAGGAGTTTGACCAAGAGACGGGGCTGTACTATTATGGGGCGAGGTATATGAACCCAGTAACGAGTATGTGGTATGGAGTGGATCCGCTGGCAGAGAAGTATTCAAATAGTGGAGGATATGTCTACTGTGTAGATAATCCTATTATACTGCATGACATAGATGGAAAGAATGGAAGATTCATACATCAAAAGGGAAAAGATGGAAAGATAAATGTATCTATAAATATAACGGGCGTTATTTTTAAATAATTCATCTAACAAGAAGATTGACATGTCTAAATTGCGTGATAAAAATCAAGCAACAAATTATTTCAAGGTTCAATTTTTCCTCAAAAATACAATGTTAAAAACAAATATTGATTTAAGAAATGTTCAATCTGTTGAATCTATAAATGAAAATGATCTGCTTTTTTGAATTGGTAGATCAAAATATATTAGGGCAGTCCTAAAATATTAGCAAGTTCAGTTTTAGGAGGATTGCATATAAGAATTGGGCCTCGAGCTGTAGCAGGGCTTTTGAATGGAACCAATATAAGGACTATTCCTCATGAGGTGGGACATTCAGGAGGGCTTCCTGATGCAAATATAGATAACAGGAGAATATTAATTTGTTAAGTAACATTATGACCCAAACAGGTTATTTGAGAGTCCATAAGGTTCACAATTATACTAATGTTGGGAAATTTGAAGATTCTCAAATTAGTAAAATTATAAAGCCTTTTATAATTCTGGCAATTTGAATAAATATTCCCCTATTAGTACTCATGTTGGAGTTAGATTTACACCTATGTCATGGACAAATCCATTCCTAAAGATATATACATATAAAAATTAAGTAAATGATTCTGTTTTTTTGCATATTAGTAGTTTCTATGATGTGCATTGTTTTTACAAATTGCACAGAGTGAAACATAACTACGTTGAAAAAGGAAATTGGGTAAGACTTTATGAAGGAGAAAACTATAGATGGTTATACACGTTTGGGTGATAGCATCTATGGCGGTTATGCAGATTCTGTATATCTACATTCTTATATGCGAGCATTGGAAAAGGTGTGGATGTAAAATCATTTAAAGTATGTAAGAATACAGGATATGCAAAAGGATATACAAAGGGTATATTATCCTTAAAAATTGTTTGTGAAGATGCGGAAGATGGTGGAGGTGCTATTTTTGAAGAATATATCATAGAAAAAGCTAATCCTGTGTCATTTAAATATATTGGAGATAGATATGCTACTGATGGAGAAAAATTATTTTATGAAGGTAGGGAAGTGGACTGGTCACTCCTTAAGCAAAAATAAAGTATATGGTTATCATTCTTTCTCACGGCAGTAATATTATATTCACATTATAATAAGGACTTGCCACGAATTTCTGGGACATGGATTATACTACAAACAGAGGAGGGAATACCCCATTTTAGACGCGTCACAATAAAAAGAGGATTATCCCTACCCTTTGAAAATGGAAATCCTTTCAAACGGGAAAGTTAGAATACTCTCTTTTGAGGAAGGCTTTTTCATCTAATCACCGTAATGTATGTGCGCGACTTCATCACCTACGACTACGAACGGTTGAGCGAAGTGCTCTATCCCAAGAACCTCTTCAACCGCGTTACCTACACCTATGGTCAAGCCGGAGCTGAGAAGTACAACCGTGCTGGCAGACTGGTGCTGGTGGAAGACGCATCGGGCGGCGAGGCGTATTACTACGGCAACCAAGGCGAAGTGGTGAAGACGGTTCGCTCGGTGATGGTGAGCACCGCCGACGTGCGCACCTATGTCTACGGCGCCACCTACGACAGATGGAACCGCGTACGCACGATGACCTATCCCGACGGGAGGTGGTTACCTATCATTACAATGCGGCAGGGCAAATAGTTCGCCTTTCTGGCAATAAACAGGGGCGTGAGAGCGTTATTGTTGACAGGATAGGTTATGACAAGGACGGACATACCGTCTATACCAAGCTGGGTAACGGTACGGAGACAACCTACACCTACGACAAGCAGCGTGAACGTCTGCAGGCGATGAACCTTACGGCGGACGGTAGGGCTGTGATGGAGAACAAGTACCAATACGATGCTGTGGACAATATCTTAGGCATTGCCAATGCCGTAGACCCGACGCAGGCCAATAGTAATAATAACAACAATAGTAGTAACAATAGCAATAACAACAAAGCGAAACTCGGTGGTGCTCAACCACACTTATGCCTACGACGACCTTAACCGTCTGATAAAGGCCAACGGTGAGGCGAAGGGGGCGAGCATGAGATGACGATGACCTTCGGACGGATGGGCGAACCACTCACCAAGGTGCAGGAGGTGGGTCCTCAAAGACGGCGCAGTCTTACGACTTCACGTATAAGTACGAGGACAGCAACCACCCCACGGCTCCTACGCAGATTGGGCACGAGCATTACACTTACGATGCCAATGGTAACCCAACGCTGGTGGAGAACGACAGCCTGAACACGGAGCGGCGAATGTATTGGGACGAGGACAACCGCCTGATGGTTTTGTCGGATAATGGCAAGACAAGCCGATACACCTATAATGCTGCCGGCGAGCGTATCGTCAAGAGCCACGGCGACCTCGAAGGCGTATATGTAAATGGTGCGCCGCAGGGAATCACGTTCCACGAAACGGAGGATTACACCATCTACCCCGCCCCGATTATCACCGTGACGAAGGAACCGCTCTTTACAAGCATTACTTCATCGGCGACAAGCGCGTGGCAAGCAAACTCGGCGTAGGCAAGTTCAGCAACGTTTACGGCATCAGCAGCAACAACGTTACGGCAGGCCAGAAAGACTATGCCGCCCGCATGCTGCAGATAGAGAAACAGCGCGAGGACTACTACCGCAAGCTGGGCACACCACCAGGAGTGCCCACGATGAAAGGTGCGACGGCCGATCCCGACAACACGGGTTATGGCTACAACACCATCATCGGAGAGCTGGGCGACCACTCTGTGCCCGAAGGTTGGGTGCAACGTCCAAAGTTCAACGACAAGGGAGATGTCCCTGGTCCGCCCATCCAATGGCAGAAACCCGAAGATCCAGACAATGCCCAGCCGGGTTATGGTTACGTGCCTGCCGACACAACCAACACCGAGGAAATCTTCTTCCATCATAGCGACCACCTCGGCAGCACCTCTTACATCACCGATGCTAAGGCTAACATCACCCAGTTCGATGCTTACCTGCCCTATGGCGAACTGCTCGTTGACGAACACTCGTCCTCGGAGGAAATGCCGTACAAGTTCAACGGTAAGGAGTTTGACCAAGAAACGGGGCTGTACTACTATGGAGCGAGGTATATGAACCCTGTTACGAGTCTGTGGTACGGGGTGGATCCGTTGGCAGAGAAGTATCCGAATATCAGCCCTTATGCATATGCTTTCTTCAATCCAATTAAGTTTATTGATCCTAATGGTGAAAGTAGTGAAGAGGGTGGATGGATAGGAACAACTAAATCAAACAAAAAAACAAGTTGGGAATGGGATCCAGAAGTAGATACAGAATCACAAGCACGAGCAAAATATGGCAATGTAGAATTCTATAAGGGAGGTAATAAAGTTTTTCATGAATCTGGTACAAATAAACCATTCCATTTGAAAGGCAATGGCACATGGGAATATTTTTCAGAACGTAATTCTGCAAATGTATCTTTACCAATTATCTTGGGAGAAAGTATAGTTTCTGACATTGCTTTATCAACTCTCTTGAAATTTACAGGAACATTGGGTATGGTACTATCTCTGCAAGGAGATTCCCCAGGACCAAATTATAGATATTTTTATAGAGCAATGTCAGCATCAGAGTATGCAAAAACTAATGGTTACTTAATGGACACACGCCCCACAGGGGAAGGCCCTCACGTAAGGCGAGATATACAATATTTGCTAAATGCAAAATTTATAAACAATAGTGGCAAGTATGACTACATAGTCCAATATATGGTGAAAAAAGAAGCGGCAGAACTTTTTGAGAGCACTCCTTTTGTTTTTACTCCTGGACAAGGAAAGGAGGAGAAATCTTTAACAATGCTCGCAAAGTAGGATTGCCTTATATGAAATATGAAAAGGGCGATTTCTCCTATGGATTTCCAGGTAGCAAGGCAACTACACTCTTTAACTCATCACTTATTGGCAAACCTAAAATTATACATAAGATAGGAACTAAGTAAAAGTAAAAAATATAATGGCAAGATTCGAGCAACTTTTTGTGGATTACTATAATGGGAGTAACAGCCATACTTGATGGTAGAGAGACCTGAGGGCTTTTCTTTCAAAATGCCTTATGCACGAGAACTTCTAGAAGAGCTATCATGGAATATGATAAAAACTCAGTGACACCGAAAGATGGCTTAAACAAGAATGTAACAAGTTTGACAGACTTAATATTACCATCTTTAGAAGCAAAACATAGTGTTCAATCAGTATTATATCCATACGCTATGGAGATTTGATTTGATCTGTGATTATTTAAATCGACATTAATAATTTAAATGTAGGAGAGCAGTTAAATGCAACTCCTCGATTTTATGGCGAAAAATCAGTTAGAAAGGGATTATACATATAATTGCTGAACTACTTTCATTCATAAGGAAAGACGAAAACTTCAGAATTAATTTATAAGAAAATTATAAATCTTATTACAAGCTTCAGATAGAAGATAAAACTATCTTACTTGAATTAGATGCGTACAAAAATTTACTCATCATAACTTTCACGCGGGAGGTGGTTACTCTATCATTACAATGCGGCAGGGCAACTAGTTCCGCCTTTCGGGCAACAAACAGGGCGCGAGGAGTGTTATTGTTGACAGGATAGGTTACGACAAGGACGGCATACCGTCTACACCAAGCCGCAAGGCACGAGACACCTATACCTGCCGACAAGCAGCGTGAACGTCTGCGGGCGATGAACCTTACGGCGGACGGTAGGGCGTGATGGAAAAGCAAGTACCAATACGATGCTGTGGACAATATCTCGGTATTGCCAATGCCGGTAGACCCGACACAGGCCGCTAATGGCAATGGCGGCAAGGCCAAAAACTCTGGCGGATGCTTTCAACCACACTGTATCACTCGACGACCTAACCGCCTGATAAGGGCCAACGGTGAGGCGAAGGGTGCGAAGTATGAGATGACGATGACCTTCGGGCGATGAGTGAACCGCTCACTAAGGTGCAGGAGGTGGGTTTCAAAGACGCGCAGTCTTTACGACTTCACCTATAAGTACGAGGACAGCAACCACCCACGGCTCTCACGCAGATAGGGCATGACATTATACTTATGATGCACAACGGCATCCCACGCTGGTGGAGAACGACAGCCTGAACACCGAGAGCGCATGTATGACGAGGACAACCGCCTGATGGTATTGTCGGGACAACCGGCAAGACCAGCCGATACACCCAATGCCGCCGCGAGCGCATCGTCAAGCCACGGCGACCTCGAAGGCGTGTATGTAAAATGGTGCGCCGCAGGGAATGACGTTCCACGAAACAGAGGATTAACCATCTATCCCGCCCCGATTATCACTCTGACGAAGAACTGCTTTAGCAGCATTACTGTGCGTCGACAAACGAATTGCCTCAAACTGGGAACAGGCAGGTTCAGCAACGTTTACGGCATCAGCATGCAACAAGCGTTTACGGCAGGCCAGAAAGACTATGCCGCCCGCATGCTGCAGATAGAGAAACAGCGCAGGACTACTTACCGCAAGCTGGGCACGCCACCGGGAGTGCCTCAATGATGAAGGGTGCGACGGCCGATCCCGACAACACGTCATGGCTGCGACACCATTATCAGAGCTGGGCGACCACTCTGGCCCGAAGGTTTGAGTGCAACGTCGAGTTCAACGACCGAGATGTCCCTGGTCCACCCATTCAATGGCAGAAACCCGAAGACCCTGACAATGCCCAACCGGGTTATGGCTATGTCCCAACGGACACAACCAACACCGAGGAAATCTTCTTCTATCATAGTGACCACCTCGTCAGCACCTCCTACATCACCGACGCCAGGGCCAACATCACCCCAGTTCGATGCTTACCTGCCTACGGCGAACTGTCGTGACGAACATTTCGTCCGGAGGAAATGCCGTATAAATTCAACGGCAAGGAGTTTGACGAGGAGACTGGACTGTAATATTATGGGGCGAGGTATATGAACCCTGTTACGAGTCTGTGGTATGGGGTAGATCCGATGATGGAGAAGTATCCGAACAATGCTATAACTACTCTCTTTGTAACCCTATAATGCTCACCGATCCTAATGGACGCTCTGCAAAGTTACCATGAACAGAAGAACTATAACGATTAGTGCAACGTTAGTATTTTATGGTGAGTGTGCATCTGCACAATAGCTTCCCAAACAGCAGCAGACATACAAAATGCCTGGAATAATGCACGGGAAAGTTACTAGTGACAAGGTCGAGTATAATGTTATTTCTAAAATAAGAGGAGAATACAGAGACCTTGGTGGCTTGGTAGGATTTATCAAAAGATATTTCTTTAATAAAGAAAAGAGTCAGAACAAAGATCCTGAGATTAATTATATAGAGGTTGTTAAGTATGCAACCCAAAGGGATAGTAAAAAGGTGTTTCTAACATGCACGTAGGTGGAAAATATAGAGAATTTCAACTCAACAATATAATAGGAGAAGGAACTTTGACTGAAGCACATGAATTTGGGCATGGTTTAGGGTTAGATCATGGTAGTAAAGATTTACAGAGGCAAGGGTCAACCAGGGATAATGTCTCCTCGTGGAACTCTTACTGACCCGGAATATCAGTATGATCCAAAAGCCCGACCAAAAGGTCCTGGTGGAACGTTAAATCCCCAAAAGCGCAAAGTAATTCAAAATGATATAGATAATTTAAAAATCAACAAATTAAAATTTAAGAATGGAAAGGCTTATTTGGGAGGGTTTCAGAGGACCAATGGTAATATTTAGTTGCATGATATCTCTTTTAGGTTGTACCTCAAAAAGGACAAACGTATTGTAGGTGGAGATATTATAGGACATTGGCGCGCTGTGGACAATGATTACAGAACTGCTACATATGCAAACTTATTCTTTTACCGAGATTCTACAGCTATTTTTGATTGTATCTCAGATACCGTCATGTTTTTACGTTATAAGCTCGTCAAAGACACCTTAATTATAATAGATGAGAATAAAGTATGTAAAAAAGATCCCATTCAAACACTTAACTCCAAAGAATTGGTTCTAGAAAGTTTGAAAGATTCGGAAAATAAGCAATGTTTCATAAGAAACGAAACATCTGGCGAACAGTTTGATAGTTCCTTTGTGAGGGAATTCATGTAAATGTGTATCTCATGCCCATGAAATAAAATACGATCCGTGGACAATATTTGAATGTTGCGAACGTCATAACATCGAAGGCATCCGAAAGGCCGAAGAACCTCAGGGGGGACAGCAACCACCCCACAGCTCCCACGCAGATAGGGCATGAGCATTATACATACGATGCCCATGGCAACCCAACACTGGTGGAGAACGACAGTCTGAACAGCGAGCGGAGAATGTGTTGGGATGAGGACAACCGGCTGATGGTTTTGTCGGACAACGGTAAGACCAGCCGATACACCTACAATGCCGCGGCGAGCGTATCGTCAAGAGCCACGGCGACCTCGAAGGCGTATATGTAAATGGTGCGCCACGGGGAATGACGTTCCACGAAACGGAGGACTACACCATCTACCCCGCCCCGATTATCACCGTGACGAAGAACCGCTTTACCAAGCATTACTTCGTCGGCGACAAGCGCATTGCCTCCAAACTGGGAACAGGCAAGTTCAGCAATGTCTACGGCATCAGCAGCAACAACGTTACGGCAGAGGGCAGAAAGACATGCCGCCCGCATGATGCAGATAGAGAAAGCGCGAGAGTATTACAAGTCCTTAGGCACACCTCGGTGTTCCTACGATGAAGGGCGCAACAGCGACTCCTGACAACACGGGGTTATGGCTACAACACCATCATCGGGGAGCTGGGCGACCACTCTGTGCCCGAAGGTTGGGTACAACGACCGAAATTCAATGACAAAGGAGATGTCCCCTGGTCCACCCATTCAATGGCAGAAACCCGAAGACCCTGACAATGCCCAACGGGTTATGGCTACGTGCCTGCTCACCGCACATCATCGAGGAAATCTTCTTCTATCATATGACCACCTCGGCAGCACCTCTTACATCACCGACGCCAAGCAACATCACCCAGTTCGATGCTTACCTACCCTATGGCGAACTGCTCGTGGACGAACACTCGTCTACGGAGGAGATGCCGTATAAGTTCAATGGCAAGGAGTTTGACCAAGAAACGGGTCTGTACTACTATGGGGCAAGGTACATGGATCCCAAAATCTCCATGTGGTTAGGGGTGGACCCATTGATGGAGAAGTATCCAAAATGTGAATAGGTATTGCTATACAATGGATAACCCGACAAAAGTATCCGATCCCAATGAAAATATAAGTGAATACGATACTGACGAAAGAAAATCAGTAATTTAGGTGGGAGATAAAAACTCGATTTTATACATCAAAAATGGAGATATACAAATCATTGATAAGACCAATAACCATACAAATATATAAAAATAGTTCGAGTGATATAAAGAATTATACACAGCGTAATTCTTCTGTTTCTTGGAATGATATAACTAAAGAGTTTATGACTGATTCAGGACCAGTATATAGTCTGTTTAGTGATTTTTCTAATAAAGGAGAAGGTGCCTTTTGGTCCCTGGAGAGTTACAATTTATTTATGGATTAGCGGCGATGGGATGTGTTGGTGTAGCAACTAAAAGTAAGAATACAATGGCAATAACTATTATACGCAAACCCTCTTTCTGCGGGTTTTGATCCGTGGGAGCAAATAATAGGAGAAGCCAATATCTCTTGGTATAATTTAGGAAACGATGTTCTATTTATGTTAGTTGATTCTAAATCTAACACATCCCTGTATTACCACATTCCATTTATTAATAATAAGAAAAGAGGTCAAGATGGTTTTATCAGTGAAATACTTACCAGACATATAGTTTAGTTAGAAACAAAAAGGACATTAAACATGATTTCTATTTAGAAATGCTTCAAAGAAACGTATGGAGGCACCTTAGATAAGTATAGAAGATGAAAAGATAATTGCGATTGTTATACTAATTATGCTTGTTTGTATTTTGGAACCAGAGAGCATCTGAAAGATCCTATCGGTACATATATAAATGAATCAAATGTAAGAGATACGATTTGGCTTGTTTTCGACAGGGCGATTCGAAACAAGTAGTTATGATAAAGCTAGTAGAACTTATTTATCATTGTAAATCAAAATGGAGGAAGACTTCATGGAATTGCAATAGATTCTATATTACTTGCTGATAATTTAAGTTCGCTGAATGTCGATCGACTAAGAGAATAAACTCTATGAAGGAATGAGTTATGATGGTTTTCAACCAAGCTATAAAAATGGGAGATTTATAATTTCATGGAATGATTATGTAGATACTCCTAAGTGCAATCTCTTTTTACAGAATGAGAACACTAACAGTTCTCTCGAATAGAAAGCGTGTTGAAATAATAAAATATATTTACGTGAGTTCGATAAATGTTGACAATAAAAGGTAGAGTAGTATCAGTACTTTTGAGTATATAAAAACACCACCGAGAGATTAATCACCAGATTTTTAAGGCAGCAACAAGACAAGTACGGAAAGAGATTGGACGGATCTCAATGGCGATTTTCGGTCTGCCCGACATGTGACGGAGGTAGTGTGCGTTATAATCTGGGCACTCTTTCGTAAGCGCTCAAGAAAGTGGTTGCGGATATCGGCACATCCAAATCCAAGACATGGGGTGCGGTGGTGGCGTGAGCATTCCAATCGCAGGAAAGGTAAAACATCAGTTTCGGTTTCAACGGTACGCGTACCACTTCAGAATCGACTAGTTCGATGAATGACCTTAACGGTGATGGCTTACCCGACATCATCACACAAGAAGGAGATGATTTGTACGTGGCTTATAACACCGGCAACGGTTTCCTACCCAAGATAAGGTTTATCAAAAATGCCGCCTTGGCAAGGAGCGTATCTTCTTCCGTATCCGAATTTGCCAGTGGGAGTGGCCATTCCTTATTGTTTGTAACCCTTCTTCCACGTGGTATCGCATCCAAATCAGATGGCGTGAGTTGCAACGCAACGACCCTCATAGACATAGACGGTGACGGCTATCCGATCACGTCAGTGAAAATGGCCCTAATGAATTGAAAGTACGCCGAAATCTCACCGCACGCACCAATCTGCTTAAAGGCGTTACTTTGCCTTTCGGCGGACATGTCGCCTTGACCTATGAGAAAACCCGTCCCAGCCTTGCCATGCCCGGCTCGCGCTATGTACTCAAAAAGCGTGGAGACCACGGGCGGCTATGCCGAGAACGGGGCCACCAGGATGCGCAACGAGTTTGAATACGAAGGCGGCTACCGCGACCGCCGCGAACGCGACTTCTACGGTTTTGAGAAGGTCACCACCAAGCAGATGAGACACGCAGAACGGCAATGCCGTTTACCGCAAGCAGGTGGCAGAATACGGACACAACCGCAACCTGTACATGCACGACCTCGTCACTGCCGAGACGCTCTACGATGCAGCAGGCAACAAACTGCAAGGCACGCAGAACACCTACGAGCTTAAACAACAGGCAGACACGACGGTGTTCTTCCCCGCACTCGCCTCCGTAAGGCAGACCATTTACGACAACGCAGGACAAGGCAGCATGAGCACCACCGTGCACAACACTTACGACGCTTACGGCAACCTCGCCTCTTACAAGGAAACGGCAACGAACTACGAGCTGGATGCAGATATTGCCTACCACGACTTGCAGGCGAAGTACATCGTCTCCGTGCCCAAGCACATCGCCGTAAAAGATAAAGGAGGGAAGGTCTGCCGCGAACGCTCCACGCAAATCAACGGCCATGGCGACATCACCAGCATCACGATGCACAACGGCACAGCCGTCGGTCTACGACATAGCCTACGATGCCTACGGCAACCTGACGAGCCCTCACCAAGCCCGAGAACCATAAGGGGCAGCGCATGCGCTACGACTACACTTACGATGACGTGCTCCATGCGCTGGTGACGAGCGTAAAAGACGCCTACGGCTACACCTCTTCCACCGCCTACGACTACAAGTGGGCGGTGCCCGTGGAGACTTCCGACCTTAACGGCAACAAGATGCGCTATGCCTACGACGACATGGGACGCCCGAGCACGATTCTCGGTCCGAAAGAGATTGCCGCAGGCAAGCCCTATACCGTTAAGTTCGAGATATCACCCTGCCGGTCGTCATGCCCGCACGGTGCATTACGCACCCGAGGGCGACATCGAGACCTACACCTTTGCCGACAGCCTGATGCGCGCCGTGCAGACCAAGCAGACAGGTGTGGTATGGACGGGCGGCAGCAACCAAAAGGTGTCCATCGTCAGCGGCCGTGCCGTTGTCGATGCCTTCGGGCGCACCGTAAGAGCGTTCTATCCCACCACGGAGAGCTACGGCAGCATCGGCCTATATAATAAAGGTGTGGGCGACCCGCAGGCAACCACCGAATACGACGCCTACGACCGCACGACGAAGGTTACGCTGCCCGACGGAGGCTATGACCACGACGGTCTACGGCATCGTCTCGCATGACGGCGAGCCGATGCTCGAAACGAGGTGACCGATGCGCTCGGTCGCCATGCCGGAGAGCTATACCGACGAGAAAGGGCGCAACCGCGAGACGGTTCAGCATGCCTCGGGCGACAACATCACCGTGAAGTACGACTACGATGCCGTGGGACAGGTAACCGCCGTGCATCATCCCAACGGCAAGGCCACGACCTACGGGTACGACCTCTTGGGGCGCAAGCTGAGGGTGAACCATCCCGATGCGGGCGAAGTGACCTGCACCTACGACGCGGCAGGCAACCTCCTGACCAAGCTCACGGCGGAACTCAAAAAGCGGATTTCGGACAAGGCACCCGTCACTTACACCTACGACTACGAACGGTTGAGCGAAGTGCTCTATCCCAAGAACCTCTTCAACCGCGTTACCTACACCTATGGCAAGCCGGGCGAGAAGTACAACCGTGCTGGCAGGTTGGTGCTGGTGGAAGACGCATCGGGCGGCGAGGCGTATTACTACGGCAACCAAGGCGAAGTGGTAAAAACGGTGCGCTCGGTGATGGTGAGCACCGCCGACGTGCGCACCTACGTCTACGGTGCCACGTACGACAGCTGGAACCGCGTGCGCACCATGACCTATCCCGACGGGGAGGTGGTGACCTATCATTACAATACGGCAGGGCAAATAGTTAGCCTTTCGGGCAATAAACAGGGGCGTGAGAGCGTTATTGTTGACAGGATAGGTTACGACAAGGACGGGCATACCGTCTATACCAAGCTGGGCAACGGCACGGAGACAACCTACACCTACGACAAGCAGCGTGAACGTCTGCAGACGATGAACCTTACGGCGGACAGTAGGGCATGCGATGGAAAACAAGTACCAATACGATGCTGTGGACAATATCTGGGTATTGCCAGTACGTAGACCCGACGCAGGCCAATAGTGACAATAGCGGCAAAGGCAAAAAGCTCGGCGGTGCTTTCAACCACACTTATGCCTACGACGACCTCTAACCGCCTGATAAAGGGCCAAACGGTGAGGCGAAGGTGCGAAGTATGAGATGACGATGACCTTTTCGGACGCATGAGCGAACCGCTCACCAAGGTGCAGAAAGGTTGACTCTCAAAGACTGCGCAGTCTTACGACTTCACCTATAAGTACGAGGACAGCAACCATCCCACGGCTCCCCACGCAGATAGGGCATGAGCATTACACCTACGACGCCAACGGTAATCCCAACATTGGTGGAGAACGACAGCCTGAATACCGAGCGGAGAATGTATTGGGACGAGGATAACCGCCTGATGGTATTGTCGGACAACGGCAAAAACCAGCCGTTATACACCTACAATGCCGCCGGCGAGCGTATCATCAAGAGCCACGGCGATTTGGAGGGTGTATATGTCAACGGTGCACCACAGGGAATCACGTTTCCACGAGACAGAGGATTACACGATCTATCCCGCCCCGATTATCACCGTAACGAAGAACCGCTTTCACCAAGCATTACTTTATCGGCGATAAACGAATTGCCTCCAAACTAGGGGACAGGTAAGTTTCAGCAATGTCTACGGCATCAGCAGCAACAACGTTACGGCAGGACAGAAAGACTATGCCGCCCGTATGATGCAGATAGAAAAACAGCGCGAGGAGTATTATAAGTCGCTCGGTACACCGCCCGGGTGTGCCTACGATGAAGGGTGCAACGGCGGATCCTGACAACACGGGGCGCGGTTATAACGACCATTATAGGAGAGCTGGGCGACCATCGTGTGCCCTGAAGGTTGGGTGCAACGACCGAAGATAACTACCAACGGGGAGATGTCCCGTGGGCCACCCATCCAATGGGGAAACCCGAAGACCCTGACAATGCGCAACCAGGTTATGGTTATGTCCCAACGGATACGACCAACACCGAGGAAATCTTCTTCTATCATAGTGACCACCTCGGCAGCACCTCTTATGTCACCGACGCCAAGGCCAACATCACCCAGTTCGATGCGTACTTGCCGTATGGCGAGTTGCTCGTGGATGAACACAGCAGTAGCGAGGAGATGCCGTACAAGTTCAATGGCAAGGAGTTTGAACAAGAAACGGGGCTGTACTATTATGGGGCGAGGTATATGAACCCAAGGACGAGTTTGTGGTATGGGGTGGATCCGTTGGTGGAGAAATATCCAAATTCAGGAAGTTACGTCTATTGTACAAGCAATCCTGTTACACTTATAGATCCTAATGGTAAAGAAATTAAAGAGAACGAGTCAGAATCTCAATGGCTACGTTATGCAAAGTTTGTTTTAAAACATCCTATAGCAACTTACCGAATAGGTAAGGGAGTTACGCATGATGCTGATGATATAAGCACAAACAGTACCAGATTTGCAACAAGAGGCAATGTTTTAGGTGGAACTCGCCCTAGAATTGAGCGTGAACTTGGAAGTGAAAATGGAGCATTTCGCCACACTCTTTGGCAGGCAACTATTACTTCAGAATTTGATGCTAGAACTGCGGAGGAAGCAGGTAATGCCCATGAGGATAATCCCAACACTGAATTTGGCGGTTAGAACTTTTAGTACTTTGTCAGAAGCAGATCAAACAGTAGATTTGTTAAACAATCAAATTGGAAGAAAAATTGGACAAAGAGAGAAAGGTGAAGGTATGAAACATTTAGCTTTTAGTGTGCTAAAAGAATTTAAACAAAATAGCTTATATGTCGCTACAAGAGGGAGAGCATGGGTCGTAACACAGTGTTATCACAAGGCAAATATCTTAAACTCCTTAATATTTTTGAGGGACTAGATAATAGAGGCTTTACTCCGAGGAAGCAAGACAACATGATGTAAGGAAAAACAAAAAGTTAGAAAGTCAACAAAGTAACATGGGGGACTATGAAATGAGAAAAATATGTTTATTTTTGTTCTTAATTCTATTTTTCCTGTGGTAATGAATATAATAAGAGTGAACGATGCTGTTATTTCCTATTGAATCAGACGCAAACAGAAAAACATTGTAATTGATTTTTCAAAAGCATTTGATTTTTAAATGGGATACCTTGTGTTTTTATTCTTTAGGGTGTAGCCTTGAGGAAGTTAATCATGATTTAGGGTTTCAATTAACAGAATATACGGACTTAGCTGAGTAGAATGATTTTTCTTGAACCATGGTAAATTGGTGTATATTGCGGAGGCTGGTGGTGATCCGGGAAAAATCCCAAAGGTATTATAATTAACAGTCGAAAATAATATATTTAAGACCAGCAGGGAGTATGGGCAAAATTTAGATTAAGAGGGGATGTGTTTTATGCCAGCCGCATTTACAATGAAGTTGTCTTGACTTTTACCCAAATAGGTCATTGTATATGGTGAGCATTATGAATACAAACATAAGGGTTTGTGGCATGTGCACGTGAAGGGTAAGCTGTCTAAAGATAAAATGGGAAGGCATACTTTATAACCAAAGTATCCCCACCTGTGCCTATAATTTTTCCCGGCCCTGTCTTCGCTTATGGGCTCATCTCAACGCACCGCAAACAGGACATTTCACACTGCGTTAATGTGCGTTAACGCCTGTATGGTGGCCAAATTCTGCAGAGATTGGAGACAGAAGACCGATAAGGGACATCATCTTTTCGGTATCCGTATGGCTTGACTCAATTTTCTCCATCATTTTGCAAATGTTGATGATGGGATATTCCGCAAGGGCGGTTAGGAGGTTCTCTGTTGTCGACAGACCCCTTCTTCCAGCGTGTGAGCATAAGCAACGATTCCCACTCTCTTCGGAACAGCTCGCTCGTTGTTCCGTATTCGCTGAAGTGCTAGCGAAGAGTGAGTAATATTATAGGTAGAAGAATAGGGAAGGAAAATAAAGGAGCCGACAATAAAACTTTGGCTTTAAAGGTAATTGAAGAGTTTTATAAGGAAGGATTGTGGGTAGGTATCGCTAAAGACGATGGTAGTGTTTCTATACAAAAAGAAACTATCACGAGGAAACAATATGTTGCAGCTGTAAAAAGTGATAAATAAAAGAATAATAATGGTTTAGATGAATAAGTCAATATTCATATTTGTATTTACGATAGTGTTCACTTCCATTTTGTGAGTTGTTCATCTCATTTCCCCGATAAAATAGAAGGATATGTGTTAAAACACATAATATTCTGAATGATAGAGTTTGGTGGAGTGGATTTGCGTGAAGTGTTAGGGATGGACTATGATACTATGTATGTTTTTCATTCACTTATTCCACTAAACGGAGTTCAAAAATATAATCGGAATAAAACATATGGAGATGCAGAAGATCATATACGGCTCTTATTGGGTCGGATTCTGAAATGTGTATAGTGATTTTTCATACACAATAAGGTTGCTGTGTGTAGGATGAGTACTATTATTCACATTATAAACTACAAGTCTTGTTCGAAACATTTTATAAAGTTAATGGATGTGGTGTTTTTGATGGGAATCCAGCTCCTGTACAAGGTTATATGTGTACAAAACACCATTTTACAGTAAGTAGAGTATCAGATAATGAATATACAATGAGGTAGAGTGTTTCTAAAGAAAGTTCTTGTACATCAGACGAGACATGAAAGAATGTGCAATGATGGCACTAAATTGTCTATAAATGGTACGTACAGCACCGCCACGGGCGACCCACAAGCAACCACCGAATACGACGCCTACGACCGCACGACGAAGGTTAATATGTATTTAATTGGCAAAGACCCTCGTCATGGTGGCTCAACAGGAACGCAGGACGGCAATATAGAACTAGAAAATCAAATAAAGGAAAGAGAACATGAATCCATTCGTAATTTTAAAGAGAAATAAAATCCGCTTGTGCATATATATGCTATTATTCATCTCTAATGCCTCTTGTGGACAAAATAGAATTTCTATTTCTGATAAGGATAAAAAAGCATTGTATTATATGATGTTCAAGGGCTTAAGTACAAACAAATTTGGCGATTTAATAATAAAGTTGTAAGATATTGTTACTTCTCAAGGAAAGGAGAAATTATTGATAGTACAACTTGGAACGTTGAAATCCAAACGACACTTAAATTAAGAACAAAATTTTTGAGTAAATTCCGACGTTGATGACGAGACATTCACACCTAGGGTACAACGGGTGTGCTTTACTACTATGCCAAAATGTAACATTGTAGAACTTAGGCTTATTCGTGGTTTGACAGATTCTTTTAACAAGGAAATGTTAAAGTGCTAAGGGAAGTTGAGCAAGATATTCTTGTGTTTTCAGCGAATCCAATTGCTGTGGTTGTTCCGATAAGAATAACAATAGATTAAAGAAGTTTAGTGATAGCAAACAATTATGCAAGCAACCACCGAATACGACGCCTACGACCGCACGACGAAGGTTACGCTGCCCGACGGGGCTATGACCACCACGGGCTACGGCATCGTCTCCCATGACGGCGAGCCGATGCTCGAAACAAGGGTGACCGATGCGCTCGGTCGCCATGCCGGAGCTATACCGACGAGAAAGGGCGCAACCGCGAGACGGTGCAGCATGCCTCGGGCGACAACATCACCGTGAAATACGACTACGATGCCGTGGGACAGGTAACCGCCGTGCATCACCCCAACGGCAAGGCCACGACCTACGGGTACGACCTCTTGGGGCGCAAGCTGCGCGTGAACCATCCCGATGCGGGCGAAGTGACCTCTACCCACGATGCGGCAGGCAACCCTCTGACCAAGCTCACGGCGGAACTCAAAAAGCGGATTTCGGACAAGGCACCCGTCACTTACTACTCTACGACTACGAACGGTTGAGCGAGGCGTGCTCTATCCCGAACTCTCTTCAACCGCGTTACCTACACCTATGGCAAACCGGGCGAGAGAGTACAACCGTGCTGGCAGGCTCGTGCTGGTGGAAGACGCATCGGGCGGCGAGGCGTAATACTACGGCAACCAAGGTGAGGTAGTAAAAACCGTTCGCTCGGTGATGGTGAGCACCGCCGACGTGCGCACCTACGTCTACGGTGCCACGTACGACAGCTGGAACCGCGTGCGCACCATGACCTACCCCGACGGGGAGGTGGTTACCTATCATTACAATGCGGCAGGGCAAATCGCGGTGTCAAGTCCAACAAACAAGGAAAGGAAGAATCCATCGTAGAAAAGGTGGGGTATGACAAGGACGGGCATACCGTCTACACCAAGCTGGGCAACGGCACGGAGACAACCTACACCTACGACAAACAACGCGAACGCTTACAAGAAATGAATCTCACGGCAGCAGGTACGGCGATTATGACCAACAAGTACCAATACGATGCTGTGGACAATATCTTAGGTATTGCCAATGCCGTAGACCCGACAAAGGCCAATGGTAACAACAACAATGGTAGTTAACAACAACATAGCAATAACAACAAAGCGAAACTCGGCGGTGCTTTCAACCACACTTACGCCTACGACGACCTTAACCGCCTGATAAGGGCCAACGGTGAGGCGAAGGGTGCGAAGTATGAGATGGCGATGACCTTCGGGAGGATGAGCGAGCCGCTCACCCAGGTGCAGAAGGTGGACGCTACAAAGACGGCGCAGTCTTACGACTTCACGTATAAGTACGAGGACAGCAACCATCCCACGGCTCCCACGCAGATTGGGCATGAGCATTATACTTACGATGCCAACGGCAACCCCACGCTGGTGGAGAACGACAGCTTGAACACCGAGCGGCGCATGTATTGGGACGAGGACAACCGCCTGATGGTATTGTCGGACAACGGCAAGACCAGCCGATACACGTACAATGCCGCCGGCGAGCGTATCGTCAAGAGCCACGGCGACCTCGAAGGCGTATATGTAAATGGTGCACCACAGGGGAATGACGTTCCACGAAACGGAGGACTACACCATCTACCCGCCCCGATTATCACCGTGACGAAGAACCGCTTTACCAAACATTACTTCATCGGCGACAAGCGCGTGGCAAGTAAACTCGGCGTAGGCAAGTTCAGTAATGTTTATGGCGTCAGCAGCAACAACGTTACGGCAGGGCAAAAAGACTATGCCGCCCGCATGGTGCAGATAGAGAAGCAGCGCGAGGAGTACTACCGCAAACTGGGCACGCCACCCGGTGTTCCTACGATGAAGGGTGCAACGGCCGATCCGACAACACAGGCTATGGCTACAACACCATCATCGGAGAGTTGGGCGACCACTCTGTGCCGAAGGTTGGGTGCAACGTCCGAGTTCAACGACAAAGGGAGATGTCCCTGGTCCACCCATTCAATGGCAGAAACCCGAAGACTGACAATGCCCAACCGGGTTATGGCTATGTCCCCACGGACACAACCAACACCGAGGAAATCTTCTTCTATCATAGCGACCACCTCGGTAGCACCTCTTACATCACCGACGCCAAGGCCAACATCACCCAGTTCGATGTGTACTTGCCGTATGGCGAACTGCTCGTGGACGAACACAGCAGTAGTGAAGAAATACCGTACAAGTTCAATGGCAAGGAGTTTGACCAAGAAACGGGTCTGTACTATTATGGGGCGAGGTACGCTAGACAAGGACGAGCTTGTGGTACGGGGTGGATCCGATGACAGAGAAGTATCCCAGCGTTGGCGCGTATGTGTATTGTGTGGATAATCGAAAAAACTAATCGACCCTAACGGTAAAGATTGGTATCATGATAAAGATGGTACTATGCAATATAGTCCTACTGTTCATTCTGCTAAGGATTTAGGAAGTGGTCAAAGATATGTCGGCGCAACATACCACGACAAGAGAAATGCTATCAATTACAGGAAAGATGGAAGCATCTTGTTCAAAAATGAAACTGCTGCTTATAATCGGATTTGGAATCGCTTTGATAAAGCACACGTACGCCTAAAAGAAAAGGCAGGGCGAGAGGTAGCCGCTTATTTTAGAAAGAGGTGGAGTGCTTGTAATGCCTGAGTATAAGAATACAAATATTACGAGTGAAATTTCTGAATATGGATATAATTTAGACCAAAGTGGCTATTTAACATATAAAAATGAGCGATGGAAAATTACAGGGCAAATTCACACCCATCAAGATAGGAGTAGTAACCATAAGCCAATTCTAAGTGAGAACCTTGCCCGTGTAACTGGAGACTATGATACCTCGGTAAGATGGGTGCTTTACCTGTGATTGCTATTGGACATAAGAATAATGTGGATGCTATTTATTTTTAATAAGACAGGCTTCTCAACAATTCACATTGGAACCAGAAAAGATTTACTTTCTGGTAGAATTACGCTATCATCTTGGCTAAGAGGGTATCCTACTAAAAATGAATAAAATGAGAAATAAATTAGCTACAGCATTGTTATCTATCTGCTGTGCTCTTCTTGTAAATCAAGGAAAAAGCAAGATGTGCATGCCCAATTGAAAGAAGAAGTCTACAGCCTTGTCATTTCATACATGGATAGTCATCCTCAGTACCATGCATACATTCTCACTGAGGCTATGGAACAAACCATGTCTGGAATAAAAACTTCAGGTTATTTTTGGGTCCTGGCTATCAAGACTACTACCCCCGAGCACATCGTATTTAGATATAAATAATTGCCGCCTCTACATAATATCCAACTTGTCTTCTTTATATGAATCCGACAATAATGCATCAATGTGGAAAAATACAAATCCTACTGACAGTGTTGTGTTAGATGGTGTGGTTATATACGATCTTGTTTTTAATTTCCTACACAATGGGTTGTTCATCTATTACTCAAATTCCGAAATGAAAATCATGGAACGACCAGATACTTTTTTCACACCCTACATTAAAAGTAATGTTGTCTTTGAGAATATAAGAGATACTTAGGAACGAAAAACAGCCGTGCGGACAGACTCGCAGTGGGGGAGGCCATGTCGGAGGTCGAGATGTATATCAATAGTGCTCCACAGGGAATCACTTTGACTGCGTCGACTTCAGGCTACGCCTCAGCAAAACAAGCGAGCTTGCTCTGCACTCGGCTTGCACTGAAGTTCCATGAAACGGAAGATTACACCATCTATCTCGCTGATTATCACCGTGAACGAACTGCTTTATAATATCTCATCAAAGAAAAGGTTCTTCTCGTGCAACCAGTGAGAAAAACCATTATCCTTACATTCCAAACAAGAAAAAGTAATGCTGCATACATCTAAAAATATCCTTTGCCAGAAGATTTAAGTATTCCTATTCAAATACAATCATTGCAAAGAAAAAGCAATAGAGGTTATTGATTATGATTATATCGGGGATGCAAAAGAAAGAAAAATTATATTTCTTTCGCCAACCAGTTTTATGGTTTCTTGTCAAAATGAATGTATAAAAGATATCGTTATAATAACATATTCCAAAGCGATGAGAGATACCTCTTCTTAGAAAGACCTTTCGCTTTGATTTTGATTCATACAAATTTGAAAATGAAATTACAATATCTCACATTTCGATGAATAGCATGCTTACATCGTATTTGTAGGTATCCTAAGAGTTCAAGAGGAAAAAGAAATTACAAGTATTATTAAATTTCTTTTCTCACAAACATATGAAACGCAAAATCTACTTGTCTGCTCAACTGAATTTATTGATAAAGAACAATTGAAAGATGCCTTGAACAAGGCTTTATTCGTAGAATATGATAGATATGGATACATACGACACACAAAAATTGCATTAGAAAAACTTAAGCTGTATTCAAATAATCTCGAGATTCTGTATCCATATGGAGGAACTGATTTTGGAAATTTTATCTTTTTTTGGTTTTAGATGCCTTACCAAGTCAGGAACAATTTGGTAACTATTCAGTAATAATGAACGTTGATTATCAAGAACTTATGGACGTCATGCTGTGGCAAAAAGGCTCGAAATGACATTACCTTACCAGAATTTGTATGTGTCTGTCTGTGTAACTTGTTAATAATCAATGATAGGTTATACGCCTTATTGCTGAACAGTTACTAATAATGAGAGAAAATTGAGGAGAATGTAAATATGAATGTAAGGAATGTAAAGTTATATGTCGGGGTGATTGTACTCCTTATCTATGTGTGGCTTATCATCATTACCAGACTAAAATTATACGTGGCTAAAAGGAATGCGCACACCTTAATAGAGAAAATAGAGTGGTATCATAGAATTCATAATTGTTACCCAAAGACAATAGATGCAATTGGCTAAAAGGTTGTGCATGAGAACGAAGAATTTAGATGGCATGGCTTTGTATATATGTATACACAGATTAGTGAAAGCGAATTTGAATTGGATTTATATTTAGATTCTCGCACATACGTTTTTTATTCACTTGCTAACGAGTGGTATATGGCTCAGTCTTCCTCTGCAATTAATCAACTCAAAAAGAGACTTTATGAGGAAATATTACTAAAAGAGAAAAATGGAGAAGTCGACTCTGTTGCGATAGAAGAAATTACAAAAATCAAACCGAGACAGTGTCCGCAAGCATGAAGGAATTAATTCGGATAATCTTTATTTCGTGAGAAAATATTATCGCAATAAACAAATAGCGGGAAAGGGATATGCGGTTGTAAATAAGGGGGAAAAGAAAATGGATATAAGGAATGTCGGTACATGGACAGTATTTACTAGTGACGGAAGAAGTTTCCATGTTGCATATAGTGAGAACGACAAAAGAGGGTTATGTTATAGAATATATAGATGTAAATTTTGATCTTTGAGGAATACGGAAGAGATGTTCACAAGTCAAGGCGTCTTGGCTTTTTAATGTTCCTATAAATTGAGAGGAGTTTGTTGTCCTTGTGATGCCAACACAAGATAAAAAACTCCTCTCATATCTGGTCTGAGAGTGAAACAGCTCGCTGGCTGATAGACTCATGAAAGCTCAATAGCTCACGAGGCCATCAGCTCACGAGCTGACCAGCCCACCAACCTGCCAGCTCCTTAAACTCATCAACTTACAAACTCATCAACTCATCAACTCATCAACTCATCAACTCATCAACTACCAGCTCATCAGCTTATAACCTCATCAGCTCACCAACTGTACACTCACTAACCCATCAGCTCAAAAACTCAATCTGTTATATTTTATTTTACAAAAGCGACTCTAATTTTCGCTCCGTTCTAGCGAAAATAGAGGTTAAAAAGTAGAGTAAAGGACCCCTATTTCTAGCCTTTCACGCCTGTCCGCTTTGTCCATTTTTAAGAACAAAGCTACTGCATTTTGCACCATTTTACCTTTCTAGTTTTGGTCGCCAGCTCATATCTTTTACGCCCATGCCCACTTTTTACCCCTAAAAACCCACTTTTTAACCACTATTTTGCCCTTTTTCAACCATGTGTTTCATGGTTCTAAAAGGTTTTATTTATACCATTTCAGTGGATATTTATGCTTTTTCGCCTCGCATTTTGCAGCATTTAGCACTGCATTTTGCACCATTTTACTTGCGTTTAGCACCAAAACGCACTGCATTTTAGCACCAAAACGCACTGCGTTTAGCGGCATATTGCACTGTGTTTTGCACCAAAACGCATTGCATTTTGCTGCAAATGGCCCCAAAACGGGTGTTGGTGGCGGTCGGCTTAAATAAAAATTCATTTTGCCTACATGCACAACTAACCCCTTCTGGCATCAAAACAAACCTCCGCGAGAATCGATTTTTTGCGACAAGGTGGGCAATTGGTGGACAAAAAGGTCACTTTTTATGTTAAATTTCTTGCTGAAAAGTTGGACAAATGACGATTGGCCGCTATACGCGCCTTTGAGCAACGTCACGCGGAAAAACACGTGCGCTTGCTACCACCAGCGCGAGCGGTTGTAGAGCATGCTGCTCATGGCCTGGAAACGGCACCATGGAAACGCGAAAGTAATCGGGCATTGGCAGCTGGCTTTCAACTTGTAGGGCATGGGTTGAATGACTGCCATCGGGCTACTTTTCCAGGCCTAACCACGTTTTACCACAGACAAATGGGGGCAGAATTTCAGATTTTATCGTATCTTTGTTCTGTACTTCGTACATGAGCAGGGCGCTTATCTTGGTTTTTACGACTACAAAAAGATACGCTTCTCAATTTAAAGAGATACTTAACTTTTCGCATAGTGAATAAATCACCCTGCAGTTTATTCGCTGCTGAAAGTTCAATAGATTTAAACATGAAATTAAAAATAGATATTCATTTGATGATGAAATTGCAGAAAAATTCTGTTATGACAATGTGCCAATAGGTGCATTCAAATATTTTTTTCTGGTTATTTCGACTTTATAGTGAACAAACATAGAGTCAAAATGCAAATTTGTTATTTGATTGGCAACAAGCAAAAAGTAAAATCATTGATGAGAGGATATAGCTCTCTTGAGAGCAACTTAGGAATTATTAGTCTAATTCTAGATGCGGAAGAAGATGGAGATAATTTAAAATTAATTGTAGAACACTCTAGATGATAAATATATTGAACTATTTTTTCTTTTCAGTTGAAACCTTAGTATTAAGTGTCTAAACTGTTCTCAAAGGCTTGCCACGCACATCACAAAGAATAATGGTCAACCGTCATCCGTAATGCGATATGCCATTCGATGTCTGCGGCAACTGAATCGTTCTTACCAAGCATTATTTAACTGATGTTGGCCATACTGGGCGTTGATTATGTCATTTCCGTTAAGAAGACCTTTTATTGTTGCACTCAACCATTCCTGCCTTTTTGCAAAACATTAATAACAAACATAAAAATACCTAATTTGCTGTTTCTAATTCTAAAAATTATCGCTAACTTTGCCATGTAAGCAACTAGAAACCGCCCTGACATGATTGTTTACAATATTGATGCTCCTTTGCCTTGTCGCTGTTGTCGGTAAGGCACAAAAACACGCGTGGTTTGCGGCGACGAACGCACGGATGCGTACCTGCCCAAACTGAAAGACAAGCGCGTGGCATTGTTTCGTCAAACCACACGGCCGTGGTGCAGGGCAAGCATATCTTGAACTTTAGCATATTGATAATAAGGTGAATGTGGTGGGCGTTTTCGCCCTTCGAACATGGGTTCAGGGGCACTGCCGATGCTGGCGAGCATGTTTAAAAACTCCACAGATAAGAAAACGGGCGTGCGCATTTTTTCGCTCTATAACGGAAAAGACGGAACGCCTAACATCGACGTGTTGAAGGAAACAGACGTGTTGGTGGTTGACATTCAGGACGTGGGACTGAGGTTCTACACCTAGTATATATCCATGTTGCAATTGATGAACGCCTGCGCCAAAACCAAAACCACGATGATGATATTGGATAGGCCCAACCCAAACGGCTGCTATGTAGACGGTCCGGTGCTCGATATGAAGCACAAGTCGGGTGTTGGTGCTTTGCCCATTCCCGTTGTTCACGGACTAACGTTGGCCGAAATGGCGGGCATGATAAATGGCGAAGGCTGGTTGGAAGGTGGCGAGCCATGCCAGCTCGACATCATTGCATGCCGCAACTATACCCATTCTACGCGCTACAAGCTGCCTATCGCACCCTCGCCAAACCTGCCTAACATGCAGGCCATATACCTATATCCCTCTATTTGTCTGTTCGAAGGCACGGATGTGAGCCTTGGACGTGGCACAGGCTTGCCCTTTCAGCAATACGGACACCCCCAAATGACGGGCTATAAATATAGCTTTATACCCCGAAGTGTGCCCGGCGCGAAAAATCCGCCGCAGATAAAACCAGCTGTGTTTTGGTGTAAAGCCTAAGCCACAAACCCCAAGAGAGATTATTAAACAGGCTTCGACCTCACGTATGTCATCGACGCTTACCGCAACTAAAACATCGGCGAGCGCTTTTTCACCCCTTTCTTCACCAAGTTGGTGGGCGTAGACTATGTGCAAAAGATGATTATCGAAGGCCGCTCTAACGAGGAGATACGCGCCGTTTGGCAACCCGAACTGGAGAGATATAAGGAGATGCGGCGAAAGTATCTTATATATAAGGAGGAAGAAGTAAGTAGTAAAGGAGTAAGTAGTAAAAGTAGTAAAGGAGTAAGTAGTAAAAGTAGTAAAGGAGTAAGTAATAAAAGGACTAAAGGAGGAAGGAGTAAAGAGGTAAGGAGTAAAGGAGTTATGGAGTAAAGGAGTTAAGCCAATAGTTCGCGACTCTTTAACTTTGAACTTATCAACTAGTAAAGTCTGTCAACCCGTAAACTTGTCAACTCATCAACTATATTTAGCAAACCAACATGATATGACCCCACTAGCAATCTTAGCAACCGTTTTGGCCTATTTCGCCGTATTGTTCCTTGTTTCGGGCCTTGCCCGGCGCAATGTGGATAATGCCGCTTTCTTCACCGGCAGTAGGCAAAGCAAGTGGTACATGGTAGCCTTTGCTATGATTGGGGCCAGCATATCGGGCGTTACCTACGTTTCGGTGCCAGGCATGGTGGCGCAAAGCGGCTTTGGTTATCTGCAACTGGTGTTGGGATTTGTCGCCGGTCAGCTCATTGTAGCCTTCGTGCTTACGCCCTTGTTCTATCGTTTGCAGCTTACATCGGTTTACGAATACCTGCGCAACCGCTTTGGTCAGCAGGCTTATCACACGGGGGCATGGTTCTTTTTTCATCTCAAAGATGTTGGGCGCGGCCGTTCGTCTTTTCCTCGTATGCTTCACCTTGCAGCTTTTGGCCTTCGGTCCGTTGGGCATACCCTTCTGGGTTAACGTGGCTTTGTCGGTGGGTTGCGTGTGGTTTTACACCCACAAGGGCGGCGTTAAGTCGGTAATTTGGGCTGACTTGATTAAAACAGCTGCCTTATCGTGTCGGTGGCATTGTGCATTTGGTTCATCGCAGGCGACTTACGGCTGTCGTTTGGCGGCGTGGTGAGCCACATTAGCCAAAGCGACATGAGCCGCATGTTCTTCTTCGACGACGTAAACAACAAGCAATTCTTCTTCAAACAGTTCTTTGCCGGCATCTTTACCACCATTGCCATGACGAGGCTTAGAACCAAGATATGATGCAGCGCAACCGCAGGTTGCCGCAACGGTCGCGAGTCGCAAAAGAACAGTGGTGATTAACATCTTGTTGCGGTTTATCGTGGTAGCGGCCTTCCTTATGCTGGGTGTGCTGCTTTACGAAGAGGCTGCACGCCACGGCTTAACGGCTACTGGCGACCAACTTTTCCCCACAATCGCCACAGGAGGCTTGCTGCCGGGCGTTGTTGGCGTGCTGTTCATCGTTGGTTTGTCGGCCTCGGCCTACAATGCGGCAGGCTCTGCACTCACCGCACTCACCACTTCGTTTACCGTAGACATACTGGGAGCAGGCCAGCGCAGCGAAAACGAAGTTACCCGAATGCGCAAACGCGTACACGTAGGCATGGCCGTGGTGATGGCTTTGGCCATTATCGTGTTCAACCTACTGAACAACACCAGCGTGGTAGATGCCGTTTACACCCTTGCCAGCTACACTTACGGCCCCATATTGGGCCTCTTTGCGCTGGCATACTGATAAAACGGCCTGTGCGCGACCGCTGGATACCCCTCGTGGCCTTGGCCTCGCCTCTGCTTTGTTGGGTGCTCGACCGCCATTCGGAGGCTTGGTTCAACGGCTATCATTTCAGTTACGAGTTGTTGATACTCAATGCCTTGTTCACTTTCGTGGGACTTTGTCTGCTTATCAAGCGTGGCACGGCCCCCAAAAACATCATAGACAATGCTTAGACCCGTCCTTACACTAGCAGCCCTTTGCCTTACGGCCCTTGCAGCACGGGCACAACAGGCAGCCCCAACGACCTTCGCACCCCACTGCGACCAGCCGTTGGTAACAAACATGTCGGCTCCCACCACGCCCACACAGGGCCTTTCGGGCAGACACATCGCCGTTTGGCATAGTCATGGCCGATATTACGAGCGTACGTTAGACCGCTGGGAGTGGCAGCGCGCACGCCTAGTGCAAACAGTGGAGGACCTCTACACGCAGAGTTACGTGTTGCCTTTCCTTGTGCCCATGCTCGAAAATGCAGGCGCAAACGTGCTGGTGCCGCGCGAAAGAGATTGGAACACGCACGAAGTGGTGGTAGATAACGATGCCAGTACCTTGTCGGCACACACCATATATAAGGAACGCAACGGCCAACAAGCATGGCAACAGGGGCAGGGCGAAGGCTTTGCCTATCGACATAAGGTGTACACCGACTTTCAAAATCCTTTCCGCGATGGAACGTTCCGCACCATTCAGTCGATAAAGAAAGGGCAGGAGGCCTTGCCGACTGGGTGCCAAACGTGCCAAAAGACAGGCGAATATGCCGTTTACATATCGTATAAAACCGTGCCAGGAAGTACTGCCACGGCACATTACACGGTGTATCACCAAGGCGGAGAGAGCCATTTTCGCGTGAACCAACAGATGGGTGGCGGCACTTGGATTTACCTCGGCAAGTTTGTTTTCGATGAAAAGGCGGGCCAACAGCATCGTGTTTGCCTAAGCAACAACACGGGGAAAGTGGGCGAAGTGGTGACGGCAGACGGCGTAAAGTTTGGCGGTGGCGCGGTAACATCGGCGGCCAGACGTTAGTGGCTACCCTCGCTTTACCGAGGCGGCACGCTGCTGGCTGCAATGGGCTGGCGTGCCAGACAGCGTTTACTCTGCTTCGCATGGCGAAAACGACTATACCGACGATTATAAAAAGTCGTGGAATGGGTGAATTGGCTTGCTGGCGGCTCGCAAAAGTTGATCCTGAAGGGCAGGGACTTAACGTGCCCATCGACCTATCTTTGGCCTTTCACAGCGATGCAGGCGTTACCAAAGACGACCGAGACCATCGGCACATTGGGCATATATTACACACAGAGTTACGACAGCGTGTTTGCCAATGGTGCCTCGCGATACCTCTGTAAGGACCTTACCGAGAGCGTGCAAAACAGCATATTGAACGACATTCGCACACTGTACGAACCGCTTTGGAACAGTCGCGGCAGTCGTGATGCCTCGTATTTCGAGGCCCGCACGCCGCGCGTTCCTGCCATGTTGCTCGAATTGCTTTCGCATCAGAACTTCGCCGACATGCGTTATGGCCTCGACCCACGCTTTCGTTTCACCGTGAGCAGGGCCATTTATAAGGGCATGTTGCGCTTTATATGCGCCCAACGGGGGCAAACGCCCATTGTTGCACCCTTGCCCGTAGACCATCTTTCGGCATTGCTTAAAGGCAGAGACCAAGTGGAACTGACGTGGAACGCCGTGGCCGACACGCTGGAACCATCGGCCATGCCCGACCGATATATCGTTTATACCCGTCTGGGTAACGGCGCGTTCGACAACGGCAAGGTGGTGAAACGCAACCGATATGTGGCTCGCATTCCTGCCGATGTGGTGTGTAGTTTCCGCGTTGAGGCCGTGAACAAGGGCGGAAAGAGCTTTTCTTCAGAGACGATGGCCGTGGCGCGATGCTCGGCCAGCATGGGAAAGAAGGCATTAGTGGTAAACGGTTTCGACCGCGTTTGTGCGCCTGCCGACTTTGTTGCGCCTGCGCCTATCGATACATTATATGCCGGTTTCCTCGACAACATCGACCACGGCGTGCCTTATCTGCAAGACATCAGCTACACGGGGAGCCAGAAAGAGTTTAACAGAACCTTGCCTTGGCTCGACGATGATTCGGGCGGATACGGCGATAGCTATGGAAATGAGGAGACAAAGGTGATTGCCGGGAACACGTTCGACTATCCCGCGCTGCATGGCGAGGCCATATTGAAAGCGGGGTTGAGCTTTGAATCGTGTGCCAACGAGTGCTTAGACAGGGCGGAAGACGGCTACGTCTTTGTTGATTACATACTAGGTAAGCAGTGCCAAACCAAGATGGGACAGGAAACGTGCGCTTGATGTTTAAAACCTTTGATGCGAAGGTGCAAAAAACATTGGCGGAGTATGCCCAGCGTGGCGTTCACCTGTTTGTCTCGGGTGCTTACGTGGGCAGCGACCTTTGGTGTAACCCGCTGGCCAAGCCCTTAGAGAGCGACCAACGCTTTGCTATGGAGGTGCTTAAATATAAGTGGCGCAACTCGCGCGCTGCCCTTACGGGTAGTGTTCGCATGGTGCGCTCGCCGCTACTGCAGCGTGGGCGGATGAACTACGCCAACACGCTGAACGCGGAGCAATAATGATGGAGTCGCGATGCCATCGGGCGGCCGACTCAACCAGGATATACCGTGATGCGCTATCCCGAAAACAACCTCAGTGCGGCTGTTGCCTCGCAAGGCAGCTACAAAACGTTCGTCATGGGGTTCCCCTTCGAGAGCATCACGCAGGCTTTCAGTCGCGAGAAACTGATGAAAACCATCGTCGATTTCTTTATGCGCCAGCCCCACGAAGACATTTCGCACGACCCCAATGGGATGGGAAGAGGCTATGACACATCACTTCGTTTACGGAGAAAGAGAAAAGGGGAAGAAGTGACTCTTTAAAAGGTGAAAAAGGTGAAAAGGTGAAAAGGGTGAAAAGGTGAAAAATGGCTAACGCCGTCAAGGCATTTGGCTTAACTCCTAAAGCTGAAAGGGTGAAAAATGGCTAACGCCCTCTAAAAGTGAAAGGTGAAAAGGTGAAATGGTGATGGCTAACGCCGTCAAAGCATTTAACATCTCAACTCCATAACTCCTTAACTCCTAAAGCTGAAATGAAAAATGGCTAACGCCGTCAAGGCATTTGGCTTAACTCCTTAACTCCATAACTCCTAACTCCTTCTCCATAAACTCCTTCTCCCTACCTCCTCAAAATAACTATAAAACTTATAAACTCACAATGATATGAAAATAACTTGTTTCGTACCTTATATAGATGAGTCGCGGGCAGGCGAAAACCTTGTCGGCCTTGCGCAGTCCTGCAGTTAGTGACAAAGGTTGTTTGCCTTGACCAACCCATGTTTAAGTCGGAAACCATCCGCCGAATATGCCGCCGAGAGCAATGCCGATTACGCGCGGTGGTTTATACCAAAACCACCACGTTAGAGTTGGTTACATGGCCTTAGAGCGGCTTCTTTGCAGATTGCACTAAGACACGGAGGCGGGCCCGCGTTTACGCCGACCGTCACTACGCAAATGGGCGGCGAACTGGTTAAGGCACCCAGTTATCGACTCACCGTGCTCGTTCACAGAGATGATCTCGACTTCGGTCTGCGGTGCTCTTCTTCGATGCTGCTGCCCTGAAAAGCGTGCAGCGCATGACAGAAACCTTACCAACACGCCGGCCTTTACGACCTGTGAGGTTGAAACTCCGCCAACGCTATGCGCTGGTGCACGCCAACGAATACTTGTACAGCGAGGTTGAGGAAGACAGCAGAAAGGTGGCGAAAAAGCGGTTTGATTACGTTGACCCACGTAACCGCGACCGACAAATAGAGATGGAAAAGGCATGCCCAGCATCTGCAGAAGAGATTGGCGGATACCTTGCACGCCCATTTCGAAGATATTGATTTCAGACAAAGGCGAGTTCGAGGTTGAGGCATCGGTGGGATTATCGTGCGCAATGGGGAGGCCACTATCGATTTCGACCATCGAGCCGGTGTTGAAACAACAGACCAAGTTAAGTTCAACCTCATCGTTATAGGACAACCCATAGCACCGGCGGAACGACCGAGCGCCATCGACGCATTCACAAGGCGCTTTCGATGGACGCGTGGTACACCTTGTTCCCGAACGCAACGACTTGGGCATTGGCGGCTGTTGGAACTATGGCGTGAACTCCACTCACTGCGGAAAGTTCGCCGTTCAGCTAGACAGCGACGACCTTTATAAGGACGACATAGCGCGCTGCCAAAACCATCGTCGATGCCTTCTACGAGCAAGGGTGCGCGATGGTGATAGGTTCGGTATATGATGACCGACTTCGACCTGAACGAACTCAGGCGTTATCGACCACAAAGAGTGGACGCCGACAACGGCCGAAACAACGCTTTGCGCATCATCGGACTGCGCGCGCTGGGCGCTTTCTACACACCGTCTGCGTTCCGTCGGCCGTGCCCAGCACCAGTCTGGCGAAGACTATGCTATGGGGCTGAACATTTCGCGCCATTATCAAATCGGGCGCATCTATGATGTGCTCTACCTGTGCCGCCGTTGGGGAGGAAACTCCGATGCTGCACTGAGCATTGAGAAGGTAAACGCCAACAATCTGTACAAGGACAGAATAAGGACTTGGGAGTTGGAGGCGCGAATACGTGTAAGGAGAACATAAATTAGGTGAGTTTATGAGGTTTTGAATTTTCAGTTGATGAGTTGTTTAAGTTTTGAGTTGTTGTTCTTATGTAATGAAGGCTGCAATGCTTGATTAAGAACTAAAACAACTGAATAACTTAGAAACTTAAACAACTCACCAGCTAAAACTCACACCCTCACCCCTCATAAACCCAAACTTACCAGCTCATGGCCCCATAAACTTATGAATTTCAACTCATGAACACTCATGAACTAAGAAACTTATAAACTCATGAACTCAAAACCAACCCCGTGGCTTTGGATACCCACACTCTACTTTTGCGGAGGGCATTTCACTTTCATTGTGAACAATATCTCGGTGATTTTGTTCACGCGTATGGGCGACCCTAATGGAGAGATGGCCCCTTCACCAGCCTTATTTACTTCCCTTGGAGATAAAGCCTTTGTGGAGTCCCTTTGTAGACATCCTGCGCACCAAGCTAGTGGATTATCATGATGCAAATCGTGATGAGCATAGCCTTCATCTTGCTCACATTCTCCATCCCTCACCCCTCGCCCGAAGTGATTTCGGCCACGGCCACGCCCGTTAGTCTCTTCACCTTCACACTGATTCTCTTTGTGATAACGGCCTTTGCATCGGCCACCCACGACATAGCGGCCGACGGTTTTGCATGCTCGCCCTCAATCAGCAGCAGCAATCGTTCTTCGTTGGTATTCGAAGTACCTTCATCGCCCGTCGTCCATCTTCGGACAAGGCGTGTTGGTACATTGCAGGCGTGTTAGAAACCCGAACGGCAACATTCCGTGGGCTTGGACCATCACGATGGCCATCACGGCCGTGATGTTTAGCTGCATTACCATCTATCATACGTTCTTTGTTCCGCGTGCAAAGGAAGATGCGGAGAAAGATGCTGAGAACCCAGCGGGCAAGGAAACGCGCAAACGGAGCACGACAGAAGAAATATTCGACAGAGTTTGCGCGTACGTTCAGTGTTTACTTCAAGAAACCCGGTGTGCTGCTCGCCATTGTTCTCATCATGCTGCTCTATCGCCTGCCCGAAGCGTTCTTGCTCAAGATGGTTAGTCCCTTTTTGCTCGACACACGCGCCAATGGCGGATTGGGATTAAGCACCGAGAGCGTGGGCTTTGTATATGGAACCATCGGCGTTATCTTCCTCACCGTGGGCGGGATTATCGGTGGTATGGCCGCCTCGTTGGGGATTGAAGAAAAGTTCAGGCCAATGGCGGCCTGCATGACACCGCCTTGCTTTACCTTTGTGTACCTGTACGGCCATGCCCACCGACTTGGTGGTTGTCAGCGGTGTGTTGCCATCGAACAATTTGGCTATGGGTTCGGCTTTCTTTACGGCCCACATGCTTTACATGATGTACTTCTCCGAAGGCGAATTTAAGACTGCCCACTATGCCATTTGCACCGCCTTCATGGCCGCCAGCATGATGATTCCGGGCATGGCGGCAGGCTATCTGCAAGAATTATTGGGCTACGAACACTTCTTCTGGATGGTTATCGTATGCCGTATTGCCACGGTGGGCGTTACGCCAACCATCAAGGTGAACCCCTAATCACGGACGTAAACGAATAACGAAAGATGAAAAATAAAACCTCTTTGCCATCGCTCTGGCACTGCAGCATGCTTTGCCCCACTGAAACGTGGGCTAAGAAAGCTGTGCTTACTGGTATCGACGATGCTTGCGCAGCAGCATTTTGAGTGTTTCGCAGGGCAAACGCGTGGGACTAATAACCAATCCCCACGGTGTAAATGCCAACCTTGTGTCTACCATTGATGTGCTGAAAGTCGCCCCCTGGCGTAAACCTCGTGGCTTTGTATGGCCCTGAACACGGCGTGCGTGGCGACATCCATGCAGGCGATAAGGTGGAAACGGCACGCGATGCAAAGACGGGACTGCCCGTGTTTTCGCTCTACGGCAAGACCCGAAAGCCAACACCAGAGATGCTAAAAGACGTTGATGTGCTGGTGTACGACATCCAAGACATCGGTTGTCGCTCGTTTACATTCATCAGCACGATGGGCTTTGGCTATGGAGGCTGCGGCCGAAAACGATAAGGAATTTGTGGTGTTAGACCGTCCCAACCCACTTGGCGGACTGAAAAATAGAGGAAATATCACCGACGACGACTGCCTGTCGTTCGTTAGTCAGTTTAAGATACCTTATATATACGGACTAACCTGCGGCGAGTTGGCACGCATGCTCAACGATGAGGGCATGCTCAGAGGCGGCGTTCGCCGCAAACTGACGGTGGTAAAATGAAGAATTGGAAACGCTCAGTGGGCTACTGCCGACACGGGTTTGCAATGGATTGCCTCGTCGCCCCACATCCCGGCTGGCAGGCCGTAACCGCTACTATTACCCCACCAGCGGCATTCTTGACGAACTGGGTTATGTGTCTATCGGCGTAGGATATACCATTCCTTTCCAGATGTTTGCCGCACCTTGGATAGATGCCGTGCAGCTTGCCGATGCCATGAACGCCCACCAAAATGCCGGCGTTACCTTTCGTCCCATCTATCTTAAACCCTTTTATAGCGTTGGTAAGGGCGAACTGTTGCAGGGCGTTCAGATGCACATCACCAACTTTCAACGCGTTGAACTAACGCCCATGCAGTTCGTTTTCGGCGGAAGAAGTGCGCGCCTTTACCACAAACATGCCGTTCTGGCGAACGCCGATGCCAAGCGTTTCGACATGTTCGACAAGGTTTCGGGTTCTAAACAGGTGCGCATCAAGATGGCCATGCACAACCGTTGGGCCGACGTTAAACCCTTTTGGGACAAGGATGTGGCCCAATTCCGCACGCTCTCAAAGAAGTATTACCTATATAAATAACCCCAAACACCCAACCTATGGAAAAGAATAAGACCACTGGTAGGATTTTATCCATCGACATTTGTGTGGATTAACCATCGCGGGCATGGTAACCGTGAACAATCCAGGCAGTTGGAGTTACATGTATGCGCCGCTTGAGCATGCCGAATGGAACGGACTAACGCCCACCGACCTTGTCTATCCCTTCTTCATGTGCGTGATGGGCATGTGCATTTACATAGCCATGCGCAAGTTCGACTTTGCTTGCAACCGCGCCACCGTGTACAAGATAGTCAAGCGTATGGTGCTAATCTAACTCGTAGGTTTGGCCATTGTCTGGTTCTCCGCGTTCTGTCGCCGCTGGAATAACCCACAAGAAGGGGCCGATTTCTTCTCCCAACTGTGGTATATGGTATGGTCGTTCGACAAACTTCGCCTCACGGGCGTGCTTGCAAGGCTTGCCGTTTGCTATGGCATAACGGCATTATTGGCCATCACCGTGCGGCATAAGCACTTGCCCTACATCATTGTAGGGATGCTGTTAGCCTATTTCGTGATACTGATGGCAGGCAACGGGTTTGCCTACGACGAGACAAACATCCTCTCGATTGTAGACCGCGTAGTGCTTACCGATGCCCACATGTATCACGACAACGGCATCGATCCCGAAGGTTTGCTTAGCACACTGCCCTCGATAGCGCACACGCTGTTGGGCTTTATCATTGGCAGCTTGCTTTTCCGCAAGGCAGATGCAGGCGCACAACAGCTTGATGCACGCACCAACATCACCCTCACCCAGGTTGTTCCGCTGTTCGTTGTGGGTACGTCGTTGCTCTTCGCGGGCTATTTGCTTAGCTATGGTTGCCCCATCAACAAGAAAGTGTGGTCGCCCACCTTCGTATTGGTTACCTGCGGGTTGGCTTCCATGCTCTTAGCCCTGCTAACATGGATTATCGACGTTAAGGGTAAGAAGTCGTGGAGCAAGTTTTTCGAAGTGTTCGGCGTCAATCCGCTTTCTCGTGCTGAGGCGACTTCTTCGCCATTGTCTTCGGTGCATTCACCTTCCCCGTCGGCGGCAAGCAGATGAATGTCGCTTTGGCTTTGTCTACTACGCAGCTGTTGGCTCCCGTCTTCGGCGAATACGGCGGTTCGCTGGTTTATTCGCTGCTCTTTATCGCCCTCACACTGGGTTATTGGTTATCAGCTATCAAGCGAAAATATATATTAAGTTGTGATAAGTTGTAATTCAGAGGTTATGATTATGTGCAACAAGCGCCATACAAAGTGGCTTTGTACTGGCACCACAAGATGCTTGTACTAACACCACAAGATGCTTGTACTGACACTACAAGATGCTTATACTGACACTACAAGATGCTTGTAGCCTATCAAAAGGTGAAAAGGTGAAAGGGTGAAAAGAATGGCTAACGCCCTCTCAAAAAGTGAAAAGGGTGAAAGAATGAAAGATGGCCATGTCCCATTAACTCATCAACTTGTAACTCGCCAACTCATACATTTGTCAACTCATCAACTAGCTTTAACTAGTCAACTTGTAAAACTCGTCAACTCGTAAAACAATAAAAATATAATCTTATGCAATATATACTCACTGCCGATAGCGGCTCTACAAAACAGACTGGTGCGTGGTGCAAAAACGGACAGACAAGCACGCCACGAAACCAAGGGAATGAACCCTTTCTTTCAGACGCAGAACCAAATGGAAGACGAGATACGCCAACACCTCTTGCCCCAACTGCCCAACGAACAGCCCACCGCCGTGTATTTCTATGGCGCAGGATGCACACCAGAGAAGTCGCCACTAGTAAAAGAAAGTCTTGAACGTTGCTTTCCCGATGCAAAAGACATTGAAGTAAACTCCGATCTCTTGGCTGCCGCGCGTGCCCTTTGCGGCCACCAGCCGGGCATTGCCTGCATCTTGGGCACAGGTTCAAACTCTTGTTTCTACGACGGCAAGGGCATTTCGTTTAACGTTCCCGCACTAGGTTTCATCCTTGGCGATGAAGGTAGCGGGGCGAAATTCCAGGCAAAAGGCTGGTGGGCGACATTTCTACCAGTTCCCAGGCGACTTGAAGGCGGCGTTCTTCGAAGAACACGATACCAGTATGGCCGACATCATCGACCATGTTTATCGCCAACCCTTCCCCAGTAGGTTCCTTGCCGGTTTCAGTCCGTCCCTTTCGCGCCATCGCGAGCACCCAGCCGTACACCAATTGTTGGTCAAGGCCTTCATCCTTTATTCGTCGCAACGTGATGCAGTACGATTACAACACGCACGCCATGAATTGTAATGGTTCTATCGCCGATGTTTACTGCAACGAAGTGGCTGAGGCGCACAGATATTGGGCGTAACCTTGGGCTAGATACAAAAAGCCCGATGGAAGGGCTGGTTGCGTACTATTCATAGCTCACTCAACCCTCCAAGGGAGGGGAGTAGTATGCAGTGCTACAACACCCATGCTGCTGCATAAAGCAAAATAAACATAGCAAAGCAAAGCTTATCAAAGTAAATAAGTATAAAATACAAAGCCATCACACAGCCCATCACTCCCCACTCCCCTTTGAAGAGGTCGAATGAGGCTTTTATATCCATTATCACTATGTCATTCACAAAGATAACCGAGCAGCCGTCGCTCTACAACAACCTAGAAACAAAGACGGCAGAAGAGCTATTGAGGGACATCAACACCGAAGACCGAAAGGTGGCAGAGGCTGTTGAGAAGACCATTCCACAAGTGGCGAAACTCGTAGAACTGATTGTGCCGCGCATGAAACGCGGCGGACGCATCTTTTATATGGGCGCAGGAACGAGCGGAAGGCTGGGCGTACTAGACGCTAGCGAACTTCCGCCAACCTTCGGCGTACCTAAAACATTGGTCATTGGACTCATTGCAGGCGGCGATACGGCACTCCGCAACGCCGTAGAGAATGCCGAAGATGATGAGGAACGAGGGTGGGACGAACTAGCCGAGTTTAACATCAACGAGAAAGATACTGTTATTGGCATTGCAGCATCGGGCACAACGCCCTATGTGGTGGGCGCACTTCGCAGTGCCAGAGAGCACGGCATACTCACCGCTTGCATCACAAGCAACCCCGATTCGCCAATGGCAGCCGAGTCTGACGTGGCTATCGAGATGGTGGTTGGCCCCGAATACGTTACGGGAAGTTCGCGAATGAAGTCGGGAACGGGCCAAAAGATGATACTCAACATGATTTCAACCGCCGTGATGATACAGCTTGGCCGCGTTAAAGGCAACAAGATGGTGAACATGCAGCTAAGCAACAAAAAGCTGATTGACCGCGGAACGCGCATGCTGGTCGAGATGCTTGGCCTGGGATATGGCAAGGCTAAGAGTCTGCTTTTTGCTGCATGGGTCGGTAGAGAAGGCCTTAGAAGAATACAAACGACCACACGAATAACCCCTAAAAACAAACGCAAACCATGTATAGGATTTTGCTCTTGGCACTTTGTGCCTTTGCCATTAACGCCTCGGCCAACAACGTTCCCACGGCATCGCCCGAAGAAGTGGGCATGAGTTTGGCACGTCTGCGTGTCGCCGACGAGGTGATATTGCGCGCCATAAGCGACAATAAAACGCCTGGGGCGGTGCTTGCCGTGGTGCGCCACGGCAAATTGGCCTACCTTACAGCCTATGGCAACCGCCAAACCTATCCCACAACGCAGCCCATGACCACACAAACGGTGTTCGATATGGCATCGTGTACCAAGCCTATGGCAACGGCCATTTCGGCCATGTTGCTCGTAGAACGCGGACAGCTACGCCTTTCCGACCCCGTTAGCATGTATCTGCCAGGGTTCAAAAACTGGTATGGCGAAGGCAAAGACAGCGTAACGATACGTGTGGAAGACTTGCTAACGCACACTTCTGGGCTGCCTGCTTACGCCCCGGTAAAGACCTTAGCCGAGGCCGACGGCAAGCCAAACCCCGCTAAACTGATGACCTACATTGCCGGCTGCAAGCGCGAGTTCAAGCCGCGCGCCGACATGCAATACAGCTGCCTGAACTACATCACACTGCAAAATATCATCGAACGCATTACAGGACAGTCGCTCCGCACCTTCGCAGCCAACAATATATTCATCCCACTAGGCATGAAACACACCGACTTCTTGCCCTGCACGTCGGACAAGAGCGGCAAGTTGGTCAACACTTCTCAGCCGCGTTGGGTGGCCAATGGCGAACAAGCGAGCCTAACGCCCATTGCTCCTACCGAGAAACAGCCCAACGGAACGGTGAAACAAGGGCAGGTGCACGACCCCCTGGCATGCACGCTCAATGGTGGCGTGTCGGGTAATGCGGGCCTATTTTCCTCTGCCGAAGATGTGGCCACGCTCTGCGCCATGCTCCAAAATGGTGGTATGTGGGCGGAAAACGCATCCTTAGTCCGCTAACGGTGAAGGCCATGCGCTCTGTTCCGCAAAGTTCTCAACAGCTTTGGGCGTAGCCTTGGCTGGGATGTCAGTTCGGCATACGCCTCCAATCAGGGCGACTTGCTAAGTTCCGAGGCTTACGGACATACGGGCTACACAGGCACATCTATCGTTATCGACCCCGTTCACGACCTCTCCATCATTCTGCTTTGCAACAGTGTTCACCCCGTAGACGCGTCTAATGTGATACGCCTGCGTGCCCAAGTAGCCAATGCCGTGGCTGCAAGCATAACCAACGAGCCCGCCGCATTCCCCCCATATTACTACGTAAGGATGCGCACTTTCGAGGACGAACCGCCCATTCGCTCCACCGATATTGTGATGTTGGGCAACAGCCTTACCGAAGGGGGAAAGGATTGGGCTGAAAAATTGGGCAAACCCAACGTGCGTAACCGCGGCATTAGCGGCGATGTGGCACTGGGCGTAGATGCTCGCCTGTATCAGATTACGCCGCACAAACCTGCTAAAATATTCTTGCTAATCGGCATAAACGACGTTAGTCACGATGTAACGGTGGATAGCTTAATGACGGACATACGCACATTGGTGGACCATATCCGCACCCAATCGCCCCAAACAAAGCTGGTGTTGCAAAGCCTTTTGCCCATACGCGAGAGTACGGGGAGATGGAAACGGCTGCAAGGCAAAACCGACATAATACCCCAAATCAATGCGCGCATCGAGGTTTTGGCACGCGAGTGCTGACTGACGTTTATCAATCTCTTTCCCCATTTCACCGAGCCAGGCACCAATGTTATGCGTGCCGAGCTAACCTACGATGGCTTGCACCTCAGCAAAGCGGGCTACGATGTGGGTAAAGCTGCTTAAACCACATCTGTAAGTGGCCGTGGCTGCTGGCGCATACCTATTATAGTAATGCCTAAAAAATAAAAATAGCAAAGCGAACAGTAGTTAGGCTGCGGCCAAACGCTGTTCGCTTTGCCCAATTTCACAACGCAATGAAGAAGTTATCTATCTTGGCATTTGCCTTTATCGCTGCTAATGCGGCCTTTGGCACAGAGCCAACCCGTTGATTATGTAAGCACACTGTGGGCACGCAGTCCACGTTTCAGCTTACTGGCAACACCTATCCCGCCACGGCCATGCCTTGGGGCATGAACTTTTGGACTCCTCAAACAGGAAAGATGGGCGATGGGTGGACGTATGGCTATCAGGCCAACAAGATAAGGGGACTGAAACAGACGCACCAACCTAGTCCGTGGATTAACGATTACGGCCAATTCTGCACTCATGGCCACAACAGGTAAGCCCGTCTTTGACGAAGAAGAACGCGCCTCGTGGTTCTCGCACAAGGCCGAAACGGCCAAACCTTATCATTATATAGGTGTACTTGGCCGACTACGACATTACGGCTGAGCTTGCTCCTACCGAGCGTGCGTGCCTGATGCGCTTTACTTTTCCAAAGACCGACTCGGCAAACGTCATCGTAGATGCTTTCGACAAGGGCTCGTTCGTAAAGCTGCTGCCGACAAACGCACCATTGTGGGCTCACAACAAGGAATAGTGGGGGCGTGCCAGATAACTTCAAGAACTATTTTGTTATCGTGTCGACTGTGATTTTGCCGCAGCGCGTTTGGCTCGATGGCAATAAAACTGCTTGCTGCCGACAGACAAGAACTGCAAGCCAACCATGCAGGAGCCATCGTTACTTTCAGCTGCAAGCGTGGCGAACAGGTGCATGCCCGCGTGGCCTCGTCGTTTATCAGCGAGGCGCAAGCCATGCAAAACCTTAAAGAGTTGGGCAACAGCTCGTTTGAAACGCTGCTGCAAAGGGCAGACAACGTTGAACGACGTGCTGGGACGTATCAGCGTGGAAGACAACAACGCTGATAACCTGCGCACTTTCTACTCTTGTCTCTATCGTTCTACGCTCTTCCCACGCAAGTTTTATGGAGATTTCGGCCAGTGGCGACACGTTGCATTACAGTCCGTACAACGGAAAAGTGTTGCGAACGATCGTTTACCGACACGGGCTTTTGGGATACGTTCCGCAGTTTGTTCCCTTTGGTGAACCTTGTGTACCCTTCTGTGGCGTGCGAGATGCAAGAGGGACTGGTGAACACCTATAAGGAGAGCGGCTTTTTACCCGAATGGGCAAGTCCGGGGACATCGCAATTGCATGGTGGGTGCAACAACTCGGCATCGGTGGTTGCCGATGCTTAGCATCAAGGGCATACGCGGTTACGACATCGAAACGCTGTGGCAAGCTGTGCTGCATGGCAAAAGCGAGTGCATCCGCAAGTGCCTTCTACGGGCCGATTGGGGTACGAATATTATAACAAGCTGGGCTATGTGCCTTGCGATGTGGGCATTAACGAGAGTGCTGCACGCACCTTGGAGTATGCTTACGACGACTGGTGTATCGCCCAATTGGGCAAGGCACTGGGCAAACCAAAGAAAGAATGGGCCGAGTTTGAACGCCGCGCCGAGAACTATCGCAACCTTTTCAGCAAGGAATTTAACCTGATGCGTGGCCGAAGAAGAGCAGCGAGTGGCAGAACCCTACAACCCATTGAAGTGGGGCGACAAGCTACCGAGGGAATGGCTGGCATTACACGTGGTCGGTGTACAACCCCCGCGGCCTTATCTCGTTGATGGGCGGCAACAAGGCTTTCACGGCCATGCTCGACTCTGTTTTCGCCCTTCCGCCCGTGTTCGACGACAGCTATTATGGCCAAGTGATACACGAAATACGCGAAATGCAGATTATGAACATGGTAATTACGCCCCACGGTAATCAGCCAATACAGCACATGCCCTACCTTTATAATTGGAGTGGCGCGCCTTGGAAGACCCAATATTGGGTTCGCGAGGTGATGGATAGGCTTTATAGCGCACACCCCGACGGCTATTGCGGCGACGAAGACAACGGGCAGACCTCTGCTTGGTACGTTTTTTCGGCTCTGGGCTTTTATCCCGTGTGCCCAGCAAGCAGCGAATACGCCATTGGCACGCCGCTTTTCGCCAGGGTTTCGTTGCACTTGGAGAACGGCAAGACAACAACAATCACCGTCGACAAGCCGCAGTGGCGCTACATCAAGCGGCTAACCGTTAACGGCACACCCGACAACAGCCATTGGTTGAGCCATAAAACACTTACCATAGGAGCGAAGATAGTTTTTGACATGAGCGAAAAACCTGTTGAAGGGCAATAAGCGGAGGTAGGGGGCAGTGCCCTATGTGGTTTTCTTCGAAGGCTTGGGGCTGTCTGCCTCTCGTTTTTGCCCGTCTCTTCTTCTTTTGTTGCTCGTAGGCCTTAGCTAGTTTTCGCGACCGTTTTGTTAGCAATTTTTGCATGTCGCTCTAGATAACTGCTTGCCTAACGATGGTTCCATCAGTGCATAACGAACGAAGAGCGGTGTGGCATCTGGGCCGTAGGTATCTGTAAAGTGTGTTTCATGCCGCGCTTTGTAAGCCGGTATGAGGCCACGATAGTTGCGTTCGTTCCAAGAATTTCTGCCAGATAGTCTTCCTTGTCGTCACTACGCAGATAAATACCACCTCGGGGTCTTAGCAACCATGTTTTTAAGCTGGAATGAGCTTTTGGTTAGGGCTTTCCATGTTGTCCAAGCAGATGAAAGGCCTTTCCCCGTGGGTATGGCCATAAAAGAGCGACGTTGAACGGTTCTTTTGGGTGAACAAGGGCACGTTTTTGCAATGGTTCGCCCACGCACATAGCTCGGCCGTGCTAGCGCATGGCGGTAAGCAATTATTCGTTGTTGGTCTCGGACAGGCAAAGATGGTGGAAGTGATGTCTTCAATCTGGCGTTTAGTGAACGTGCGGTTGTTGAGAGTATCAGCTCTGTGGCCATCTTAATGGCCAAGGGCGACTGCGGGTTCTTCTTCATCCACGCCAAAGAGTCGTTTCGACGTTGGTTAAAAGTCGTTGAGTCGGCTTGCGCTTTGCCGCCCGTAACGAGGATGTGCTTGTTGATGGGCTGGTTAGTTGCCAAGTACTTGTACTTGTCGGCCTCACCGTCATCGCCGTGTTACAACGAAGATGGGGTGTGTGGTCCATGTAGGCTCTTCTTTCGACTCCATAGCGTAGAGCAGCTTGTAAATTGTTTGTAGACAAGGTGCAAAAGCGGGATGCGACAGTTGGCCACTAAGAACGAAATCTTGCCGTCTTGAACAACGGCCCTGGCCACTTCATCGTAGTTAGAGCCTTCGGCCGTTTCCAGCTCCACCTCAATGCCGTCGGGAAGGTCGGGAATGTCGCTTGTAATGACAAACCTATTTTTGTTTGCTGCCCAAGAAGTGCAGGCGCAAAAGTGTACTATAACAGGGTAAAGATTATTCTTCCATATTCTCTTTTACTTTTTGCAAAAATAACGATGAGATAACGATGCCTTTGATTGGCACTTTATTTAGTTACCGAAAACGTTAAAATAAAAATGGGGAGTGCAGACAAGTAAACCCGTAGTTTGGAACTAAGTGCCTACTTGGTTGGGGATGAATCTGGGTTGGCCGCATGTCGATTTGTTGTAAATAGCGAAAAGCCAAATGTTGTTAGGAGAGCTGGAAGATTTGGTTTAACTGGAAGTGCTAATGTAGCCAGATAAACTAACCTCTATCAGCCTACCAACCCCAGAGCCTATTAGCCTACTTATAGTCAAACCAAATTGCATTTGGAAAATTGTTGTCAGCAACACGCAAGGCGTGTGTTGCCTGGAACGAAAAAGCCCTTACGCGAAGGAAAGTGAGTTTTTTTGCTTGCTTACGATGCGACTGTGGCTTTTCAAATCCAATACTGTATGACTATAACTGTCAAATTGCAGGTTTCTAACCCCTCTATCTTGAATGTTGTAATATTTTAAGTATGTTTTTTAACGTTATGAGTGCCTTTTTCTTCACCATCGCCCGCTCGGGCGCAAGTAATCCATTCTCGCGGAGGTTTGTTTTGGTGTAAAAAGGGCTTGCATGTTAATACCAACAAAATGAATATTTATTTAAACAAACCGCCATTTGCACCCTTTTGGGGGCTATTTGCTGCTAAATACACTGCAATTTGCCGCTAAATGCACTGGGTTTTGATGCTAAACGCACTGCGTTTTGGTGCTAATTGCAGTGCGTTTTGGTGCTAATCGCGGTGCGTTGGTGCTAAATGTAGGTAAAATGCGGCAAAACGCAGGGTGAAATGTATATAATTGCACAGTGGGCAGCTTAAAGCCCCTGCATCGATTGGTTGAAAATGGGTGGAAAATAGGAGTAAAAGGCACTTAAAAAGTAGGTGGGGGTAAAAAGCCGATTTTGGGTGCTGAGAGCAGATGTTGACTAACTAGAAGGGTAAAGTGAGTTGCTAAATGCAGTCGGAATTCTGAAAAACGGATAAAAGCGGTGGTGTGTAGGGTCGATTTTTATAGCTAATTGCCTGCTTTTTAGCTGTCGCTAGAAGCACGTGGCAAGAAGAGTGTGTTTTGTAAGGAATATTACCGAATTTAACTAAAAAGCAGGTTCGTTAGTTAAAGACAAGAAAAGGATTTCCAATGTACTGCTTGGGCTTTCTATGTAAGCACGCCTGCTTTCTATAAAGACCGTGGCTGGCTGTTGACGCTGGTTCTTGCTGTTGGCAGCTTGCTTGTTGTTGTCAGCCTGTTTGCATTTGTTGAGCAATGGGCATATGAGGATGTGCCCTCGATTGGTGAGGGCACATCCTCTGAGACTTAGTAAAAATTAGTCTCTAGACTTATTATTATTAGTCGAGTTGCTGCCAGCTTGTTGTCTAGAGCCCAGCACTTCCTTTAATCTTTGTGCTTGTAGAGTTCGGTCACTGAGGTCGCGAGCAGGACCGCAGTACTTTGCGGGGTCGAACTCCGCAGGGGTTTTCGGCGAAACACCTTGCGCACGGCAGCGGTGAAAGGCCAAGCGCGAGTCTGAGTCGATAGTTTGACCTACAAACGGCGCTCTTTCGATGCTTTGCGCAGTTGCTCTTCGGGAATACCTACGGCATCAGGCAACTTACCACCATATTTGTTAATCATGTCAACGTACTCTTGTGGTACAGAAGACGAGCCGTGAAGTACGATGGGGAAGCCGGGCAGTTTCTCCATGATGGCGTCGAGAACGTCGAAAGCCAATGGAGGAGGAACAAGACGGCCGGTTCGGGTCGCGTGTGCATTGTTCGGGGAGTGAACTTGTATCCGCGTGCGATGTACCGATAGAGATAGCCAACGAGGTCATGCCGCTCGCAACAATGAAGTTCGATAACCTCTTCGGGTTTGCGTAGTGAGTGCGATCTCGGCTGCCACAACGTCGTCGTCTTCAACGCCGGCAAGAACGCCAAGTTCGCCTTCAACGGTTACGTCGAATTGGTGTGCATAGTCAACAACCTTCTTCGTTAGGGCAACGTTTTCGTCGTACGGAAGTGCCGAACCGTCGATCATCACCGAGGAGAAACCCATGTCGATGCAGCTCTTGCAAGTTTCACGGCTGTTCCGTGGTCCAGGTGGACAACGATTTCGGGGTGATTTGCTCCAGTTCTTTAGCGTATTCAACAGCGCCCGTGACATATAACGCAGAAGGGGTGGGGTTGGCGTAGTTGCGCGCGCCCTTCGACACCTGTAAGATTACGGGTGATTTGAGGTCGGCAGCAGCCTTGATGATGGCTTGCAGCTGTTCCATGTTGTTAAAGAAGTTGGATGCCCGGAGTGCGTATCACGCTCATTGACGCTCTTTTAAACATCGCATGAGTGTTTACTGGGCCTAATGATTTGTAATTCAACGTAATTTTATTTGTTATAAAAGTTGGATGTCGTTATCTTGTTTATACGTGAATTTTTATTTTATTGTAAAGTCGGATGTCGTTATCTTATTTATACGTATGCAAAATTAATGTAATTTGTCAACACAAAGAGTTATAGGTGTTTTTATTGCTCAATTTGGTAATGAGAAAGTGACATTAATTGATACTTTATCATCCCAGCGGCTTTACGTTTGTGTTAGCTTTTGCTTTTACATTTTCTCATCATTGCTTAGCCCAATGGGAAGAATAAAGGTAGCAGGAATATCGCGAGCAATGCCGATGATGAGTTGCAAGGGGAAACCCACTTTCACATAGTCCATGAAGGTGTATTGCCTGCTCGCATAACTAGGGCGTTAGGCGGTGTGGAGAAGGGCGACATGAAACACATGCTCGCAGCGATGGTTACGGCAAAGAGGAATGCGTAAGGGCTTGCCCCTATCTCTTTTGCAGCAGATAGCGCGATGCCATCAGCACGGCGGTGGCCGTGTTGCTGATGAACATCGTTAGGATGGTGGTGGTGAGGTGAAATGCCGACCAACAGCACGATGCTCATGCTGCGAGGAGCTTTACCAAGGTATGGGATATTTTTCTGCCGACACACCTGTCTTTTCGAGGGCGGTGAGACGGCATCGGCATCATGGCCGCAATGAGGCACCACACTTTCCCAGTTAATGGTTTTGTAGGCGGCCTCTACGTTTCGGAAACAGCCCGTTAGAACCATCAACAGACCCGCAATGATAACGGCCGTTACGGGTGCGATGGGGATGAAGTCGAACATCATCATGGCCACCATCAGCAATACGATGATGGCGTCGGCGATGGGTGCCCTTGTTGGTTGTATCACCTTTTGGGCCTGTTCTTTGGGCTGACCCAGCACCGCAATCGTCGTTTTCGCCTGCCAGTTGCCCGGATATTGGTCCACGAACCCTGCGCAGCAGCACGTCGCCTGCGCGCAGACGCTCTTCGGAAAGGTCTTTAAGAACGAAGATTGTGACTACGTCTGATGTCCAAACAAACATTCACGTTGAAGCGTTCGCGAAGCGCGAATCTTTCAGTCTTGTGCCGCTAAGCTGCGACGTGGGCATGGTGAGTACCAGCTCGGCAAATACCCAGGTCGTGGTAGTCGATACCCGTGTTGTCGAGTTGTTCTAGTTTTCATTTCTGTGGCGAAGATGTCCATGTGTCGTTGTCGCCCGTTATGTAAATAACGTCTTCTGTTTGTAAAATGCCGTCGGGCATGGGCATGTCTTTGTTTCATCACGTTACGTATGAAACGGCCGCTGCGTGCAGCCGCTCGCCCAATCTCCATCACGCGAGTCCATAGCGCGGTTTGCGTAGGTCTAGTCGCTGGCTAGTGTTTGTCCGGGCGATGGGCGATTCCCGAGGGGTGATGTGGCATCTCGCGGACGCTGATGTTGCGTTGTATTCAGGTCGTACCCAGCTGGTCGAGTGTCTCGCCATCGTTGTGCCGCATCGCCGCCCTTTCTGTTTGGCGTTTGCCAAGGAACATGCGCGAGAGGCGGCAGCATCGGGGCCACGCCCACAAGCACAATGACGATGCCTACGGGGGTGAACGTGAAGAATGTTGGCGGCTGTTGGCCCGCTTTGGATAGCACATCTTGTAATCACTGGGTTGCGTACCGATAAGCGTGAGTACGTCCGCCCATGCTGCTGGCAAAGCTAGGGGCATGAGCACGCGGCGGTGTGTTCCCCTTTGTGTGGCCCATAAAGCTTACAACGACGGGCATCATGAGCGCAATGGTGCCCGTGTTGCTCACAAAGCCGCCAATAACTGCCGTTGTGAACATAACGAGAGGAGGAACATAAAGGTTTCGTTGCCGCCTGCTAGTTTTCACCTCAGGCGTTGGCTGAGATGGCGCTTTGCCAAGCCCGTTTGGAAGATGGCTCCACCTGCACTGCCAGGCCTACCATCCGCGAGTACTACGTTGAGACGAGAACCCGCCAACGCTTCGGCAGGGCAGTGAGTATGCAAAGATGAGGAGGGCGGCCATAGCACACACACCGCCACAACATCCGAACGGGAGGCGGCCAATGATGAGATATGGTTGCCGAAATGGCAAGAATAACTAGTGTTGTGATCGTGTCTTGAATGATTGCTTTTGTGTTTTGCTGGCCGTGTTTTAGAACTCTCTGTGGCCTGCGTGTTGTTGGTGAATAGATGTAAAGTTACAAATAAAATCTGAGACGGCAGGCAAAAAGACGATTATATTATGTTCTTTTTATGGATTAACGGGCAGTGGGACTTTTAGTTGTTCTGGGTTTGCTGGGTGTTCTAGTTGTTCTGGGTTTTCTAGTTATCCTGGGCGTCCTGGAACAACGCTAGAACACCTAGAAAGCCTAGAACCCTTGAACAGCCTTTTTGACTGGCCATTCTTCCACGCGCGTAAAGTCAGCAGCACCAGAAACCCACACTGCGAGCGGTAAAACGAAAGGTAAAACGTAGCGCTGCCGCCGCAATCATCATCCCATGAGCAAGAAACCGCAACCGCCAACGGGCGTCACCACTGCAAGATAGACGATGCACTCTTTGGTTGGTCTGTCGGGCTGAAACCAGTAAGGGCCAAAGAGAAAACAGTGGGAACATGATGGCCTCGAAAAGTAGTTGGCCCAGCAAGCCAACGAGCGACAATGTGCCGAGGTTGAGCAACACCAAGCAACATGCTGCACACGCAACCAATGGCACAAACCAACAACGCAAGCCGCACGAACCCGCCGCATCACCCAACTGCCGCGAAACCTGCCTGTCATGAAGAAAGGCTAATGCCGCGGTAAGCACTATCGAGGCGGTTTTATCGCTCATCCGCTGCCCGGTCGTAACGAAGTTGGATGAAGTAGCTGTTGATGATCTTCAGCCACTTCGTTGGGCAAAAGTGCCGCTGAAACCTAATACGAACATGGGGTGGCAGAAATAGCTCTCGAAAGGTTTTTCAGGCCGCTGCCACTCGCATTTCGTCAGCCAGGCTTATGTATATCGCAGTTGTACGCGCGACACCGGTGCAATAGAAGCCAAAACCACTGCGCCTAACACTACGTGCAGGATGGCAACATTGCTTCGCTGTCGCTGCGGAAAGAAACAACCCACGCTAAACGTTGCGAAGATGCTGCCAAGGCCGTTAAACGATTGCGAAAGGTCAGTCGGCTAGTGGCCAGTTTGGGTGCGCATGGCTCTGTTACGTAGTAAGGGATTGGCGGCTGTTTCGAGGGAAAGATTAGGTCGCAAACTCGATGGTGAACAAGCGCAGCAGTAACACTTCGAATGTGCCGATTTGGGCACCTCGCGCACAGAGAGAGAAAAGCGCAATGCGAAAAGCGAAAGCCCGAAATACCACGCCACGACGATAGCCAAAGCGATTGATGAACAGCCCGGCGGGGATGGCCATGATGAAGTAACCCAGATAGGTTGTTACCTGAATGAGGGCCGACTGTGCTATGATATGTGCAGCTCGTTTTGGAAATGCTTCGTTTAGTACATCGAGGATGGCGCGAGCAAAGCCCCATAAAAGAAAAGGGTGGTAATGAGTACGAAAGGCAGAAGAAATCTGCGTTCAGTGAAGAAGCTTGTTTTCTGTTCATTATTGATAAGGTGATGTAGAGACAAGATGTTATCCCTTTGTTCGTTCGCGTAGACTAGGTGCACTAATCAGTTAGTTGCAAAAGTAATAAAATTCGCGACATTCTCTAAAAACAATCGTTTAATTGCTAGGAATGCAGCTGTGGCGTGTTGCGAAAGCGGTTGGTTTGAGGCTGGGAATGCAGCAAATAGACCATAAAATCTTTGAATTAGGCAATAAATGGGCGGATAGCGGTGTGATTTGTTCGGTAAAGAGTGAAAAAAGAGGCTCACTTGAGCTAACCTTTGTTAACCTTAAATCTAATACTATGAAAAACACATTACAAAGTTAATTCTTTATTATTTACTTTGCAAACGTTTACCGATATTTGTGCTCTTTTTAGGGTTGTTATGTGTTAACGACCGAGGGCTTTAATACAAATTAAAGAGTTGAGCCCTTTCGCTTTTGGCAAGGATGTTGCGTGGTTTTGCGGTGTAATTCTGCTCTTAGGCTTTCAGTATCTTCTTTAATAAGAAGGTTGCGTTTTGGTTTTGAACCACGCCGCGTATTGCGATACGAGTAAATAACGTCGTTTCGGTTCAATCTCAAAACAATTGGCAAAACAGCTTGGGTTTCGTCTTCCCTGGTTTAGAAAGTTCAAGGGTCATTGGGTGGCTTCACTATGCCGCTAGCAGGCAGCTGCAACATGGTTTGTAGAAACAGGTGCGAGCCGTTGAGCTTGTCTAGCGAGTTCGTTCCCTTCAATATTTCGTCGAGAATGATGAAGGTGTTGGGGTGATTGTGGCAGTAGCCGATGAGCTGTTCGAGCCGAAGTAGTTCGGCATTGAAGTAAGATATGCCGTGTGTAAGGTCGTCCGATGGTGCGCATGCTGCTGAAAAGCCAGCAACACCTGTCGTCAGCGCGGCCACAGGCAATCCGACCGCAACCAGCACGTAGTTCACGCCCACACACCTGAGAAACGTGCTTTTGCCTGCCATGTTTGCGCCCGTAACAATGTGGTATTGTCCCTGTTCGATGCACAAGTTGTTGCCTACGGCCTTTGTCCCTAAGAAAGGGTGGCGAAGGTTTGTGGCTTGATAAACATTGATGTTTGGTGCATCCTCGATTTGTCTTCTGAACGGTTTCGGGATGATTATATCGGAGAAGAGAGTGGCCAGCGATACAGAGCATCCGCTTTGCTAAGGCTGTCTACCCACTGCTCGAAATGTTTGAGGTGACTGTCTTGCCATTTTAGGAACTTGCGTACAAGAAAGAAATCGCTTAGAAAAAGGGCGTTGGCAAACATCAAACCCAAAACATTGCTGCGGCGGTCTAGGCTAGCCACCGTTTGTTGTAGTTGTTTGAAGGCGTGCAATGCACCTTCCAGTTCGGTTTTCAGTTGCTTGTTCAATGCGGCTTGCATATCTTCGGTGGTGATAAGACTTAGCAATTGCACGCAGGCCGTTAGCTCTGCGTGCAGTCGGTTGGCCGTTTTGCTCACCGTGCGCAGCGGTTTGGTGCATATCAACATCACCACAAAGAAGTTGAGAATGCCCACCAGACGGGTACGGTAGCGCTAAGCGTAAGGGCAGAAAACAAGGTGTGAAAAAGCCCACAACAGGCGCAGGCTATGGCGAAGGTGGGGAGCAGCAGCAAAACGGGATGGAGACCTTTGCGGCGGCTTGCATTGTTTATGTGGGCGTGTGTCTATGCCGCCTGCCTTGCCTTTTCCTTGGGCAATAAATTTCATTCGCCATGTTTGTTTGGCGGCCAACTCGTCTATGGCCTCGCGTTTTTGTTCCACTTCGGCCTTAGCCTGTGGCGTATGGCCGGGCAATTGGGTGAGTGCGGCGGCCAACGACCTACTTCCGCCTGTTGAAACTGTGCGGTTGAGCCGATGAAAAAGCGAAGACAGGCCGAATATGTCGAGGTCGAACCCAAATGGATGGTGGGTATCGGCGTGGCGCACCATCGCCGAAGAAGTGAAATCGCCTTCTGGGCGCGCCGCCTCGTCCTCATAAACGCATAGCTGGTCGATAGCTGTTTTGGCCTCGTTTTGCACGTCAAAGCGCCTGATAACAACATATAAGACTAGGCAGGCCAACCACAGTGTCCACGTGGCATTGTGGTGGTGGCCAAATCAGCCGTGGTTTGTTCTTTGTGTTTTTAGAGCCTGCCTATGGTAAAAAGGAAATGGTTTAGAAGCTTATCTGCCTTCGTGTGAGCTGTCATGTATCAGCGTAATGTTGTTTTCAGTTGCTACAAGCGTTTTGTAGCCTAGTACAAGCCCCTTTGTACTCGTAGTACAAAGCCCCTTGGTGCTAGTGCAAGCATCTTGTAGTGCCAGTACAAGCACCTTGTAGCGATAGTACAAGCACCCTTGTAGCGACAGTAAGCACCTTTTCCTTCGGCAAGTAGAGGCATTGATGGCAAAACTTGATGTTCTTTAGCTATGGGCTTAATAGGAGGGACTAGGCATTTTTGATGGTTTCTTGTTGTTCTTGGATGTCTTGCATGCCTAGGATAACAAGAAAACCCTGCGAAAATGGCGCATTGTTGGCAGCCTTTCATTCACTCCATCCAATAGTCTACGTCGGGGTTTATCTCGCGCGCCACTTCATACTCTGCGCTCGTCGTAATCTGGTAAACCGTAACAGTCTACCGAATACACCTTGCGTTCGTAGTTGGCAACGAGCGTTTGCAAGAAGTTGAGGGCGTTAAGGCTAACCGTATCGATGAGTGCGAACTCGTCGAGAAAGCTTATTGCCACCTCGTCTGTCTCTCTATTGATGGCATAATAGCCCCTGTCGCCATCGAATAAAAGCGGCAACCATTGTTCGCCATGCACCAATTTGAAGGCCTCGTAGGACGGCGGGCCGCTCGCGTAAGTGGGGTGGACGGAAGCCTGCCTGGAATGGAATCATTGAGGCCTTCCTTGCATTGCCGAGGCGTACCCGACACCTTATTATATATGCACACAAGTAAAGGAGCTAGCGGCGTGCCTGCCGCACGTTCCAATTGCTGGATAGAATCGGGTTCGGGGAGCCCAAGGCTCTCGATGTATCCAGGGCGTTTAACCTCCGACAGTTGCAGATAGCGGTCGAAAAGCAGTTCTATGTTCATCGTATTTTGTTGTACGTTTGTTGTTCTTGTTTGCCGCTTGCTTGTGCTATGGGCAGCCTAGCCGACTTGTCAATGCGCACAACACCGCTTGCATGCACCAACGTGTGTTGGTGTAGGGTCTTGGCTGCGTGGTTGAAGACCAGTGCGGGGTCTATGCGCTTGCCTTTAAACGATACCTCGAAGTGCAGGTGTTCGGTGGTGGCACGGCCTGTGCGGCCCGTAAGTCCGATAACGTGCCGCCGGCCTTAACAGCTTGTCCCACCTTCACGAAGTTGCGCGATTGGTGGCTGTAAAGCGTTTCGACCGTTGTCGTGACGTAGCAACGATGCAGTTACCATAACCGAAATATGGCCCCGAACGAACCACAATGCCACTGAAAGCGGCCAATATCTTATCGTTGGGACGGGTCTTGATGTCTACGCCAGAGTGCCTTCTGCGCCCTCCGTAAGGGCTAATTACATGGCTACCCGGTAGCGGGTAGGCCCATTCGTTGGGTGAAAACTGGGACAAGAAAAGCTTGTTGTTTACACTGCCCCTCCACATCTTTCTGGGTTTAACAGCGTTTTGTTGGCAGTTTTCTGCTCTTCGACAACAGCTTTGTTCTTCTTTCCAGCCGTTTGGCCTCTTCGCGTTAGCCTTCTCTTCCTCTTTGGCGGCCTTTTGGTCTCGGCTTTCCCCTTCTTGTCGGCCAAAAGCTTTTCTTCTAGGTCTTTTTTTTCTGGCCTGTCTAACGGTTTACGTGTCCGTTTTTCTCAAATCGTATCACCCCTTGTTCAGTTTATGACTTTTGGGGTCGACGATGGTTTGCGGATTGATGCGCCGCCGTTCACCATCGTTGGAAAACGCGCCCCTGGCCGTCTTTCTTGCCCACGATGGCAATAGATTGGCCAGCAGCCTCTACCGTCTGGTTGAGGCTTCGCACTAAGTTCTGTGCGTTGGCGCATACACGGTTCAGGCCGTTGTCGTGGCGTATCACCACCACGTTTCCCCTGTTTGTTCTTTCTTGCCAATCTAACTCTTCCGGGCAAGCAATACGTAACTTCCCG